>Ga0207433_10016881_pt1 | contig 10179 bp, 8 predicted proteins | sample YelNatPaOPGAMG01_FD_187559 | JGI IMG/M metagenome (GOLD analysis project Ga0207433, IMG submission 187559) | Hot spring thermophilic microbial communities from Obsidian Pool, Yellowstone National Park, USA - OP-RAMG-01 (SPAdes) (version 3) | ecosystem: Environmental > Aquatic > Thermal springs >... | reverse complement strand
AAAGAGGTTTTAGATAAAGAGCTTAAGGAACAAAAAGAACTTTTTGAGAAACTTAAAAAAGAAGCCGAAGAAGTTGAAAGAGATTTTGCTAAAATTAATGATGATGTTTTAGTTTTGGGGCACCTTCTTCAAGCAAAGAATGAACTTTTGGAAAAGAGAGAAGTTTTGTTTTTAAAAAGAAAAGCGCTTGAAGATGAGAACGGAGTTTTAGAAAAAGATTTAGAACTTTTTGCGAAAAATAAACAAAAAATCCAGGAATATCTTTTTAAAATTAAAGATATTCTTAAAAAAAGCGATGAAATTCTAGTTGAAGAAGAAGAGGAAGAAGTTGAAGTTTTGTCCGATTTAAAGGCAAAACTTGAGGCTTTAAATAAAGAAAGAGAAAAGCTCCAGCAGATTTTTAATGAGCTCCTTTTTACAAAAGAAAATGAGCAAAATAAACTTGATGGTTTAAAGATAAGGTTAAATCAGCTAGAAGGATTAAAACTTGAAATGGAAAGAAAGCTTAAGGAGCTTAACATTGATATTGAAGATCCAAATTCAATTTTAAATTACGAAAAAATTCTTAAGGAAAAATTAGAGATTTTGCTTAAAGATGTAGAAGAAAATAAAATCAAAAAAGCAAATCTTTTAGAAGAAAAGAAAAAAATTGAACTTGAGACCAAGGAAGCCTTAGCAAGAAAGGAAAAACTGGCTTTTGAAAACGAAGCTCTTTTGCAAAAGCTTGAAAAACTTAATCTTCAAAAAATAGAAAAAGAAGCCAAAGAAAAAGCAATCCTTGATCGTTGGCAACAGCTTTTTTCGGCAGTTTCTTCAATGGATCAGGCAATAGTTTTAAGAGAAAAATTTTATTCCCAAAAAAAGGCAAATGAGAAAAAAAGAAGGAAGATTGAGGAGGAGGTAAAAAGACTTGAAGATCAAAGAGCAAATCTTTTAAATCAAAATGAAAAGCTTCTTGAAGAGATTGAGAAAAAGAAAGCGGAACTTGAAAGATATAAAAAAGAGATTCAAAAAACAAAAGAAACTACTCTGAAAATGAAAAGCGAAATGGAAGTTACCTTAAAGAAATATCCGTTTTTGGATGAAAAAATTAAGCAAAATTCTCAAAGAATTAAAGAACTTGAAAGAGAGATTAGCGAAATTCAAAGTGAAATTGAGGAACTTGAGAAAAAGAAAATTTCCTTCCAAAGAAAAGTTGCTGAAATTCAGGCCCAAGGAGATCTTTTGCGCGAAGAAAGAATTTACCTTGAGAAGATGGCGAAAAATATTTTACCGCAAAAAAAAGAGAATTACTCACTTTTACTTAAAAAATTAGAAGAAAAAGAAAAAAGTTTAAATCAAGCGCTTCAAAATTGGATTAAAGCAAAAGAAGAGAAAGAAAAAGAGCTTTTGCCACTTGAAGAAGAAAGGAGGGGGGAAGAGTCGGAAGCAATAAAGCTTAAGGCTACCTTAGCTCTTTTAAAAGATGAATTCGAAGCCCTAAAGGGAAGATATAACGTAATAAAGATGAAGGAGAAAAAGGAAAGAGAGTGGCAAGAAGCTTTTCAAAAAAGTTTTGCACTTTTTCTTGAAAGTTTTGAAAAGCTTGAAGAAAGAAAAAATGCCCTCGCTTTAAATTATAACATCTTAAAAAAGAATCTTGAGGACATTTTGAGTCAAGAAAAAATTATCCTTGAGCGAGAAAAAGAAATTGAGAGAAGAGAAAAAGAGGCGCCTCTTGATCAAAAAAGGATTTTTGAAAAGGAAAGATGGAAAATTGAAAAGGAAAGACAAATGATTGAGAAGGAAAAGGTAAAAATTCTTGAGTCCCTTGAGAAAATGGAGACGGAGAAATCAAGAATTGAAGAAATCTACCAAGAGATGCTTAAGCTTATTAAAGCCAAAGAAGCCCAAGAAAAAGAAGAAAAAGAACTTGAATTTTTGGCTACAAAACTAGAAATGCAAAGAAAAGACATAAAAGAAGAAGTGGAAATTTTCCTTGGGAAAAAACTTCCCAAACCAGAAGAAGGGCCCATCAAAGAGATAAAAGAAGAAGAAAAAACAAAAGAAGTAAAAAAGGAACCTAAAAAGGAAGAAAGGAAACTCAAGGTGGTAAAGGAGGAACAAAAAGCCGAAGTTGGTGTTTTGAAAGAATCGCAGAAAAAAGAAAGCGAACATGAAATACAAAAGAAAGCTTTGCTTGAAGAACTCAAAAAACTTCAAGAAGAAGAGGAAAAACTTAAGGTTATGGAAGAAAAACTAAAACAATACTTTGTTGAAGAAGAAGAAGAGGAGGAAGAGGAAAAAGTGGTTTTGTGGGATCGAGCTAAAATAAAAAGCTTTTTTGAAGAAGAACTTCAAAAAGTTAAAGAATTGTTTGAGAAAATCTCTTTTGAAAAAAGCCAAATTGAGAACTTGTCTCAGAAAGCCAAAGATAAAAAAGAAATACTTGAAAAACTTAAGGAAAAAATTGAACTCACCAAATCAGCAAAAGAGGAAATTGAAAAGAAAATTCAAGAAAGATTAAAGTGGAAAGAAAATTTAGCTCTTGCAATTCAAAGACAAAAAGAAGCCAACGAAAAACTCAAAAAGGAAGTTCAAAATTTAGAAGAAACATTTGAGAGAGCAAAAAAAGATAAAGAGCTTAAAGAAAAAATGCTTAAAGAAGAAGAGGGTTTATTTTTGGAGCTTAAAACGATAGAAGAAAAATACCAAAAAGATCTTGAGAAAAGCATCGCTCAAAAAGAAACTTTGATGGAAGAGTATAAAAGGATCCTCGAAAAAGAGAAAGTTATTGAAAGTTTAATTTCTCAACTTGAAGAGAGGGAAAAAAACGTTTCTCCAAAAGAAAGTATTAAGCTTACACGTGAAAGATGGGAAAAGGAAAAAGAAAGAGAAAACATTGAGGCAAAAAGATGGGAACTTGAAGATCAAATAAAAATCCTTGAAAGTCAGATAGTAAAACTTAACGAAAAAATTAAAAAAATAAAAATGCTTCAAGAAGAAAGGAAAAACATTTTGGAAAAAGAAAAAGAAATTCAATTTAAAAAAGCAAAACTTAAAGAGGCAAAAACTTCGCTTCAAAATAAAATTGATCTTTTTTTAAAAACCAGCAAAGAAATTAAAGTTGAAAAGACTGAAGAGGTTGAAGAGGAGGAAGAGGAGGAGGAAATAGACCTCCAAAAATTAAAAGAAGAGATTGAAGAAAGAAAAAAACTTCTTAAAGAAAGGAGAAAAAAAATTGAAGAAATGATAAAAGTCCTTGAGAGCAAAAAAAGACCAACACTCAAAAAAGTTCTTTTAGGAAAAAAAGAAAAGGAAGAAAAAAAGACCCCCCAAAAAGCGATTGGAGAGCGCTCTGAAGTATTTCAACCACCAAAAATTCCACCACCGCCAAAGATTTTTAAGTCTCCTCCCAAAACTCCTGCTTTCAAAATTGAAGTTTCAAAATCTTCTTTAGAAAAGCCATCATCCCTTCCAAAAATTTCCCCCCAGATAAAAACTGAAACTAAAGAAACTTTAAAACCAAAGGAGTTTGAGTTTAGTTTCAGACCCAAATATTCAAATCCAGTTTTGCAGATTCTTTTTGGTTTTCTTTTAATTTCTAGCTTTTTGGGAATAATATTTTATTCCCAAAAAGGAGGAGAGATTGTTTCCCCGCCATCAGAAGCAAAAATTTTCCCTCTGCCCGAAGTAGAACTTCCCAAACCCGAAGTCAAACCACCACCTCAAAAACCTGAGCCAAAAAAATTTGGAATTTGTATTGCTCAAAGATGCGTTATCTTTGAAGGAGAGGGGAAAAGTCAATGTGATAGTGACAGCCAATGCCAATTTTTACCTCCTTTCGAAAGAAGCAGTCAAATAGAACTTGAAAAGCTCGATCTTGGGGAATTTCTTTCAAAAATAGATAAAGAAATTCAAAGGAAAGACATTCCTCAGGGAAGTTTTTTGGAGATTCTTCTGAAAAAAGATGGGAAAATTCTAGCCCTTGAAGATTTTAAAAAGATTTTTGGAGTAGAATTTTTGGAGAATCTTCAAGATTATGCCGTTTTTATTTATTTTCAAAAAAGTAGCGAACCAAAAAATGGAAGACTTGGAGTAGCCTTTTTAATTCAACAAGAAAAATCTGGTTATGTAAGAAATGCTTTAAAAGAAAAAGAAGGAGTTTTGCCAGAAATTTTCTTTCCCTACCACAAACTTTATCAAATAAAAAATCCTTTACCAAAAAATTTTCAAAATACTACTTTGCCAAAATATAAAAATCTCCCGGTAAGATACGTGAATTCAGAAAATGGAGACACTCTTTCTATTGACTGGGCGATATACAATGATATACTTATTTTCACTACTTCAAAGGAATCGATGCTTAAATTGGTTGATAAAATTTTAAAATGAAAAAAGATTTTATTTCGAATATTGAAAAAAAACTAAAAGAAGAAGAAAAACATCTAATTACTCTTCTTTCCTCTTTTGCTCGAAAAAATCCAAAACTTTCTCAAGATTGGCAAACAAAATTTCCTGATTTTACTCAAAGCCTTGAAGAAAGCTGTGACGAAGTGGAAGAATATTTGAACCTTCTACCAATTGAAAAAAAGCTTGAAATTAAACTTTTGGATGTTAGAAGGGCTCTTGAGAAAATAAAAAGGAAAAAGTATGGTTTTTGTGAAATTTGCGGAAAAAGAATCTCCCAAAAAAGACTTAAGGTTTTACCCCACACGAAATTTTGCTCAAACTGCGCCAAAAAAATTCTATATTGATCTAAGGATCTCTTTTTGTTAAAATATTTTTCCGCCCTCATAGTTCAATGGATAGAACACGGGCCTTCTAAGCCTGGGATCCAGGTTCGACTCCTGGTGAGGGCATTTGGTGGCTATGGTGTAGCGGTAGCACGAGAGTCTGTGGAACTCTCAGGGAGGGTTCGAATCCCTCTAGCCACCAAAACCTCCTTTTAACTCTTTTTTACATTTTTATGGAAATTTCTTTTTTAAAAGAAGATTTAATAAAAATTAAAGGGAAGGCCAATGATAAAAAAGTTGAAGTTACTCTCGACCTTGGAGAAAATAAACCCTGGAGGGGGAAAATTCCAAAAAGCGATATTCTAATTAGCCAAAGAATTGAGAAAGAAATTACTTTTCCATTTTTGATTAACATCCAAGGTGAATATGAGAAAAATGGAGTTTTGATAAAATATTTTATCCAAAAATCCCAAAAGAGTTTTGAAATTAAACTTGAGGATATGAAAATAGTTGGAATTTTAAGCGAGAGAGAGAAATTTGAAGAATCCAAAGAGCTTTTTTCTGGAGACATTTTTATCTTAAAAGGCAAAAAAACCTTTGTAAAGAAAGCGATTCAAGAACTTGAGGGCAAAATTTTCATTCCAGTTTTGTCACCAAAAGAAAAAAACACCTTCTTAAAAGAAATGAGAATTAAAAAAGAAAATCTTTACCAAAAACTTAAGATAAAAAAAGAAGATATTTTGAAAAAAAGAAAAGAAATTGCTTTACTTGTATGAGGTCAAAAAACTGGCATTTTTTGGAAGATTTCAAAACAAGACAAATAATTTTTATTTTGGCTTTGGTAGCTTCCTTTGTAATTTTGCTTTCGTTGTGGTTTTTCCAAACGAGCAGAGCTTTGAAAAATTTAAAAAAGGAAATTTCCCAAACAAAAATTCCCCCTTCAGGTGGGCTTTTTTATTTAAAAGAGGAACTTTCAAAATTTCGCCAGCTTCTTGAGTTAAATTTTGAGGAAATTCAAGATCTTAAAAGAAAACTTGAAGAAAATTTAAAATAAAAATATGCCAGAAAAAAGAGAAAAAAGAGAAATCACTGAAGAACTTAAGGATTCTTATTTAGATTATGCAATGTCGGTAATTATCTCTCGGGCAATCCCCGATGTAAGGGATGGACTTAAACCAGTCCAAAGAAGAATTCTTTATACGATGTATGAAGATGGGCTAAAGCACGATGCCAGGTTTAAAAAATCGGCTCAAGTAATTGGTTCAGTTCTTGCAAGATACCATCCCCATGGGGATATGGCTGTTTATGAAGCTCTGGTAAGAATGGCTCAAGACTTTACTTTGCGCTACCCTCTAGTTCAGGGTCAAGGAAATTTTGGTTCAATTGATGGAGATGAGGCAGCTGCTTATCGCTACACCGAATGCAAACTTTCAAGGATTGGCGAGGAGATGCTTAAAGACATTGAAAAAAACACTGTTAATTTTGTTCCAAACTACGATGGCACAAGAAAAGAACCCCAGGTCCTCCCCTCTCCACTTCCACAAATTCTTTTAAATGGGTCTTTAGGAATTGCTGTGGGGATGGCTTCATCTATTCCTCCGCATAATCTTTCCGAGGTATGCGATGCACTTCTTTATCTTTTGGAGCACAAAAATGCTACCACTTTGGAGCTTTGCGAGTTTATTAAAGGACCCGATTTTCCTACTGGTGGAATAATTTATGGTAAAAAATCAATTATCGAAGCTTATGAGAAGGGAAATGGAGCAATTTTAATGAGAGGAAGAACCCAGGTAGTTGAAACTAAAAAAGAATCTTTTGAAATTCAAATTACAGAACTCCCCTATGGCGTTTCCAAAAGTAGTTTTTTGCAGGAAGTAGCTAATTTAATTAAAGATAAAAAAATTACAAACATAAAATATTTACGGGACGAATCGGACAGAAAAGGAATGAAAATTTCTTTGGGAATTAAAAAAGGAGGTATTCCTTCTCAAATTTTAAATCAGCTCTTTAAATGGACTTCTCTTGAGAAGAAATTTTACTTAAACATGGTAGTTTTGGAAAAAGGAATTCAACCTAAGACCCTTTCTTTAAAAGAAATTCTTTGGCAATTTTTAAATCATCGAAGAGAAGTTGTTCGAAGAAGAAGTGAATTTGAACTTGCTCGAACAAAAGAAAGACTTCATATTTTGGAAGGACTGAAAAAGGCGATTTTACATATCGATGAGATAATTAATTTAATCAAAAGATCAAAAGATACAAACGAAGCAAAAAAAGCACTTCAAAAAAAGTTTAAATTCACGTCTTTGCAGGCGGAAGCGATTTTGGAAACAAAATTAAGATCTCTTGCAAGACTTGATAGAATGAGCCTTATTGAGGAGTACGCTCAAAAGTTAAAGCAAAAAAAAGAGCTCGAAAAAATTCTTTCAAGCCAAAAAGAGATAGAAAAAGTAATTAAAAGTGAAATTTCTGAACTCAAAGAGAAATTTGGAGACGAAAGAAGAACTTTGGTTATTCCAACCATGCCAAGAACTTTTGAAGAAAAAGAGCTTATTCCCAAAGAAGGCAATATTCTTATTTTGACTCAAAATGGTTATTTAAAGCGCATTAAAGCCGATGAATTTGAGGTCCAAAAAAGAGGAGGGCGTGGGAAAACGATTGAAATAAAAGAGGAGGATTTAATTGAAAAGTTTTTATATTTAACAAGTCATGACGAAGTTTTATTTTTCACTTCCAAAGGAAGAGCTTTTAAGACTTTCGCTTATGAAATTCAGGAAAGTTCAAGAACTCAAAAAGGACAGCCAATCAAAACTTATCTCCCGCTTGAAGAAGATGAGAAAGTGACCTCAATTTTAGCTGGTTTTCCAGAAAGAGGATTTTTCTTGATGGTCACAAAAAAAGGGAAAGTGAAAAAACTTCCCATCGAGTACCTTCTAAAATTGAGATCAACAGGAGTCAAAGTGATAAATTTCAAAAATGGAGATTCTTTAGAGTTTGTTCAAAAGGTAAATTTAAAGGATATTTGCATTTTGGCTTCTTCTGGAGGAAGAATAGTTGCATTTGAGGAAGAGAGTTTAAGACCAATGGGAAAAAGTGCTTCGGGCGTTAAAGGAATGAGACTCAATGGCGAGGAAATTGTAGGAGTTGAAGTTTTGTCAACTGAAGATTTAAGAAAAAAAGATCAATTTTTGTGTCTTATTTCTGAAAAAGGATTTGTTAAAAGAATTAAAGCTCAAGAAATTCAGTTGCAAAAAAGAGGAGGAAGGGGTATAATTGTAATGAAACTTGGGGAGAAAACCGGAAAAATGGTAGCCATGAAAAAAGCAAACCAGGACCAAGAAATTTTAACCATTTCCCAAAAAGGGAGAGCTTTAAGAACTCGGGTGAATGAAGTACCACTTTTGTCCCGTTATTCAAGGGGGAACAAGATTTTAAAACTTGATCCTGAAGATAAAATTGCATCAATGGTGGTAATTTAAAATCTTTTTTATGGCTATTTTCCAGCCAGGTAGTGGAGGATTTTTAAACCCAAAAAACATTATTGAGAGTTTTGTTTTTTTGGAACCTCAAATGAAAGTCGCTGATTTTGGATGTGGCCATGGGTATTTTGCTGTTCCCCTGGCTCAAAAACTGACTGAAGGAAAGGTTTTTGCTCTTGATATTTTGCCTTCAGCTCTTGAAGCAGTAAGGTCTAAAGCAAAGATGGAAGGTCTTCAAAATATTGAATATGTAAGATGCGATTTGGAAAAAAAAGCAAAGCTTGAAGATGAATCTTGCGATATTGTTTTGATTGCAAACTTGCTTTTTCAAGTTGAGAACAAGGAAAATGTGGTTAAAGAAGCAAAAAGAGTAGTAAAAAAAGGTGGCAAAATAATCTGTATTGATTGGCTTCCAAACTTACCTTTTTCTCCTCAAAATGCATTTCCTCCTTCGAAAGCAAAAGAACTTTTTTTAAAACACGGCTTGATCTTAGAAAAAGAATTTGCAACTGATAAATATCACTATGGGCTCATTTTTAAAAAGTAAAATCCTTTTTTATTTGAAAGATGTTTTTGCCCAAGAAGGAGAGCCAATTGTCATTCAGCCCCCAGGGCCACCTACTTTGGAAGAGCTTCTCTCAAGAATTGCCAATTTTCTTTTCTGGCTTGGAGTTGCCATTTTTCCAATTGTTATTGTCATTGTTGCCTATCTTTTTTTAACAAGTGGGGGAAACCCCCAAAAAATTCAGCAAGCAAGAGCATTTTTGCTTTGGAGTTCAATTGGACTTGCCATCTTGCTTTTATCTCGAGTGTTTGCTAATTTATTAAAAAGTATTTTTGGCAAGTAATGTTGAAAAATTGCATGATTCCATTTTTAAAAAATAAAATTTTTGTTTATTTAATAAATACTTTAGCTCAAGATGAGGATATTGTTATTCCTCCCCCAGGAAGATATACTACAATCCAGGAAATTCTTTCAGCGATTGCTAATTTTCTTTTTTGGCTTGGAGTTGCCCTTTTTCCAATCGTTATCGTTATTGTTGCCTATCTTTTTTTAACAAGCGGAGGAGATCCAAAAAAAGTTCAGCAAGCAAGAACATTTTTGCTCTGGAGTTCCATCGGACTTGCCATCTTGCTTTTATCTCGTGTTTTTGCTAGTCTATTAAAAAGTATTCTTGGGGGATAAAGGTCGAAATACTTTAAAAAGTTATGGCAAAAAAAGTAATTTATTTGCTTGGTTTAATTCTTATTTTAGGTCTACCATTATTTTTAGTTTTTTCTCAGGAAGAAGGTCCACAAGCATGTTGCCGATTGATTCGAGATTTCACAAATGTGAATACTGCCTGCAGAAAAGGCGCGATAGTTGGTAATCCTGATGAAGGTCCATGTAGTTTGGGAGCACCTGCGAAAGTGGATGAGTGGGGTCTTTGTTGTACTTTAAATGCGATTGCCAAGGTGACCAATTATATCTTCTATTTCTTTATGCTTTTAGCAGTAGCCTTTGGAATTTATGCCGCTTTTCTCTTCTTGACTGCAGGAGGTGATGAGGATAAGATTAAAAAAGCAAGAGCAACCCTTCTTTATATAGTAATTGCAATTGTGGTAGCAGTTTTAGCAAGATTCCTACCAACGTTTGTTTCGGGAATTCTTAGATAAAAATAAATTAAGGTTTTGTCCTCGTGGCGGAATTTGGTAGACGCGCAGCGCTTAGGACGCTGTCCATTTTTGGGTGTGGGTTCGAATCCCACCGAGGACAATTCCTCTTGACAAAAAAAAGTTTTAGATTAAAATAAAAAGTGAATTTATGAGACGAGTATTTTTCAGAGTTCTTCAAGGAAGCGGGTAAAAGTTTTTGGTATCCGATATTTTGGAGCCGCTTCCTTGAAGCGGCTCTTTTGTTCTTTAAAAATTTAAGGGAAGAAAAGAAGGTTTGCCCTGTTTAGAGGAAGGGAAGGATAAGGTCCTTGGTGGATGCCTCGGGAGGGGGA
>Ga0207433_10016880_pt1 | contig 10179 bp, 11 predicted proteins | sample YelNatPaOPGAMG01_FD_187559 | JGI IMG/M metagenome (GOLD analysis project Ga0207433, IMG submission 187559) | Hot spring thermophilic microbial communities from Obsidian Pool, Yellowstone National Park, USA - OP-RAMG-01 (SPAdes) (version 3) | ecosystem: Environmental > Aquatic > Thermal springs... | reverse complement strand
AAATGTTTATATGCCGACAACATACCTTTCTTACAAGATCTTCGAGAGTTTTTACAAGCCGGACGAGGTGCTATGGATAGCATGTATAGGCACGTTAGGCGATCATGGTGTAGAGAGTTGCGGTGAAATTTTCAAAAAATTGAAAAAAATTCACCCAGAACTTTTGAAAGGTGCTGATATGTCGTCTGAAAGTATTTTTAACTCTTCTGAGCTGGGCGTGTTGACAAGAATGGTAGACGCAGCAAGAGTCGTCGACGTTAAGCACGTTAGCAAAGCAGTAGAACTTTTGACCAGTGCTAAAAGCTATAAAGAAGTGAAGAACGATAAATGGTTTAAAAAGCTTTATGAAAGCGTGGAGAAGGAATTTGAAAGAATAAAAAAAGATTTTGAGAAGAATAAAAAGGTATTCGGAAGGGCTGTATTTTACGAAATAAAATCTAAGTACAACCTTAAGTCAAGTTTTGCTGGATATGTGGCAAGCTTGTTTGAAGACAAAATTTTATGCGTGGTGCAAAGGTTTGGAGAATTTTACGAAGTAAGTTTTAGGAAAGGTGTGAAAGTGCCAACTGACTTGTCAGAGTTTGTTCCTAAGATAGTAGATGGTATAGGATACGGTGGGGGGCATCCTGCAGCAGCTGCTGCTAAGTTTCCAGAAAAGAGCTTGAAAGTATTTATTAACAGGCTAAAAACAGTTTCTTAAACTGTGAAAAGCAATTTTTTAGTTTTAAAACAGAAAATAAGTTTATTTTTTGACTTTTGTTTATAGTTCCGGAAGTGAACACTCAAAACAAGGGTATATCCCTTAAGCACAATTTATTTATGTGGTAGGTATGAAGTGTAGTAGATGTGGGTCGCAAAGGATGGTAAGATTTTTGGACGGTTTTGGAAACCCTAGAATATTTTGTAGAGATTGCTGGAATAGTGTACCTTTGAAAATTACAGGTTTACCGAAGGCACAGGCCAGACTTTCAGAGTTTGGAAGTTGTTATAAGGTGTATCTACCAATTACAAGGTGAATCAATGGAAAGAATTGGTAAAATAGAAATAACCTTCTTGAAAGATAGGGGAGTTAATAAAATTAACGTGAATTTTGTCAAGAAAGACAGATGTTTCGGCTTTCTAAAGCCTGCTAATTTTTTGGGCTAATTTGCCCTTTTTTCTATTTTTTTCTTACGACAACAAACAAGTGAAACCTCTCGTAAGGATCTAGTTCAACCTTATCCAAGATGATAAAGTGTTTCTCTAAAGCCTGTAAGCACTCCCTATATACTTCACGCGGATTTTTTATCACATCTATAGACTGGGATTTAATTGCTATTGCACCGTGACCACCTTCCTTCAAAAAGACGTCGCAATTTCTTATGAATATGTCTATCTGCTGTGGGTCCGCCACATCTTCGTACACAAAATCTACTTTGCCTACAATAAAGTTTTTGTATTCGTCTATCTTTCGGCAATCTGCTAAAATAGGCACGACGTTGTTTCTTGTCTCTGAAAGCTTGATAAGGTCTATCATCGGTTTTTCTGCTATATCTATTCCGTAGATTAGTCCGTTAATACCAACTATGTCGGAAAAGTGGGAGCAAGTAGTGCCACTACCGACACCAAGGTACAGAATCGTTTGTCCTTCTTCTAGTGGAAACACTTTTAATTTCTTCTTTATCGCTGCTGCAGGCTTACTTCTTGTGAAATCCCACTGTCTGTATTCTTTGTCTTCTAATCTTATTAACTTCTCGCCGTATACAGAAACACCTGGAGTTAGGTTTATCGTTGCTATCGTTGAGTCTAGAAAGAAAATGTTTTTAAAGCCTGACGGCCTCAACTTCATTCGAATCACTTTTTGCTTAAAATTTCCTTTACCCTTTCTTGCAATTCTTTTTTCATCTTATCGCCTCTGTACTCTTTTGAGTAGTAATCAATCTTAGCTGCTATAGACAGCTTTGAAGCTATTGCTCTTGCTATTCTTCCCTTTAGTTTCTCTGGCGCAGACTGAACTAATGGATGGGTAGCAAGTATACCAAACCTTGGACTTTTTCCCTTACCGTGCAAAAACCTGAAAAGGCTTTTTTCTGCGCCGAGCAACTGTATCGTTGATGATGTTGCTTTTGCAAGTTTCTCAATCCCACCTGCTTTTGCCATCAATCTAGCTGTAAGCATTGCGCCTGCTATTTCTGAAGTATTTGGTGCGATTCTATTTGTAGTCTCTTCTATATACTTTACAAGTTCTTCCCTTAAAGAATACAAATCGAGTATATGTTTTGAAAAATTCTTTAACATATCTACATCGTCCTTTGTAATTTCCATCCCGACGCTATTTTCGGCCAATTTTTGTAGGTTTGGCTCTTTGATGTTTTTCCTACTTCCGTACTCTGCTACGAGCTTAGCATACCTTTCGTGGCTTGCTACGGCTTTATCCATTTCTGGGAAGTGTAGGCTATACATTTCCCTTAACCTCTCCATAAAAACATTCAGAGATTTGTCTATCTCGTCGATAGCAGAAACTGCCTGCACTATTAACTTGTCTTGACCTATCGATTCTTTGATTTTAAATTTTGTCATATGCACGTTGACATCTATCAAAAATTTATTAAAATCTTGTTGATCCTTGAAAATCTTTTTTCCAATCGCAATATCTCTTAAGTTTTGTAGTATGAAGCGTGTGGCGGAATTGTCTGGTTCGCCCTTGAAACCCCCTTTCTCTTTCTGAAAAATAAAATCGTCGAAACCTTTGCTACTTAGTTCTTCCATTAAACTTCTTTCTTCGTCTATAAGCTTTGTTTGAGAAGTTATCAAACGTTTAGCTACCTCTTCTGCATTCTTAGGAAAGGGTTTAAAGGCAACTATCTCGCTCTTTTCGTCTACACCAAAGCAACCTAAAAAAGTTGTGACTATATATGCTTTCATATCTTCCTATAGGTCTTGAAAGAAAATAAAGATAGTATAAAATATAGATAAATATGGACTATCTGTTGCTGATCGGTATTGCGTTCGTATTTGTTGGTATAGCGTTAATCTTTCTTAGCCTTGCTGTACATGCGAAAGGAAAGACTGAAGTTGGTGGTGTAGTACTTATTGGCCCTTTCCCGATAGTCTTTGGTACTAGCAAAGACATGGTTATTTTCGTGCTGCTCATCAGCGTAATTGCAGTGCTTGTACTAATTTTATTATCTAAAGTCTACGGAATGATTTGATGAAGAAAAAAGATATAGTATTGCTGCTATCTAAAGATAAGTCTTACTTGGTAGAACCTGGTAAAGAAAGTATATCCACGTCTGATGGGATAATTAACACGAGCGAACTTTGGAAGAAACAGTTTGGCGATACTATAAAAACGCATATTGGTAAAGAATTTATAATCGTAAAGCCTTACCTGAAAGATGTTCTTGAAAAAAAGGTTAGAAGGGGTGCTCAGGTAGTGCTGCCAAAAGACGTTGCCCTTATCCTTGCTTACACAGGCATTCCGACTGACAGCCTAGTTGTGGACTGTGGTACTGGTACTGGATACATGTGCATTTTTCTTGCGTACTATCTCTGCAGAGGGAAGGTAGTTACATACGAGAAAAATAAAGAATTTGCTAAGATTGCACGCGAGAACATTATGGCTGTCGGATTAAAAAACATCCTTCTTAAAGAAAAGGATGTAACAAAAGGTATAGGCGAGGAAAATGTAGATTTGGTTACAGTTGATATACAACATCCTGAAAGGGTTGTGAAGCATGCTTATAAATCGCTTAAGCCTGGTGGTTTTTTGGTGGTTTATTCGCCCACAGTAGAGGAGCTCATTACCGTAAACAAGGAAATAAAAAGTAAAGGTTTTTGTGATGTAAAAACTATTGAAAACATAGTGAGGGAGTGGCAGGTAGAGTTTACGACAAGGCCGAAAACAATTGGCTTGATGCATACAGGTTGGCTTACATTTGCGAGAAAGGTGAAATGAATGGTTAATATAAAAAGGTGTGAAGAGCCACCGGAAATAGCGCCGCAGCCGAGTCCTGCAATTACGCCGGAAATGATAAGCGATATCTTTCAAACACTTTCAACAAAGGGAATGATTCACTATGATAAAGGAGCTGCTTATATACCTACAGAGAGAGGTTGGCGTTTGTTGATGAGCATAGAACCTGTCGAGGAGGTGGTGGAGGCATTTGGTCATCCAGAAATAGAGGCCAGTAGCCTAGATAAAATCAAGATTGTTAAGGGCAATTTTGTAAAGGACAATGGCGTTATAGGTGTGAGAGCAAACAAATCTTGTGTAGAACTTAGTAAAAAGTTTAAAGATGCTTTGAAGAGTGATAGAAAATTAGAGATAGTATTAGAAGCTGATGATGTTGAAGAAGTGTTTTCTGCCTACTGTTCGCCTGCTCTCGAACTTACTAGCAAGGATGAGGTAAGTATAAGCAAGGACGATATGATTGATGCCTCTACTATCGGTATTATGAGTGAAAAGGCTGCTTCTGATCTGAAAAGAGAATTAGTAGAAAAGCTGAAAAACCCTAACACCAAGCTTAGGTTAAAGCTAAAGGTTAAACCATTATAATTGTTTTATTTTTAATTAATTCTATTGGGGTTGTAGTCTAGCTTGGCTAGGACACGAAATTTCGTGGAAGCCTCGGGCGCTCGTAACCTGGGTTCAAATCCCAGCAACCCCACTTTCTGTCAGTATTCCTCGCACTTAACTTGATAAAAGCTTTTTGTATGCCCGCAAGACGGGCAAACCTCTGGCGGCTCTTTACCAAAATGCACATAGCCGCACTCTCTGCAAACCCACCATACTTCCTTATCCTTCTTGAATACTGTACCTGCCTCTACTTCCTTTAGCAGCTTTTTGTACCTTTCTTCATGATGCTTTTCTGCAACTGCTATTGCTCTAAGCCTTTCGGCAATCTCGTGAAGCCCTTCCTTTTCAGCTATATCAGCAAACTCTGGGTACATCTTTGTATGCTCATAGTTTTCTCCTGCTATCGCAGCTTTAAGATTATCTGCCGTTGTTCCGAAATTCGTTGGAACTTCTGCCTCTACATTCAATACATCGATGTTGACTTTTGACTTGTTCTTCAACTCGTTTATCAGCTTGAAAAGCCAGCTTGCATGCTCTCTCTCATTTTCTGCAGTTAATAGAAAGATTTCTGCGATCTGCTCGAAACCTTCTTTCTTAGCAACTTTTGCATAGAACGTATACCTGTTTCTTGCCTGGGATTCGCCTATAAATGCTTTTGCCAAGTTTTTAATCGTTTCTTCCATGTTTTTAAAATTATATTCTGGTATTTAAAGCGTTGTTTGTCTTTCTTCTTTTTGTTTTGGTCGTTCTAATTGCTGTTTGATTGTATAAGCAACCTTGGGTCCAACGATTCTACCCAAACTTTCTAAAGGAATCTCCCTTAGTTTTTGTAGAGATGTAAAACCTGCATTAAATAACTTTCTTGCTCTTATCCTTCCTATTCCTCTAAGCCTAACTAAAGGTATTAGCTCCTCTTTCACGCCGTATTCGAGCCTTACTCTAAGCTTTCTTATATCTTTCAACAGCTGCTTGTATCCAAGAAGTAAAGCAAGCTCTTGTAAAGAATATACCAGCCAATCGGCTATATGCCTCCTCCCGTAGAATTCGCCAGGAGCAACTTTAAACTTTTGAAGAATTTCGTCCTCTGTCGCCTCGTTTATCCATGCCTCAAACATCACAGCAGTCTTTACACTTTTTAAGAAATCGTCAAACTCTAGGTCCCACTCTTCCGGAACTTTCTGCAGTAATATACTTTCTCTTTCAGCTATTTTTTCGTTAAGTTCTGAAAACTCTCCTGTCCTTATGCCTAATAAAGGCTGCATTTCTACCGTGTTACAGATAACCTGTAAGAAGCTGAATGGCTGTACCTCTTTTTTAACCGCATTCTGTAGGCATGTGATGAAGTAATGTGCTGTCAACGGGTCTATGTAAAGTTCTGAAACTCTCTTCCCAATTTTTGTCGCATTTAATTTATCTCTTTTATTCTCGATAAAACCCCATCTCTCTAAAGTGCTCAAAATCTCTAAAACTTTTTCTTCTATTATCGCGGTATCTCCGTATTGAAATGCAAAGAATGTTCTTGAGAAAAATTCTAATAGAGCCTTTTCCGATTTACAAAATTCGTTTGCAACCAACGCAAGTATATGCATCCTGAGAGCTGGTTCTGTAGCAAGCTTTGACTGAATTTTTTCTAAGTCGCCCATTATGAAATGATCCACCAGCTCTTGTGCATCTTCTTCTGTCTTAGCTATTAAAATAGATTCGCCGAACGGCGACCATTCGGGTCTTCCGGCACGTCCTTTCATTTGATGATAGTCTATAACAGGAATATACACTGCGCCAAATCCTGCATAGTAACGTTTAGCATCACGAATCACAACCCTGTCTGCCGGGAAAGAAATTCCCATTGCAAGCGTTGGTGTGCAACAAATGACTTTTATCAAACCTTTTTTAAAATTTTCTTCTATCATAATTTTTTGCTTGCCCACTAGACCTGCATGATGAAAAGCAACGCCGTTCTTAATACATTTCCCCAATTTTTTACACTGAACTGTAGGCGTTTCTAAAACATTAGTAACTTCTTCTGAAAGTTTTTTCAATTCTTTCTTTTCACTTTCCTTTAAAAAGCTGGCTGCGATATGTGATACCTTTTCAGCCAAAGTTTCCGACTTTTTTCTTGTCGAAACGAAGAAGAATACTTGCCATTCTCTTTTTAACGTATCCTGCACGATAGCCTCCTCGTCAGATAAAGCTTTGTCCAACTCGTAACCTTCTTTGTCTATGAACTTGACAATATGATTATAGCAAACACCCTCATAAAGTTTAACAGGCCTAAAATCACTCTTAATAAGTTTTGCGTCCAACCATTCTGCTACTTCTTCCGCGTTCTTAACAGAAGCGCTCAATGTCAAGATTTGTGCATTAGGTACGATACTCCTCAGCTTCGTCAGCAATACTTCAAAAGTAGGCCCCCTCGTAGGATCTTGTAAAAGGTGTATTTCGTCTGCAACTATCAAATCAATTTCAGAAATCCAATCTGCGCCATGTCTAATCAAGCTGTCAAGCTTTTCTGAGGTAACTACAATTATGTCCTGATCCTTCAACCAGGGGTCTAACTCATCAAGGTCTCCTACAGAAATTGCTACCCTGTATTTTCCTGCAAAAATTTTTTTAAAAAGTTCAAATTTTTCGTTTGCAAGCGCTACAAGCGGCACGATGTATACAACTTTGCAAGTATGCTTAGAAAGCTTGCTTATCGTTGCAAGGATTGCTACGAGTGTTTTACCTGTGGCTGTAGGTACAGAAAGTAATAAATTTTTTCCTTTAAAAAGACCCTTTTTAACTGCCTCTATCTGTGGTGGGTAGAGCTCTTTTATATTCATTTGTTTTATTTTGTTTATGTAAAATTCGTCTATACCAAATTTTGCTAACTCTTCTACCTTCATTCCAATCAACTAATTTAATAGCAACAGTAGTAAATAAATTGGGTGGAAAATGAAAAATAATATCTTAGTTTGTATCGGAATTGAGGGTACTGCTCATACTTTTGGAGTCGGGATTATTACTGACGGTGGTAAGATTTTAGCAGACGAGAGAGCAACTTACGCCGCGGAAGCTGGGAAGGGTATTATTCCCAACGAAGCTAGGGAGCACCATAAAAAATGTTCTGAAGCATTATTGACGAATGCCTTAGAAACGGCCCGGCTAGACTGGGAAGATATAGAGTTGATTGCATATTCTGCTGGTCCTGGTTTACCACCTACTTTAATTTTTACAGCAGATTTTGCGAAAGAACTTTCTAAAAAATATAAAAAGCCACTATTGCCTGTAAACCATTGTTGTGCGCATCTTGAAATAGGCAAACTGATGACTGGTGTAAAAGACCCTATTTATGTTTATCTATCTGGAGGAAATACACAGATTATTGCATATGTAGGAAAGCGGTACAGGATTTTTGGGGAAACACTTGATATATCCGTTGGTAATTGTTTTGATACAGTTGCGAGAAAGATGGGGTTAGCTATGCCGGGAGGACCAAGAATAGAGGAGATAGCTCAATCTGGCAAGTATGTAGAACTGCCTTATGTAGTAAAAGGTATGGACGTGTCTTTTAGTGGTATACAAACAGCTGCAATCAACCTGCTCAAAAATGGCGTTAATAAAGAAGATGTGGCATATTCTCTACAAGAAACTTGTTTTGCCATGCTTACAGAAGTTACCGAAAGGGCCTTAGCTCATACAGGTAAGAATGAAGTCTTGTTGGTTGGTGGCGTGGCAGCTAACAGACGATTGCAAGAAATGATGAAAAGGATGTGCGAAGAGAGAGAGGCAGCTGCATATACTGTACCTCAAAGATATGCTGGCGATAATGGAGTGATGATAGGCTGGACTGGCTTGCTAGCTTATAAATCGGGATGGAAGTTCGACTTTAAAGATAAAATTAAAGCTAAATGGAGAATCGATGAGATAGAAATAACCTGGACCTAGATTAGTTCTCCTTCGCTTATGATAACAAAATCTCCTACTGACTTTACTGCTGTAAATGGTATCAACGGTCTTCCTTTCTCATCAGTCTTTGGGTTTAAGTCGAGTAAAGACTTTGTAGGCTGGTCTACTATTATGTTAAGAAGTTCGCCACTTTCTGTCACAAAATCTATGTTGGCAACAGTACCAAATTTCTTACCTGTCTGTTCGCTTATTATCGGCTTGCCAATCATTTCATGAGCTCTTACTTTAGTCTCTGCCACTTTATCACTTATATTAATATTTGTTAAACTAATATTTAACTTTTAAACTTATAGATAAACTTATGGTTAGATGCTTTATAGGTTTCTTGCTTCCAGATTTTTTAAAAGAAAAAGTTACTGCTGTACAGGATAGACTAAAAGAACTGCCGATTGTATGTAAGCCTGTAGAAAAGGAAAACCTGCATATAAACTTTTCTTTCTTAGGTGAAGTTGAAGACAGTAAGGTTGAGGTTATAGCTAAGAAGCTTGATTCTGTATGCAGTGGTTTAAAACCTATTAAAGCAGTTGTAGGTGGTATAAAACTGGTACCGAACGAAAATTTTATCAGAGTAATAGTAATAGAAGTGGTGAGCGCTGAACTACAAGCTTTTGCAGAAAGGTTAAGAAAGGAGATCGGAGGTGATTTAAAACCGATGCATATTACACTCTGTCGAGTCAAAAAAATTGATAACAAACAATTTATTGTAAATAAGATAAAGGAGATTTGTGTAGAAAAAACCGAATTTTACATAGATTCTGTATGCTTAATTAAAAGTGAGTTAGGAAAAATTGGCCCGAAGTATACAGTCCTTAAAGAGAATAAGCTTTAGGCTACTTTTCCATCTCATCTCTACAGCTTTCGCATAACCATTTATCGTCTAAATTCCTCAGATCTTCTGAATAATCGCCGCAAGAATCGCATATCCCCGCTGTGCTTTCCTCTTTTATCTCAACTGGCTCTTTTTCACTTTCTAACCTTTCTTCTAGATACTGCATAAATTCTGGTATTGTCGTTGCGATGTCATCAAGAGAAATTATTCCTACGAGTTTGCCGTTTTGAATTACTGGCAATCTTTTTATGTTGTTTTTCCTCATTTTTCTTGCAGCATCGGCACATGTACTGTCTGGATTTATTGTTACTAATGGTGAAGACATCACATCCCTTACTTTCATATTGCCTGGTTTTATGTTGTTAGCGACTATTTTGTGGACGATGTCGTCTGCAGTTATAATTCCAACCGGCTTTTTATTCTTAGTAACCACTAAAGAACCTTTACCATACTTTTTCATCAGTTTTCCTGCGTCTGCCACCGTCTTCTCGCAGTCTATTGTTTTCACGGGGGAGGACATCAAATCTTTTACATAAATCGGCACTTAAACACCTTATAAAATACTCTATTTTTTATTATTTATTGTTTATAGCTTTACTTCTGGTATCAGTTGGGATGGATTGATACCACGGAGGATACCAAATGCAAAGTCTAACAGGAGATGCAAAAGCATAGATAAGAAAAATATACCTAACACAAATGTCCAGTCCGTCAAGACAAAAAGCGAACCGATAGCCGAAAATACGAAAGAAATTAAGTTGTGTAATTTGTAAAACCTAGGTTTTTTATCAACTTTAGTCTTCAGGTACAAATACCCGATTAGTCCTGTTTTCTTAACTGAGGG
>Ga0207433_10016878_pt1 | contig 10179 bp, 7 predicted proteins | sample YelNatPaOPGAMG01_FD_187559 | JGI IMG/M metagenome (GOLD analysis project Ga0207433, IMG submission 187559) | Hot spring thermophilic microbial communities from Obsidian Pool, Yellowstone National Park, USA - OP-RAMG-01 (SPAdes) (version 3) | ecosystem: Environmental > Aquatic > Thermal springs >... | reverse complement strand
TGCTCAGTTCCTAGAGAACCGGTCGAGTAATCACGCAGCCTCCTGAACCCCCACAGAGAGGTGCTGAGAACGAGCCAGCACATGAAGATTGTGAACGACGGCACAGCGCCGGAGATCGAAGAGATTCTTACGTGTGCCCCGATAGCGCGCCTGTCGTCCCTGCCACCGGCCAACATGGGCCAAGGTATGCTCAACGGCTACCCGTTCACGAAGTTGAGTACGCCCCTGTGGTGTTTGCTGACGCTCTCGCAACTCGATGAGCAAGGCTTCGTCGGGATGAATACTCACACTACGCCCGTTCATGCTGGTCGTGCATTGCCCTTTCAACGAACACTGGGCACAGGTGTCTTTGGGAAAATGCACAACTCCACCGGGCACAAAGGGCATTTCCTGTTTTGCCGGGCAGCGAATGATCTGCCGATCCCAATCCAGGGTAAATGCCTGCTTAGAGAAGCGTTTCCCTTCGCGTACGGGCCAAGCTTTGCAATAGATCTCAAGGGCAGCACTGCGCTCACGCACCAGATGGCTACTCAAATAGGCTCGGTCGATATGCAATTCCTTCAACGTGACCGCTTGCCGTTCCAGATCCGCACTGATCTCTCTGGTGACGCTGGCTTCTGGAACATTGGCAGGCGTGATGCCTACCGCACGGATCAGACCCGTATCCAAATCATGGAGCACATGGCGTTTGTAGCCATCCACGCGGATACTTCGGCTCTTGCGTCCATGCCGCATCTCGGCATCCTCGATACTGATGCGCCGATCTTTGGCGACTCCTTTGATCAGGTGAGATTTGCCCTGCTCGTTTGCTTCCACATCTTGTGCTTTGATCTGCTGGGCAACCGAAAGCGACGGCGTCGCCAGGTCTTTCTCTTCCCGTTGCAACGTCTGTACCCAGTTTTCCATCGCGTGGAGCACGTTCAAGATGAGGTCCAGTGCCTCTTCTCGTTGGCTTGCCTGATCCCAATTCCGATCAAGGGCAGCCTTCAGACTGGTGGCACTGACCATTTCGGCACCTGCCTCTTGCGCGACTTCGGCCAACTCCTGTCTCTGCTGGTCAGCCACCGCACGCAGCACCTTTTTGAGTGCGTGCCCCAGGAGATTGTAGGTGTCCTCGACGCGACCGGCTCCCCACAACGGACTGCTATCCAATGCTGCACGGAGGGCTTGTGGACCAAATGCTTGGCTTTGACTCGCAATCTCAATGGTCCGTTCGATGAGTCGCCGATCCATATGTGCCTCAATCAGCCGCTGACGAAAGGCTATCAGCGTGCCTTTGCTGAAGGGAGCGTGCTCGCAATCCAGGCAATCCAGCACCAATTGCCAGCGCCGATCCATGAGCGTTGCCTCAATGACTTCATCATCCGAGACGCCCATGTACGCTTGCAGAATGGTCGCCAGGGCTACTTGTGCTGGCGGAATAGGAGGGTGCCCACGGAGGCTCGGTGCATAGAGCGCCGCCAGTTCCTCTTGAAAAGCGTCATTAAAAAATTCGTGGCGGTGATAGCGGAGAAAGACAAACAACTTCGCTCGTTTGATGTGTGCGATGATGTTTTGCTCACAGGACGATGGTTCCACCGGAGGATGCCAGGATGAAGGACGCATGATGAACTCCTTCGTCATTCGCACGCCGTGTCCCCTGCTCCATCGTCATACCTCGCCTCCAGCCAGGTGCGAAGCAATCTTGCCACCACCGCTGTCATCCAGGCTCCGCGCTGGTGATGGCATGCAGTTGGTTGCTACTCGCGCGTCCTTCACGCTTGCTCTCCCAGCCCGTCACTTCCACGCCCGCCAGCGGCTCCAGACCATCACTCTAGGCTGGGACAGGCACCATCACCGCCACGCGGCGCGGCGGAAAGAGCAGATCAAACAGCGGCTGCATCAGCCGCTCAACTCAAGATCAGCTTGGCCCGCTGGAAGCGCGCCAGTGTAAAGCCCAGCAACAGAACATCCAGTACTGCTACCAGCCCGGCAGCCATCAGCAAAATCTCGTCAAGGGTAAATGTGGTGAAAAAGTCTTTGGGCAGCAGTTGAACCAGCCCGATCACCGCGACACCTAACACGATGGTGCCAATCATCAGTGTCTGCTGCGCCTGCCGCACCGTTGCCATGCGCAGCGAGATCAGCACGCCCAGGATGGTCCCCAGCGCACCCACCAGCAAGCCCAGCAGCAGCGTAAAGAGCACCATATCGATGGGATAGAACACGAACTGCCCCTGCCAGTCTGCCAGATTAGAGACGAGCGCTCCCAGGAAGAGTCCCACGACCATAATTCCCCAGCCATAGAGCGCCACAATCGTTACCTTCCCCAGCAGAATAGCGCGATCAGATATGCGGCTGGCCAGGAGGGTCCCCAGGGTATGCCGCTCGCGCTCGCCGGCAATGGAATCGGCCACGATGGAGATGATGACGAAAAAGGTGAAGAAGAGGATCACCACCATTTGAATCACACTCAGGTCCATCCAGGCGGATTTGCCCAGCACCGGCCAAATAATGCCCAGAATGCCAATCAGCAGCCCTGGGCGAATCCAGGCTCGCCACCCCTGAAACAGGGAATCCTTCCATTCCTTCCACATGATGGTCCAGATATCGCTCATGCGTGTTCCTCCTCCATCAAGGTCAAGAAAACGTCTTCCAGGCTGGCTGCGCCCTTGCGCACCTCTTCCACCTCGCCGCCGTTTCTGACAATGAGACTGACCAGCGGCCCCACCTCGCTCTCGCCGCGCAGCCCCAACAGCAGATGCCCGTTCTGCAATTCGGCACTGGCGACCTCGGGGCGCTCGCTGAGCCTCGCCAGTAGATCATTGGTGAAGCCTCGGCCCACAATCTCGGCTTGCGGTCCCCCCTGCTTGAAGCGCAGTTCATCGGGGTTGCCCAGCGCCAGCAGCTTGCCCTGGCGAATGACCCCCACTAGCGCGCACAGCCGCTCGGCTTCGGCCAGGTTATGCGTGTTCAGAAAGACCGTCGCGCCTTCGCGCTTGACCAGCGTCGCCAGGTCATCGCGCAGGGTCGCGGCTGCCAGCGGGTCAAAGCCAGAGGTCGGCTCATCCAGGAAGATCAACGGTGGCCGATGAAACAGCGCCCGCGCTACGGCCAGCTTCTGCTTCATGCCCCGGCTCCAGGTGCCCACCTGATCTTTGCGCCGGTCCCACAGGCCCAGATGGGTCAGCAGTTCTTTGGCGCGCGCCTGCCGGTCGGCGGCGGACAGGTGATAGATGCGCCCGTAGAGATCGAGGTTATCCTCAGCGCTCATCCGCTCATACAGGCCGTTAAACTCCAGCAGCGAGCCGGTGCGGGCGCGAATCTGATCGGCCTGAGTGCGGCTGTCAAAGCCTAGCACCGTCGCCTGGCCTGCGGTCGGTTCCAGCAAGCCCAGCAGCAGGTGAATCGTGGTCGTTTTCCCGGCCCCATTGGCCCCCAGAAAGCCGAAGACCATCCCGGCAGGCACCTCCAGCGAAAGGTCATCAACCGCGTGGACACTGCCAAAGATGCGCGAAAGATGGTGGGTGCGAATCGCATATTCAGCCATATTTTCCCTTTCAATGCAGCTCGCGTTTGATAGCAGAGCACCGTTAAACGATATACAGTGTCGGAGTCTTGAAACAGGAAAGGGGGATAAGCCCCTCTGGCTACGGCCGCTTCGCTGTCGGGAGTCTTCTCCGACGTATGGTCTGGTTCGTGCGCGGGCCAACGAGTCCTTTCCCAGGAGTTATTCGTAACGCAAGACTTCCAGGGGGCGTACCCGTATAGCGCTCCAGGCCACCAACCCCGCGATGCCCGCACACACCGCTGCCGTCGCCAGGACGATTCCTACCACAAGGGTGGTGCTGACCCCCAGGTCAAATGTGAAGACCAGCTTCGCTAGTATCACGGTTGCCAGTGTCACCAGCAGCATCGCCAGCACCGCCCCGGTGAAGCCGACCACGCCGTTCTCCAAGAGCACTTCGCCAAGGACGCTTCGACTGGTGTAGCCCACCGCCTTTAAGATGCCGAGTTCGCGCCGCCGTTCCAGCATGGCCAGCGCCACCGCGTTGGCGATGATGATGAGCCCGGCCAGCATCGCCAGTGAGGCAATCGCCGTCATGAGGACGATGACATTGTTCAAGAGATGAATGACCGAGACGAGCAGGTCCGCCAGATTAAAGACGGTTGCTGATGGCACCGCCTGTTGCACCTGATGCAAGATCTGTTGCGCCTGGCTCGGGTTGAGTTGCAGCCAATAGAGGTAGAAGGCCTGGCCGCCGCTCAGCATCTCTGCCAGGCTGTTAGAACCATAAATGCCTAGCCCGAGTTTGACCGAGGACGTGGGATAGAAGCCGACCACTGTCACGGTCACCGTGCGCTGTTGGTCGCTGCTCACCAGCGTCAGATGATCGCCCAGCTTCACCTTGAGCGGAGCCTGCTCGGTATACTGCGAGAGCAGGACGTTGGTGCTGTTGGCATCTTGCGGCCCCAGATTCCGTCCGCTCGTCACTTTCAGGTTCGCAATGGGGCCATGGGTCAGATCGTAGCCCTGAACGCCATCCAGATACTGCAGCGACGTACTATTGAGGTCCGCCCCGTGCAGGAGTTGCCCAATCGGCACTCCGTTGATCATCGTCGGGGTGATGCCTGCTTCGGTCGTGACCAACTCTTGCTGCACGCCCTGCACCTGGCGCAGCACCTGGTCCACACTGGCTTTATCCTGGTGGACGGATAGAATGAACGCGTTGTAACTCACGGTCTTGGCAACGAGGGCGTTGACGTTGGCTTCGAGGTCTTGGCCCAGTACCAGAATCAGCCCAATAGCGAAGATGCCAATGAAGAGGGCCACCATCGTGGCCGAGGTACGCGCCTTTTGTCGCCCGATGTTGCGCAGCGCCATCTTGATTGTGGCCTTCCAGTGACGCGGCAGTAGCACCACCGCGCCCCCCCAGAGGGACAACGTCAGGAACAGGATGCCAAACGCCGGAAGGGCAAGGGTCAAGAGCGCCGAGATCGCTACCTCTGCACCAACCAGCAGCAGGAACCACCAGATCAGGCGTTCCGGAACAGGCGCCTTGCTTATGATCAATGCGACCAGGGTGAAAGCCAGGCTCAAGAGCAGCAGCAAGAGACCACCGCCGAACACCACGCCCAGAGCCACCGCCACATTTTGCAGGATGGAAAGCGCCAGGAAGAAGAAGAGCACTAAAAGCAGGAGTGACAGCACAAGAGAGAGGACCACACTGGAGGTCGCGCGCTCGCCCAGCCCGCGCAGCACCGCAATGGGCCGAATGCGGCTCGCCTGGACAATGGGCAGCAACCCAAAGATCAGCGCCGTGAAAAAGCCAATCGCGACGCCGGAGGCAACCGTCACCGGGTCAACAACAGCAGGCAGCGAGAGCGAGTAGGCGTTCTCGACCAGCCCCTTCACCAGAAAACTGATGCCGGTGCCTGCCGCGGCGCCCACGACGCCGCCAATCAGGCCCAGCAGACCTGCCTCCACCCCAAAGAGGAGCAAGAGGTCGCGCTGGTGATAGCCCACCGTCTTGAGCACGGCAATCTCGGTCTGCCGTCGACGCAGCAGCACCTGCATCGTATTGAGGATGCCTACCCCGCCGATCAGCAGTGCCAGGAGGCCGATGATCTGGAGGAAATAGCGATTCTGCCGCACCTGATCGCCCACCTGTTGCAAGGCATCCTGGGCAGTTTGCACTTCGGCCCCTGGCAGATGCTGTTTGATCGTGGTCTTGACGGCGAGCGCTTTGGCACCGCTGTGGCCGGGCACATCCACATAGATAGTCGGATAGCGAGCCAGCTGGCTCGTGCTTTCGTTCGATCCCAGGTACGAGGCCAGCGAGATGAGGAGGGTATCGCCCTGGAAGAGCGGGGTATTCTTGATCGCACCGACAAGCTGCGCCGAGATGACCCCGCGCGTTTCCGTATGCACCGCGATGCGCCCCCCCATCTGCACATGCAACGTGTTGAGCAGACTTTGCGTTGCCACCACCTGATTGCCGGTCAGCAGCGATGCCAGGCTGCCGTTCTCCGGCGTGACGAAGAGCACGGATGCTGCTTCCAGCGGAAACACCTGGGGGTCCACCCCTTCCAGGGTATACTCTTGAGTGGCGCCGCTGCTGTCATTACTTTCGACCTGAGTTTGCGTCACCGCCGTATAGCGGGTGATCTCCCCATGAGATTGCAACTGGTCGAAGAATGGATGAAGATCCTGATTGGTAAATGACGCGAACTCAGCACTCACCGAAAGGTCGCCGCCGTTGGTGGCGCGAATGTTCTCTGTCAGCCCGGTATTGACCATGGTGACGACTAATTGCAAGGCCACGATGGCCAGCACCCCGATGGCGATACAAAAAACCGCCAACAGCGTCCGCTGCCCGCCTCGCACCAGGGAACGCGTGGGATACGACCAATAGAATCCGGCCTTCATAAAACGTCGCTCCTTTGTTTTCTAGACAATCCAGAGAAGCTCAGGCTGCTCCTGTCTCAGCGGCAACCAGGCCATCGAAAATACGAATAGCGCGATCAGCAGAAGCCGCCACCTTCGAATCATGGGTCGCAATAATGAAGGTCGTTCCCGTCCGCTCGCGGAGATCCCGAATCATCTGCAAGACATTGTCGCTGTTCTTCTGGTCCAGGTTGCCCGTTGGCTCATCCATAATGATGATCGCCGGGTCGGTCGCCAGCGCTCGCGCCACCGCCACCCGCTGCTGCTCGCCGCCGGAAAGCTGGATAGGACGGTTTCCCAGACGATGACTCAACCCCACCAGCGCCAACAATTCTTTGGCGCGCACGCTGGCACTCCCCTGATGTTTGCCCACGTAGAGCGGAATCTCCACATTCTCCTGAGCGGTGAGCGTGGGAATGAGGTTAAACGCCTGAAAGACCATGCCGATCTTCTGGTTCCGAACCTTCGCGAGCTGCCCCTCACTCATGCGGGTGATGTCGATACCATCGATCCAAACCTGGCCGCTGGTGGGGTTATCCAGCCCGGCAATGATACCCAAGAGCGTGGACTTGCCCGAGCCAGAGGGGCCGATGATGGCAACAAACTCACCCTTGTGTACACGCAGGCTACTCCCTTTGAGAATTTCGATGCGGTTCCCAGCCAGGGGTAAAGATTTGCGAATGTCTCTGGCTTCCAAGGCTGGCAGAGTGGCGGTTGCTGTGCCGCCCGATGACAGAGCGGTCTGTTCTTCAGAACATGTCATACGTCTCTCCGTTCCCTTCAGCGCATGAGCGAGCTGCATTCCTTGAGTTAAATGTAGCCGCCGGAGCTGGACAATGCCTGTCCCCGCGGTCACGAATCGCGGCCTATTTCTGGCCCTGGCGGCTAGACCCAGCGGCATAGGTCTGCGCGTGTCGACCTATGACCAGCGACCTAGGCTAGGTCCAGTAGCCCTATGTCTGTAGACACTGGCGAGCGAGGAGGGACGTCTGGTACACTAGGGAAAAGCAGTGTATCGCTCACTGGTGGGGGCACACTCATGACAGGCAAGAAAGCACCAATCATCGACCTGCAACGTATGCCATTACCAGGTCGACTCCTGCGTTGGGTTCCCTGGGGCGCCTATGTGGGGGCCACGGTAGGCTACCTCTCCGGGGTCTTGACGACGCCACATCTCACCCTGCTCAGCTTTCTCCTGCTCACGGGGACGTATGGGGCCTGGGTTGTGCTCATCCTTATCGGGCAACGGCGGGTCGCGGTGATCTTCCATCCCAGCTGGGTGCTGGCTCTGTTCTGCCTGGCCTGCGCCTCCCAGTTCATTCCCTTGCCCGGCACGAACGTCTCTTGGCTCCCGCTGCTGCCGGTGATGACGGCTGGCGCGATGGCAGCCATCAAGCCACGCGTGCTCGGGCTGCTCGGGACAGGTGTCCTGTGTCTCGCTTCCTACCTCGCGATCCGCCGCATCGTCCCGGATTGGGATGCCAGCAGCCAGGTGGGTCTCCTGATCTCGTTTGTCTCCACCTATGGCTTCTGGGCCATCATCCGGGAACTGGCAGCGGCCCGCATGGCATTGGAAAGCTCTAACGCTCAGCTTGCCGCAGCCAACAGGCGCCTGGAGACGTACAGCGCTCAGGCGGAGGAACTCTCGGTCACCCGCGAGCGCAACAGGATTGCGCGTGAAATCCACGACACGCTGGGTCACGCGCTGACCTTGCTCGCCGTCCAACTGGAAACGGCCACACAGCACGAAGCGCGCGGCGATCCCCGGCTGCACGAGGACCTGCTGGAGGCACGACGGGTCGCGACCGCCTGCCTGACGGACGTCCGTCACTCCGTCGAGGCGCTCCGGCCTGACGACGCCTCCAGAGAGTCATTGCCGGAGCAACTGCGCCGACTGGTGGCGGCATGTGAAACCACCAGTCCCAAGACCAGGATTGCGCTCGATGTGGAAGAGGCGTCGTATCCCCTGCGTCCAGAAGTGTGTCTGGCGCTCTACCGCTCTGCACAGGAGGCGCTGACGAACATTCGCAAGCATGCCCATGCAACCAAGGTGCTGTTGCGCCTCTGCACAACTGGGGGGCCAGAGGGCCGGGTGGAACTGACCGTGCTGGACAACGGCCAGGGCTCCACATCTCTCGACAAGTATCCCGCGTCTGGCTTCGGCCTGCTGGGGATGCGCGAGCGCGTCGCACTCCTGGGGGGGACGCTGCGAGCTGGCCCGGAGCCTGGACACGGCTGGCGCGTGGAAGTAGTCCTCCCCTGTGAGCCAAGGGGCCACGCCGAGGCAATCGCCACAGGCGCAGGCAAAACAAGGGATGAGAGAGCGCCATGACCGAGCGCATCCGGGTCTTGATTGTGGATGACCAGCGCCTGCTGTGTGAGGGCTTCCGCCAACTGATTGAGCTGGAGCCGAGTCTGGAGGTGGTGGGGATGGCTGGGGATGGCGAGGAAGCCCTGGCACTGACTGAACAGCTCGCTCTGGCGCACACCGCCCCCGAGGTGGTGCTGATGGATGTGCGCATGCCACGGATGGATGGCATCACGGCGACCCGAGCCTTCAAAGCGCGTTGGCCTGCGATCCGCGTGGTCATCTTGACGACCTTCGACGATCGAGAACTCATCCAGGCGGGGCTGCAAGCAGGAGCACAGGGCTATGTCCTCAAAGACATCACCGCTGTGCAGCTTGCCACGACCATTCGGGTGGTCGCCCAGGGGCAGGTCCTCCTGCATCCAGACGTTGCCAGCAAGGTCGTTGCTGCCTTCTCCTCAGCCTCCAGCGAACCTGCAGAGGTCGCTCCGCTCACCCCGGCGTTCAGCGACGTGAGCGACCCGATGCAGTTGACCGAGCGCGAGCGAGAGGTGTTGGCCCTGCTGGCGCGTGGCGCATCGAATCGGGAGATCAGCGAGGCTCTTTACATCGCCAGCGGCACGGTCAAGAACCATCTGAGCAACATTCTAGGCAAGCTGGGGGTGCGCGACCGGACACAGGCTGCCCTCAAAGCCAGAGAACTCGGCTTGCTGTAGCACAGCACTGGGAACATGGCAAGCTTGCCACCGCAACCTACATGAGCATGCCGTTTCACCTGCGGGTACGCTGACCCCATGAGCAGCGCGATGATTGGTGTGCCGACGCTTTGAACGGCTCTCCTGCATTACTTGACCGGTATTCTAGCAGCCTCCGCTTCATGCCAGCAACTGACAACGGAGTCCGTCTCTCTTGCGGGGTCTCCACGGTTTTTGGTGCAAGCACCTCTGCCTCTCCAAAGCAAGACCGCTGACCACATTCGTGAGATATCCCTGCTGCTTACAGCCTATCCGAATAACCCAGCGGCACGAAACGCACTCAAGCCACAGGCGAACTGCAAAAACGCAAGATAGTTCTGTGGTTTCTTGTCCCAGCGAATGAGCAGACGGCGGAAGCGATTCATCCAGGAATGTGCCCGCTCCACCACCCACCTGCGCGCTTTGAAGCCAGCGACGGACTTGATCGCTTTGGCTTCTTCCCCACGCGGGCGCACATGCGCGGTGAAGCCGAACGCTTTGAGAATGGCATAGACCTCATCGTAGTCGTAGCCTCCATCCAGGCACATCCCCTGTGGTCGCTCTTTGGTAGGCTTTGGCCGCTCGACGATCAGGCTTTCGATTGTTGGGCGCGTCAATTTCATATCATGCCGATTGGCACCCTCAGCCACCAGGCCGATCGGAACGCCATGCCCCTCCGTTAAGAGACTCCGCTTGACGCCGGACTTGCC
>Ga0207433_10016877_pt1 | contig 10180 bp, 9 predicted proteins | sample YelNatPaOPGAMG01_FD_187559 | JGI IMG/M metagenome (GOLD analysis project Ga0207433, IMG submission 187559) | Hot spring thermophilic microbial communities from Obsidian Pool, Yellowstone National Park, USA - OP-RAMG-01 (SPAdes) (version 3) | ecosystem: Environmental > Aquatic > Thermal springs >... | reverse complement strand
AGGTTTTTCTAAGATTTCAACTATTTTTTCTCTCCTTTTATAAATTTCATCTTGCTTCATCTAAAGATAATTATGAAAGTAGATTTTTTAAATTTTCTGGTTATCCTTACATATAAATAATTTTTTTCTATAAAATTTTAGATGCATTTTTAAAAATTAGACTTATTTTTTAAGGCTAAAAAATGTCTAAAAAATTTTTGCGGGTATTTTTAAAAAATTAGACGTAATTTTTCTTATTTTTATTCGATTTAAAAGATTTTACAATAAAATTCTAATAAAATATTATATTTAATGACATTTTTATTTTTGTAAGAAAATATTATCCATATTTTTTAAAAAATTAAAATGATCTCTGAGTATATAAAGAATCTAGCAAAATTTTTTTGCATGTATTTTATTAGAATATTTAAATATAATCATTTTTAAAGAATAGGTATGCGAAATAGAAAAGTTCCTATGCGAAATAAAAGTTTCAAGGGTTTGGATATTCGAAAACTAAAAATGGAATTTATAACTAAATACCCAGACCACATACTCTGCAACTTCTTAAAAAATACCCCAGATAAATTGGAGCCAGAAGAATTTCTTATGCTGAGCCAAATTTGGATCAAAATATTAAATGAGAATAAAAGGTGAAGAAAAATGGAAGGTAGTAAACTCAGTACAGGATATGTATACGAACATTTAAATAAATCTTTCTATTCAATTACCACTTTTATTGATTTTTATTCTTACCTAGACATTCATTCAAAAAAACCTATTGAAGAACAACGGAATACCATGCTAATATCTCTGTCTTCCTTGAAATACTGGACAAAAATAAATAATACTCTAAAAAGAAAAGTGAATCAAAAAAAGATACCAAGGAAATTCCTTTCGAATATAAGTATAAAAAGGCTGATACTTGAACTTCTCTTGAAAAATACCATAATCTGCAGATTTTTCAATAAAAAAGGGGGTATTTTGATATGATAACTATTCCTAAAAGATTTTTATTCTATCCAGATATGCGATTAATTAAATTAGGCTATCATTCAAAAAAACCTATCGAAGAAGAATGGACTACTAGAAACAATTATCCTCCTGATTCTCAAGAAATTTTGAACCATATAAAGAAAGGGTATAATTATGGTATAGCAACAGGTTTTGGGAATATAATTGTCCTTGATTGGGACGATATGAAAATAAGAAGATCATTCCTCAAGGTTTTACCAACAGACACATTTCAAGTTATAACGGGATCCAATAAATCACACCATTATCATTTAACTGATTCCCCTGATAACTTTTTCATAGCAATAGGAACACATCATATTTTAGATGTCAGAGGTAAAGGAGGTCAAGTCGTAGGTCCTAGTTCTATACACCCCGATACAAAAAAACCATATAAAATTGCATTAGACTTACCTTTTGCATTTATTAAAATGGAGGATCTAAAGAAAATAATCAAAGAACAGGGATATGAAATAAAAGAAAGTCCAAATTTAAAGGGGAAGAATAAAAGATATTTAGCATCAATTAAGGCATCAAAAATAGATCACGAAAAGATCATTCAAATTTTAGTTCCTTATTGGAAAATAGCAGACCATAGACGGAATGACCTTATGTTAGCAATTACGGGATGGCTAGCAATGAATGGGGTTAGCAGAGAAGACGGGGAACACATAATGAAGGAGATTGTCCAAAGGACGGGAATAGGTTATGACCATCTTTCAGGGGTTAAATATGCATTCATAAAAGTTCAGGGGCTTGAAGAAAATAAAGCAATCAGACTAAAGGGGTTAAACAGTCTCCTCGAAATTTTAAAGAATATAGAAATAAATAAATGAGGTAAAGAACCATGACTGATGAAAAAGATAATGAGAAAAAGGAAGACATTAACAAAAAAATTAAGGATATATCAAAAGAACTAAAGACATCTATTAAAGAACACGAAGGATGGTTTGACAAAAACGGAGTTATTCAAAGAGACATTGTCATAAAAGATATTCTTAAGGTTTTTTCAAAAATAATTTATGATGGGGATAAAATCTATGTTTGGGATGGGGATCATTATTCAGATCAGGGAAGAGAAATAATTGCTAAATATATACAAGAAAATTTACCAGAGGTTTCATCAAGGACGATATCTGATATAGTGAATGCCATAGCAAGTATTACATTCAAAAAAAGGGAAGATATTGAAAAAATGATGCTCCCGAATGACCTTATCCCAGTTAGGAATGGTCTCCTTGATTGGAAAACAAAAACACTATTACCCCATAACCCTGATTTCTTTTACCCAAAGAGGTTAAATGTGGATTATGATCCCAAAGCAGAATGCCCTGACTTTATTGATTTTCTCTTATTTAGGTTTGAAAAAAATTATAAAGAATTTTTTAAGGTTTTGGAAGACATTGCTATGATCTTTTTCAGAGACAATAGATATCAGATTGTTTCAATATGGATGGGGCAGAGTAAGGATCCCTCTGGACTTGTTTCCGGCGAAGAGGGTAAAACATTCACGGCAGAAACAATAATAGGCGAGAAATTACTCGGTAATGAATTATTTTCTAGGGCTAGCTTAGAATCACTTAGGAAGGATAATGAATTTGAGGTGTTGAAAGATAAATGGCTTCACGTTGCGAGTTTTGACGAAGCCGGGCATATTACAAATTATTCGGGGTTATTGGAACAATTACGTGATCCATACACGGAAAAACCTATAAAATTTAAGCGTGGACAACAAAGGTGGAAAAACACAACTTATAATATTTTGATCGGAAATAAATTTCCTAGGGCTACATCAAACACAAAGGCTTTTTATAGAACAGTAAAAAAGATTGTTTATTGGAGAAAACCTATGGGAGATGACTGGAAATACAAAGACAAGATAGATGAAAAAGAAAAATCCGGAATCCTAAATTTAGCCGTGGATATAATGAATATTATCACAGCGAGAGGGAAACCCTATGGGCTAAATGATTTAGGGGAGGCAGTATTAAAATATAGAGAAATATCAGACCCCCTTCTGATGCTACTGCCAGAGATTTTTGAAAAAGACCCCGAAGGAAGGATAGATCAGAACGAAGCTTATGAATATGTGATGCAAGAAGCAGAGGAAAGAGAACTCGTAATGGAAACACTTTCAAAGAATAGATTAACAACCATATTAAAGAATAACTTTGGTGTTACAACAGAGAGGACTACAGAGAATAAAGAGGTCGAAGATAAAGAGGGAAACACAACAAAAATAAAAGTTCATAAGGATTTTTATAAGGGAATTAAGAAAAGGAATCCTAATACTTTAAATGACAAAAAACAAAATATCCAAAATTCGGATGTTGAACTTCTGGATACGCCGGATATTTTGGATACGCTTGAAAAAGCAGTGCTGGACTATCTTTCGGACATTCCAAAAGATAAAAATATCCAGATATCCAAAAGTGTTTATACCCTCTTATATAATATATATATATTAAGAAAAGGGGAAGACCAGATTTGGATATTTGGATATCTGAGTATGAAAAATGCTTGGAGAACTCGGAAAATACTATTTCCACTTTCGTATCCAAAAGTTTGGGAATATCCAAAAGTTCAGACCTACCCCAAAGTTCAATGTTAAAGACAGGGACATCTGAAAATTCACAAACTGAACTAGAGAAAAATAAGGAAAATGAAATAAATAAAAACGAAAATATAGGGAAAACTGAGGGATCAGAGGATCAAGGTAAAGGTCAATCTCATGACCAAGACATAGCATATCATAGTCCAAAACAGGCCATCCTTGAAAAACAAATTTTATGGTTTAAAACGGACAATTTCTATGGCAAGGAGTACTTTGAGCAATTCAAAGCAAGGCTAAATCGATATTTTGAGTATGAAATGAGTTATTATTATGAGTTAGAAATTCCAAAAAGTAGTCTATCAGATGATAAGTATAAGATATTTACGAGTAAAGTCCATGAGATTGATTTTCAAGAGTTTGAGGATATGAGGGAAAGATCTAATGAGGTAAAAAAGTGAAAGGAGGTAAAGTGAAAAAATGAAAGTAATAGAATGTCCATATTTCGATTCTTGCAATGCCCCTATATGCCCCTTAGATGAGAACAAGGGAAAAGCAATTTGGTATTCAGATGAGGCTATATGTAAAAATAGGGATTTTTCCGATCTTGAATACATAAAGACACAAAAAAAGATAGCAAAGGTCAATAAAACCCATAGTGTCAAGGGCTATTTTACTTTAAAAATGCTAGATCAAAAAATAATAGTGAGGTCAGGGATTCAAGGGATAAATGAGGATACCCCTATTGATTCTTCCATTCTCGAAGAGAATTGGTTAAAGAGGCACAAACCGATCTCAAAGGAGGGTTTAGAGAAAATGAGGGTTAATATGAAGAAAGTAAGGAAGGTTTTTGAACCATGACCACCTTTTTTCATTGGTATTTTTCAGGTATACCCCTATTGGTAAGGGTAAAAATACCTATTTTGAGGAATACCCTTAAAAAACCCTATGGAAAGGAGGGGTATTTTTTCAAAAACAAAACCTTTGGATTAAGGGTAAAACCGAAAGTAGGGGATTACCATGAGATCTAGAGATGTAATTTTAAAAAATTTTTTTCTCCTTGTGGGCTATTTTTTAAGTATACCCCTATTGGTATGGGTTTTTCCTTTATTTTGAATTTTACCCTTAAAAATGCCTCACAAGGAGGGGTTTTTCAAAAATCAAGGTCCTTTATTCAGGAACAAAGGAGGTTTTAAAATATGGAAGTATTGAATGATAAGAAAGATGGAGTTTCAGGGAGATTTGAAGGCAATGAGGGACAAAAACAAAAGATGTACGATACATTAGCAATGATCACCATGAGGGATGATGGCAAAAATATCTTGATAACAACGATAGCAAACACAAGCATAATGGGTAAGTTACTGAGGGTGAGCCCCTACGAGCTCGAGTTAAAAGTAAAAGGAAGAGATGGTAAACCAGAGAATTGGATAGTCATGAAGCACTTCATAGCATATTATAAATTTGTATGAAAATGAAAAAACTAATTGAAAATTAGTTATAAGCAAAACAACAATTGGATACCACTAAGAGTAATAAAATATCTTTACAGAAAAAATATCGTAAAATACAAGATTTTGACCGAAAAAATCAGAATAGTTTCCGAAAAATTACAGAAAGAGATTTAGTATTTAACGAGATCTTACCGAAATAAAAAACATCAATTTATATATATTAATTACATGACACACGCATGCGCGAAAATATTAAATTAAAAATATAATATTTTAAAAGAATGATAAATATTGAATTTTAAAATAAAATAAAAATAAAATTTATGAGTCAGTCGAACTGAATTTAATGAACGAGGGAGTTCTATACTATAAAGCCCATAAAATAGCTAATATATTCGAACATAATGCAGTTAAAAACATAAGAGGAAAAAATAAAAAATGGGGGGATTAGGTTTCCTCATAATTAGTAAATGTAAAATGGTATTTATATTTATATATTTTAATTTATAAAATTTATAATTTTGATAAAGGTTATAAATTCTGTTATTAAAATTCAGAGATAAATATCAGAAATATTCTTTAAAGGTATTCACTTCTAAAAGATCTGGAAAGATTGGAGATCTATCAGGGGTCTCAGGAAAATCATTGAAAACTCAGAGAGCCACCTAGCCAGGGCTTTCAGTCCCTTGCCACTCCGTCCTCAGGTCTGCCAGCCTGCAGTCCTAAATATTCCAGCCCTGACCCAGCCGGGCTAAACCAGACCTTACAGTACCCAGCCCAAACCCATGTTTTTCAGCCCTGTCGGTCTAATTTCAGGCTATCACAAAATCTTCAAATTTTTTAAAAATATATATATATATGGAATACTATTTACAATAAATATCGGCAGTTTGGAGGGATGATGAAAAATGGCTAAAAGAAGTCAATTAATGAAAATAGTGGCTGTTTCAGTAATACTATTGCTTTTGATTTCTGGGTTTTCGGTTATGGCTTATGGGTCCGGATCAGAAAAATCTATCTCCCCAAGTAGCACATCAGGAAATATATCCCACATAAATATCACCCCATTTACTCAGAATAGTAGTCAGAACAATTCAGGTGGGTATGTAAAATATACTCTAGATCTTTTAAATAATTCTCTCATAAATGGAAATTTTGTGAATACAGGCAATGGTTTAATGCCAGCTGAAATATCATATGATCCCTCTAATGGGTATCTTTATGTTGCCAATCCTGATTCAAACAATGTTTTAGTAATAAACGGAGCAAACAATAATATTATTGCAAATATTGCTGTTGGATCAAGTCCTGCTGGAATAGCCTATGACTCTGCTAATGGGTATATCTATGTGGCCAATCATGGTTTAAATGATGTCTCAGTGATCAATGGAGCCACCAATAGTGTCATTGCAAATATAGTTGTTGGATTAGGGCCAGATGGAGTAGTATATGATCCCTCTAATGGGTATCTTTATGTTACCAATTGGTATTCAAACAATGTTTCAGTGATAAACGGGGCAACTAATACAGTTATTGCAAATATTTCTGTTGGATCAGGGCCATCGGGAGTAGTATATGATCCCTCTAATGGGTATCTTTATGTTGCTAATGGAGGGGGGATTGTTTATGTTACCAGTGAAAATTTAAACAGTGTTTCAGTGATAAATGGGGCAACTAATACTGTTATTGCAAATATTTCTGTTGGATCAGGGCCATCGAGAGTAGTATATGATCCCTCTAATGGGTATCTTTATGTTACCAATCATGATTCAAATAATGTTTCAGTGATAAACGGAGCAACCAATAAGGTTATTGCTAGTATTGGTGTTGGATTAGGGCCAATTGGAGTAGCATACGATTCCTCTAATGGGTATATTTATGTTGCCAATCATGATTCAAATAATGTTTCAGTGATAAACGGAGCAACCAATACTGTTATTGCAAATATTACTGTTGGATCAAATCCATGGGGAGTAGCATATGATCCCTCTAATGGGTATATTTATGTTACCAATTATGATTCATACAATGTTTCAGTGATAAACGGAGCAACCAATACTGTTATTGCTAGTATTGCTTTTAGATCAGAGCCTGTAGGATTAGCATATGATCCCTCTAATGGGTATATTTATGTTGCCAATCCTGATTCAAACAATGTTTTAGTAATAAACGGTGCAGCCAATAAAGTTATTGCAAATATTACTGTTGGATCAGAGCCATGGGGAGTAGCATACGATTCCTCTAATGGATATGTTTATGTTGCCAATTTGAATTCAAGCAATGTTTCAGTGATAAACAGTGCAACCAATAAGGTTATTGCTAGTATTGGTGTTGGATTAGGGCCAATTGGAGTAGCATACGATTCCTCTAATGGATATGTTTATGTTGCCAATTTGAATTCAAGCAATGTTTCAGTGATAAACGGAGCAACCAATAAGGTTATTGCTAGTATTGGTGTTGGATTAGGGCCAATTGGAGTAGCATACGATTCCTCTAATGGATATGTTTATGTTGCCAATTTGAATTCAAGCAATGTTTCAGTGATAAACAGTGCAACCAATAAGGTTATTGCTAGTATTGGTGTTGGATTAGGGCCAATTGGAGTAGCATACGATTCCTCTAATGGATATGTTTATGTTGCCAATGCAGGGTCAAAAAATGTTTCAGTGATAAACGGTGCAACCAATAAGGTTATTGCTAGTATTGGTGTTGGATCAGGGCCATCGGGAGTAGTATATGATTCCTCTAATGGATATGTTTATGTTGCCAATGCAGGGTCAAAAAATGTTTCAGTGATAAACGGTGCAACCAATACTGTTATTGCAAATATTACTGTTGGATCAGAGCCATGGGGAGTAGCATATGATTCATCCAATGGATATGTTTATGTTGCCAATCATGGTTCAGGTACTGTTAGTATAATCTCCACGTCCCCTCAGGTCATTAAAAAATATTCAGTAACATTCACGGAATCAGGTCTTCCATCAGGAACCTCATGGTTAGTAACGTTGAATGGAACAACAGAAACATCTACAACAGATACAATAACATTCTCAGTACCAAATGGAATATATTCATATACCATTGGTTCAATATCAGGGTACACAGCATCACCATCCTCTGGAGCCATAACGGTAAATGGAGCAAATGTAAATCAAGGAATAACATTTACACTAAATGGAACAAAAGTTTTTGTAGTCACATTCACAGAAAGTGGACTGTCATCAGGAACAATATGGTACGTTAATCTTAGTAATGGGCAATCATTCTCATCAACTACAAATATAATTACATTCAATGAACCGAATGGAACATATTCTTATACTATTTCAACTAAGGACAAGAATTATGCTCCAGTGATTTCATCTGGAACATTCACGGTGAATGGAGCAAATGTAAATCAGACAATAACATTCAAAGCTGTTACAACTCCAACCAATTACCTGTTATACATAATCATTGTTATAGTTGTGATAATCGCAGTGTTAGGTGTGGTAATGGCAATGAGAAGAGGTAAGAATAAAGGTGGACCTAAGCAATGGCAAGAGCCTCCAAAACAACAACCTCCACAACAATAAATATCATTTTCTTTTTTCTTTTTTTATATTGGTCACTAATTTAAATCCAGAGCAGGATCGCCCGTTCATGCTTGGTTTTCAGTATTCTGGCACAGTATATGCAGAATCTCAGCCGTTTCCTGCATTCAGTGGGCAGGAAGGCGGGCTATCAGTAGCTAGGTTTTTCTGTGGTCCGGTGGGACAGTTGTACTGGGAAGCGGTCAGACAGTGGGACTGTGGGGAAGGGGTACAGCGACCCCGTCCTACCCTGCCCAAGCGGGAGCCAAGCCCTGCCGAACCCTGTTCCTGCCCAGGTCCAGCCAGGCCGAATCCAGCTAAACCCAGTGGATTTGTGGTCAGTGCGGTGGCGTGTGCAGGGATAGAAATATACAATTTGGTTAATGTGACCGAATTGTATAACGGGGTGAAGAAGAAAAAGGGCTATATAATTAATTATCCTGGTTTTTATTAGAAAAGCAATTTATTTTTATTTCTCATGCTTATAAAAAACATTTAAGACATTTTTAGAATAAGGCAAGAGTAAAAAGATGTTCTCATTTACAAAATAGCCTAATTTTAAATAAAAAGGCTATAATAAAAACAAGTTATAAATTTATTTTTCTTAAATTTCATATTTGAATAAAAAATAACAAAATAAAAAATAGAAAAAATTTAGTTTTGTTTAGGAGGTTCTTTCCATTCTTTTACACCTTGCTTATTTTTCCCTCTCCTTAATAATATTATTCCTATGGCTACTGCAATAATTATAACTACTGCAATTATTCCTATCCATAGGTAATTCGTTGTCTGTTGTGCTTTAAATGTTGCAATTGCAGAATTCCCAGACACATTTACTGATCCTTTCGCATTGTTACTCTGATAGCCTGATGGCAAATGAATTATGTATGAATAAGATCCATTTGGCTCATTAAATGTTATTGTATTAGTTGTTGAACTCAAAGTAATATTGATGTACTGACCGTTGAATGTTGTTCCTGTAAGTGTTGCAGACCATGATGTTCCATTCGGTATTCCGTTCTCTGTTATTGTTATTGGATATGTTATTACTGTCCAAGTTATAGAATTACTTATTGGATTTCCATTAACATTTATTGTTCCTGAATATGTGTTTGCCCTATATCCAGATATGCCTGATATTATGTAAGAATATGTGCCATTTGGTTCATTGAATATTATTGTTCCGTTTGTGGATGTTTTTGTAATGTTATTCAATGTGACTGACCATGATGTCCCTGAGGACAATCCACTTTCTGTGAATGTTATTTTATATGTTACTAGATTAAATGTTATTCCAATATTTACATTTGCCCCATTTACTGTAAATGTTCCTGATGATTGGCTTGGAGCATAAATCTTGTTCACTGTTGCTATTGTGTATGAGTATGTTCCATTTGGCTCATTGAATGTAATTGTTGTGCCTGTTCCTGAATATGATTGTCCATTGCTCAAATTAACATACCACATCGTTCCTGATGGTAATCCACTTTCTGTGAATGTTATTTTATATGTTACTAGATTAAATGTTATTCCAATATTTACATTTGCCCCATTTACTGTAAATGTTCCTGATGATTGGCTTGGAGCATAAATCTTGTTCACTGTTG
>Ga0207433_10016875_pt1 | contig 10180 bp, 10 predicted proteins | sample YelNatPaOPGAMG01_FD_187559 | JGI IMG/M metagenome (GOLD analysis project Ga0207433, IMG submission 187559) | Hot spring thermophilic microbial communities from Obsidian Pool, Yellowstone National Park, USA - OP-RAMG-01 (SPAdes) (version 3) | ecosystem: Environmental > Aquatic > Thermal springs... | reverse complement strand
GGCTGCCGACGCCGAGCAGGCCGGCCTGCTCGGCGTCGGCCAGGTTCATCACCGCACGTGGCGCCAGGGTTATCAGCTGGCCACCGTCCGGCTCCCGCACCAGCTCGGCGGCAACGCGCAGGTTGCGGCCGCCCAGCTGCAGCGTGTCGCCCACCTGCAGGTGCAGGGCGACCAGCCCGCGATGGTCGATGTAGACGGCTCCCGATGCCGGCCCGTGACCGGTACGCGCATGGCCTTGCGCGTCGGCGATCGTCAGGGTTCCACGCAGCGGGTAGGCGTCGTCGGTGGCCAGCACGTCGAGCAGCTGACTGCGGCGACCGGCGAAGGCCACGCTGGGAAAGCTGGCGCTGTGGTTGATCGCCAGCCCGAGGTCTTTGGCCTTTGCCGCGAAGATGGGGGGCAGCACTTCGGGCGAGCGGATGCCCACGTCGCCGCCGATCAGCTGGGATGCGCTGGCCAGTACGCCCCGCTCCACCCGGGCGGACAGGGTGGCGACCACACCCAGCGCGGCCACGGCCAGCACCAGCGAGCCGGCCAGCGTGCGCAGCTCGGGCAGGTGCCATTCGCGACGCAGGGTGCGCAGCGACAGGCGCAGCAGGTTCATGCTGGCGCCCCCTGCGACGATGCACGAAGCCGGCCTTCTTCCAGTTCCACGCTGCGCGTGCAGCGTGCGGCGAGCTGCCCGTCGTGGGTCACCAGTACCAGCGTCGTGCGGCGGTCGCGGTTCAAGGCGAACAGCAGATCGACGACATGGTGGCCGGTGCGCTGGTCGAGGTTGCCGGTCGGCTCGTCGGCGAACAGCACGCGCGGGCCGTGGACGAAGGCGCGGGCGATCGCCACGCGCTGCTGCTCGCCGCCCGAGAGCTGGGCCGGATAATGCCGGCGACGCGCGCCCAGGCCCACCGATTCCAGCGCCTCGCGCGCACGCCTGCGCGCCTGCGCGTCACCCTCCAGCTCCAGCGGCAGCATCACGTTCTCCTCGGCGCTGAGCGCAGGCAGCAGGTGGAACGACTGGAACACGAAGCCGACCAGCCGTCGTCGCAGATCGGCGCGGGCTTCCTCGTCCATGCGCTCCAGGGCGTGACCGTCCAGCCGGATGCTTCCGCTGCTGGGCGTGTCCAGCCCGGCAAGCAAGCCGAGCAGGGTAGTCTTGCCCGAACCCGACGCGCCGACGATGGCGAAGCTCTCGCCGTGGGCCACTTGCAGCGTTACGCCGTCGAGGATGTCGAGCCGGCCTTCGGGCCCCTGGACCGACTTGCTAACATCGCGCACTTCGATGAGAAACTGGGGCGTACCGCTCATGCGTCGTTTCCTGTGGCTGGTGGTGCTGGGGATGGTGGCGAGTTTCGCGGTGCAGTCGGCGCCGGCGAAAACGGTGCTGGTGCTGGGCGATTCGCTCTCTGCCGCGCACAACATCGCGACCGACCAGGGTTGGGTACATCTGCTGGCGGTCCGTCTGGGCAAGATGCGGCCAGCGTGGTCGGTGGTCAATGCCAGCATCAGCGGCGAGACTTCGCTGAGCGGCCGCAACCGCCTGCCGGCCTTGCTGGCGACCTACCGGCCTGCGCTGGTGGTGATCGAGCTGGGTGCCAACGATGGCCTGCAGGGCCTGTCGCTGGACGATCTGCGGGACAATCTCGCCGCCATGATCGATGCCGCGCAGGCGACGAGAGCCAAGGTGCTGCTGCTGGGCATCGAGCTGCCGGTGAATTACGGGCCGCGGTATCGCGACGGCCTGCGTGCGGTCTATGCGGATCTGGCACGCCGGAAGCACGTAGCGCTGGTGCCGTTCCTGCTCGATGGCGTCGCGCTCGATCCCGCGCTGATGCAGGACGACGGTCTGCATCCGCGGGCCGCCGGCGAGCCGATCGTGCTGCGCAACGTGTGGAAGGCATTGCAGCCGCTACTGCACTGAGCGTCCGCGCGCCGTGCCTGGCCATGTCCACCCGCTGAACACCGCTGAGCCGGTTTCACGCGGCAATCACGTGTCCCGTCGCTAGGCTTTCACAAATGTGAAGCAAATTCGGAGGCATCGATGAGTGCACGCGACGAACATGCCGGATTGATCCTGCTGGTGGAGGACAACCGCCAGATCGCCGAGATGGTGGGCGAGTTCCTCGAGCACCGGGGCTATGCCGTGGACTATGCGGCCGATGGCGTGAGCGGCCTGCACCTGGCCGTATCCAACAGCTATGACGTCGTGGTCCTCGACCTGATGCTGCCAGGCATGGACGGCCTGGACGTTTGCCGCAAGCTGCGCGGCGACGCCAAGAAGTCGACGCCGGTACTGATGCTCACCGCGCGCGACACGCTGGAAGACAAGCTGATCGGCCTCGAAGCCGGCGCCGACGATTACCTGGTGAAGCCGTTCGAAGTGCGCGAGCTGGAGGCGCGGCTGCGTGCGCTGATCCGCCGCGATCGTCGCCAGGTGTCCACCGAGGTGCTTACCGTGGGCGACATGACACTGGATACCGCCACGCTGCGCCTGACCCGCGGGGGACAGGATCTCACCGTGTCGCCGATCGGGCTCAAGCTGCTGGCGATCCTGATGCGCGAGTCGCCGCGGGTCGTCAGCCGACGCGACATCGAACGCGAGATCTGGGGCGACACGCTGCCCGATTCGGACACGCTGCGCTCGCACCTCTACAACCTGCGCCGGGTCATCGACAAGCCATTCGATCGCCCATTGCTGCACACCATCCACTCGGCCGGCTACCGCCTGGCCGACCTGAACGCGGAGGTGGCGTCGGCCACGCAATCCGCCTGACGGCGATTGCACATCCACCATGATGCGCAGGGGTATGCCGCCATCCACCGCGTTCCGGCACGGTGCCTTCCAGCGTCGTCTGGTGCTGATCTTCGGATTGCAGCTGGCGGCGGTGGTGATCGCCTGCCTGATGAGTTTCTACGACGTAGCGCCGCAGCCGGCGGTCCTGGCGCTGATCGTGATCGTCAGCCTGCTGTCGTGGCTGGCGGCGCGGCGCCAGTGGGGGCCGGTGGTCATGCTGTCGCGGGTCATCAGCGGCTGGAACGACCGGCGCCCCGATCTCGACGCACTGCAGCCGGAGCGGCTGCCGCGCCATGCCGATGCCGACGTGATGGAACTGGCCCGGGGGCTGCACGCCTTCGCCAGTCGCATCGTGGCGTACAACCAGCGCGAGCGCGACTTCACGCGCGACGCCAGCCATGAACTGCGCAGTCCGCTCACCGTCATCAAGATGTCCACCGACATGCTGATGGAGGAGGCTTCGCTGAGCGACAGCGGCCGGCGTTCGCTGCAACGCATACGCCGCGCCAGTCGCGAACTGGAGGCGGTGGTGGAGGCGCTGCTGATCCTGGCGCGCGAATCCGACAATGGCCAGGGCGAGCATGACTTCATGGTCAACGACGTGTTGCGTCGGGCGCTGGACGATGCCCGCGAAGGCCTGCATGGACGACTGGTCACCTTGCACCTGGACGAAACCACCCATTTCACCTTGCATGGCTCGCCGCAGGCCTTCGCGGTGTTGTGCGGGCAGCTGATCAGGCATGCCAGCCAGCATGCCAGGGGCGAGGGCAGGGTGGTGGTGACGGTGCTTGCGGACGCGATCACCTTCTGCAGCGGCTCGACGGAGCAACCGGCTCCGACCATTCGTGCACCGCGCGGCTTCGAGCTGGCGATCGCGCAGCGGATCAGCGAGCGTTTCGCGTGGCCGCTGGAGTGGATCGGCGACGACGAGGCACCGCATACCGTGCGGGTGAGCTTTCCCGGCGTGTCGCGCCTGCCGGACTGATCTGGCAGACGGAGTGACTCCCGTGCGGGCGACGGGAGTCACTGCAGCGCTGCGCCGGGCCGCGATCAGCCCAGCGCCGGACTTACCGTGAACGCGCAGCCGGTCTTGGCCTTCACCTCGTCCAGCGTCACGCCTTCGTTGAGTTCGATCAGGGTCAGCCCCTGGCCCTTGGCGACTTCGAACACGCACAGGTCGGTGATGATCAGGTCCACCACCTGCTTGCCGGTAAGCGGCAGGTCGCACTGTTCCTTGATCTTCGGCGAGCCGTCCTTCGCGGTGTGCTCCATCAGCACCACCACGCGCTTCACGCCCGAGACCAGGTCCATCGCACCGCCGGGCCCCTTGACCATCTTGCCCGGTACCATCCAGTTGGCCAGGTCGCCGTGGCAGGACACCTCCAGGCCGCCGAGGATCGACAGGTCGATATGGCCGCCGCGGATCATCGCGAACGACTCGGCGCTGGAGAAGAAGCTCGAGCCCGGCAAGGTGGTGATGGTCTGCTTGCCGGCGTTGATCAGGTCGGGGTCGACCTTGTCGTCGGTGGGGAACGGACCGATGCCGAGCAGGCCGTTCTCCGACTGCAGAGTCACGTCCATGCCCTCCGGGATGAAATTTGCCACCAGGGTCGGGATGCCGATGCCAAGGTTCACGTAGAAGCCGTCGCGCAGCTCCTTCGCCGCGCGCTGCGCCATCGCGGTGCGCATCGGGTTCTCCTTGCCAGTGTTGGCGCCGGCGATGGTGCGGAACTCGATGCGCTTCTCGTACGTCGCGCCGTGGATGATGCGGTCGACATAGATGCCGGGCACATGCACCTGGTCCGGATCGAGCTCGCCCACCTCGACCAGTTCTTCCACCTCGGCCACGCAGACCTTGCCGCAGGTGGCGATCATCGGGTTGAAGTTGCGCGCGGTCTTGCGGAACACCAGGTTGCCAAGGCGATCGCCCTTCCATGCCTTGACGATCGAAACATCGGCATGGATGGCCTCTTCCAGCACGTATTCCTTGCCGCCGAAGACCTTGGTCTCCTTGCCCTCGGCCAGCTTGGTGCCGAACGCAGTGCGGGTGTAGAAGCCGGGAATGCCGGCGCCACCGGCGCGCAGCTTCTCGGCCAGCGTGCCCTGCGGAACCAGGTGCAATTCCAGCTCGCCGGCCAGCACCTGGCGTTCGAACTCCTTGTTCTCGCCCACGTAGGACGCGTACACGCGCTTCACCTGGCGGGTCTTGAGCAGCGGGCCCATGCCGAAATCGTCCACGCCGGCGTTGTTGCCGACAATGGTCAGGCCCTTGGTGCCGGCCTCGAGCAGGGCACCGATCAGGTTCTCGGGAATGCCGCACAGGCCGAAGCCGCCGGCGGCGATGGTCATGTCGTCGAAAAGCAGGCCGTCGAGCGCCTGGGCGGCGTTGGGGAACACTTTGTCCATCGCAGTGCCTTCTTCTGCTGGGGATCCAGCCTAAAAGGATACGACGGATGGGGGTGGGCCTGCCTCGTGCGCAGGTCCGATCTGCGGGTATCGCGCATTAGGAATTTGCATTGACCATTTACACGTGTAAACGGAAGTGGCCGTCATCAGCGGAGCCAAGTCGGTGGTGACGGACGTAGCGTGGCGCGGTTCGCCGCGCAGCGCCGAGGACATCCTGGCCGAGGTCGGCCAGTCGCAGCGCTGGCAGGAGGGCACGGTCAAGTCGCTGCTCAACCGGCTGCTCAGGAAGAAGGCGGTGAAGGCCGAGCGCGATGGCCGCCGCTACCTCTACTCGCCACTGCGCACGCGCGAGAAATACGTCTTGCAGGGAAGCAAGGGTCTGCTCGATCGCCTGTTTGATGGCCGCGTGGCGCCGCCGGTGGCGCACTTCTCGGGACAGCGCAAGCTGTCGAAGAAGGACATTGCCGGGCTTCGTCGACTGCGGCAGGAACTGGACGATGAGTAGCCTGGGGTGCAGTGCTGCGTAACTGGTCGTGCATGGAAGGCGGGCCTGGTGCTGGTCAATCCCGCGGTGCTGACGATGGCTCCGGTCAGCTTCGACTTTGCCGACATGCCGGGCGAACGCGCGATGCATCTGATCGCCGGCGTGGCTGGCATGAAGGCGGTGATCGAGGGACGGCAGGTGCGTTTAGTGCACCAGTGACCGGAACATGCCGCGTGCGGCACGTGACGATCCGTGCTGCATGTGTCGCGGCAATGCAGCGATAATGCGGGCCCGATCCGCTGAAGCAGAAGGTACCGGCATTGCGCACTTCGACAGGGTTGTCTCCGCGGCGATGGATGCTGGCGATTCCGGTGCTGCTCGGCCTCGTCGCCTGTATCTGGGTAAGCGGCGGAGTCATGCTGTGGCCGGGGCAGGTAGGCTGGCTGGCGCACCGCGACCTGGCGCAGAGCTATCTGGGCTGGGCGTTCTACCGGCATGCGCCGTGGACATGGCCACCTGGGGCGAACCCCGCCTATGGCGCGGGGCTGCACAGCTCGATCTATTACTCCGATTCGATCCCGCTGCTGGCGTTGCTGTTCAAGCCGCTGTCCGGTTGGCTGCCCGAGCCGTTCCAGTATTTCGGTTTGTGGGTCGCCGCCTGTTTCGCGCTGCAGGCGGTATTCGCCTGGCGCCTGCTGGGCCTGGTCGACAGGGGATGGCTGGATCGTCTGCTCGGCACCACGTTCTTCGTGCTGGCTCCACCCATGCTGAACCGGCTGGGTGGCCATATGGCGCTGGTAGGACAGTGGACGATCCTGGCGGCGCTATGGCTGTGCCTGCGACCGACGCGTCAACGGCAGACCGGGTGGTGGAGTGCGCTGGTCGCCATCGCCATGATCATTCACGCCTACCTGTTCGCGATGGTGGCGGCGCTGTGGCTGGCCGACATGCTGCAGCGCCAGCGCGAGATGCAGCAGGCGAATCGGTTGTCATGGCGGGGCAGCTTGCGACGCTGGCTGCCCGAGCTGGCCATGGTGACGCTGTCGACGGTGCTGCTGGCCTGGCTGGCCGGCTTCTTCATGGTGTCCGGAGCGGGCACGCATGCCGAGGGTTTCGGCTATTACAAGATGAACGTTCTGGCGCCGTTCAATGGTGACGGCTGGTCGCGGTTCGGCCTGAACTTCGCCCAGGCACCCGGCGAGTACGAGGGTTTCAACTACCTTGGCGTGGGCGGCATCGTGCTGGTGGCCGTGGCGTCGGCGATGTCGCTGCTGCGGCGCGGAGAACATCGCGGTCGCAGCCTCATTCCCGCGCCGCTCTGGACGGTGGCCATGCTGCTTGCACTGCTGGCGATTACACCCAATGTGGGTATCGGCGGCGTGCAGTGGCACCTGCCGATGCCGCATCGCTGGTGGACGAAGCTTTCGCATTCGCCGCTGCAGTCGACGGGGCGGCTGTTCTGGGTGACCTACTACCTGATCCTGCTGGCGTCGTTGTTTGCCGTGATGCGGTTCCTGCGCGGGCGCGTGCGGACCGCGCTGCTGATGCTGCTGGTGATGTTGCAGCTGGTGGACCTGTCCCCCGGGCTGACGGGGTTGCGCGCCGCGTTGATCGCACGGACTTCGGATACCACCACCTCGTTGCGCGGTCCCTTCTGGGCGGCTGCCGGCAGCCGATACCGCACGCTTCGCATGATGCCGCTCAGGCTGATGGCGCCGGACTGGGAGTCGGTGGCGTTCTATGCGCAGTCGCATCGCATGCGCAGCGACGCGGTGCAGCTCGCGCGCTTCGACTGGCCGATGTTCCTGTCGTTGTATAACCATGGCCAGGCAGCGCTGCTGGATGACCGCCTGGATCCGCGGACGCTGTATCTGCTGGACAACCGGGATGTGGCGGTGGCGCGTGTGGCCATTCCCGCCAGCTCCGCGGCATTGTTCCGGCTGGATGGCTGGAACGTGCTGGCGCCGGGGTGGACGTCGGGGCTTCCGGCGAAGGCCTTGGATCTGCGTCGGCCGGAAGCGGGCGGCTTGCCGTTCCAGTTGCCGTACCGGAGCGGACTTGCCGAGAACGATACGGGCCGACAGCTGCTGGGCGACGGTTGGAACAGCATGGGGCCCCGGCCGGTGTCGACGCGCAGCGACAGTGCGCGCGTGTTCGTGCCGGTGGACGGTCAGCCGGGGCAGGTCGTGCATGTGACGCTGGCGCTGGAGCCATCCGATACCAGGCGATCCCCGCCGCAGCAGCTGCAGGTGTGGAGCCGGGGTCGGCAGGTCGAGGCGTGTGCCTGGTCTTCCGGTACCTGCCGGTCGCTGCAGGTGGCGCTGCCGGTAAGTCGGCCCGGGCTGCATTTCCAGCCGCTGCTGCTACGCGCGGCACGGCCCGGCGAACCGTTGCGGCTGGTGCTGCAGGGGATTCGGGTGACGGCTTCCGACTGAGCGACGGTAGGTCCCTCGTCTCGCCGACCGTGAAGGCGCGGCTCAGCCCTGGCCGTCGGGCCGCTCGCGCACCGGGTGCTTGCTGAGTTTGCGCTGCAGGGTGCGGCGGTGCATGCCGAGCCGGCGAGCAGTTTCGGAGATATTGCCGTCGCACTCGGTGAGCACGCGCTGGATGTGTTCCCACTCGAGCCGACGCAGCGCCAGCGGCGCTTCCGGTGCATCCGGCAGATCGTCGTCGGCGGGGGCGGGACCGTCGCCGTCGAGCAGCGCGCGCAACACGGCGTCGGCGTCGACCGGCTTGGCCAGGTAGTCGTGCGCACCTCGCTTGATCGCCTCGACCGCGGTGGCGATGGAGGCGTAGCCGGTCAGCAGCAGGATGCGCATGTCCGGCACCATGGCATGCAGTTCGGGGATCAGGCGCAGGCCGTTCTCCTCGCCCAGCTTGAGGTCGAGCACGCAATAGCGCGGTTGATGCCGACGGGCGAGCAGGCGGGCCTCGTCGATGCCGTTGGCGCTGATCACCTCGAAGCCGCGCGAGCCCATCGCGCGGGCGAGTACACGGACGAAGGTGGCATCGTCGTCGACGATAAGCAGCGGAAGCGGGGACGGGCTGGCATCGGTCATCGGAGCATGTTCGTGGTGGCAATGCCGGCCATTTTGCCGGATGCGGCGCCCGGATGCCCGTGCGGGTCGATCAGAGGTCGGCGATCGTGGCCAGCGGCAGGCGCAGACACATCTCGGCGCCGTCGCCGGTATTGCGCGCGGTCAGCTCGCCGTCGAGGCGTTCCGCGGTGGCTTCGGCCAGTGCCAGCCCGATGCCGAGCCCGGACTGCTTGCCGGTGTGTCCAAGGACCGCCGGCGCGCCGGTGGGCGTGAAACCCGGCCCCTGGTCGCGGACTCGGAATTCCAGCCAGCCGCCCCTGCGGTCCACCAGCAGCTGGACGGCCTGCGAATCGCGCATCGCCGAGGCATCGGCGGCATTGTTGAGCAAGTTCAGCAGCGCGTGACGCAGGCCGGGAGGGGTGCGCAGCAGGATACCCTGGATGGCGTCGTCAGCCTGCAGATCCAGTTCGGCCTCCGGCCGCAGCAGCTGGAAGCGTTCCACGCAACCGTGCAGGAACGTGGCCAGCGGTGCGCGCTCCAGTTCGTGCGAGAGCTGTGCCTGGCCGAACGCGACCATCTCGCGGAGGATCGTGCGGCAGCGTTCCACCTGGCCCTGCAGCAGGGCCAGGTCCTCGCCCAGCGGGCCGTCCTCCGGGTGTTCCCGGCGCATCTCGGGCAGCAGGGTCCGCATGGTGGACAACGGCGTGTTCATCTCGTGCGCCGCACCTGCGGCCTGGGTGGCGATGGCGAGGATGCCTTCGTCGCGCAGGGCCCGCTCGCGAACACGCTGAACCTCCAGTTGCTGCAGTCGCAGCGCGCGCGCCAGCCGGTAGATGAAGAAGCCCAGCAGCAGCGCGGTCACCACGAAGTTCACTGCCATTCCGCCCACGTGCAGGGTGAAACCTTCGGCATAGGTGGGTATCGGCAGCGGCACGTACCAGCGCAGCAGGAACAGGTAGGCCAGTCCGGCGAGGATGGCCACCGAGAGGATCGCGCGCACCGACAACGCGGCGGCGGAAAGGGCGATCGGTACCAGCAGCAGGGTGATGAACGGGTTGCTTGCGCCGCCGGTGAAATAGAGCAGGTAGCTGAGCACCAGCGTGTCGAACGCGATGTGGCCGATGGTTTCCCACTCGTGCAGCGGCCACGGCTGATGCAGGCGCCAGGCGGCGAGGACCGCGAACACCGCCAGCAGGTCGATGCCGACCAGCAGCGGCAACAGCGGGATGTCCAGGTGCATCACCCACGCACACACCAGCACGGCGCCGCTCTGCCCGACGATGGCACATAGCCGCAGCCAGGTCAGCGAGCGGGTGAGGGCGAAGGGGCCGAAGCGTTGAGGGTTATTGCGATGCGGCATGCCATGCATTCTGCCGCATTGCGCCCGCCGCGTGTCGCGACGGGCGCGGCACGCGGCTCAGGGCGTGTTGAATTCCTCGCTGCGCACGGCGGGCAGCGGGTCGT
>Ga0207433_10016872_pt1 | contig 10182 bp, 14 predicted proteins | sample YelNatPaOPGAMG01_FD_187559 | JGI IMG/M metagenome (GOLD analysis project Ga0207433, IMG submission 187559) | Hot spring thermophilic microbial communities from Obsidian Pool, Yellowstone National Park, USA - OP-RAMG-01 (SPAdes) (version 3) | ecosystem: Environmental > Aquatic > Thermal springs... | reverse complement strand
TTGTCTACCTCGAGGCGGGCTCGGGCGCCCAGAGGCCAATACCACCCCAGACGATCAAGGCTGTTAGAAGGGCAGTCACAATCCCCATTATCGTGGGCGGGGGGATCAGGAGGCCCGAGGACGCTGTCGAGGCGCTTAAAGCTGGGGCAGATATAATTGTTACCGGGACAATCGCTGAGGAGAGCTTCGAGCGCTGCAGGGAGATCATTCGGGCCGTAAAGCTCTTTAAGTCCTAGCAGCTCATCATCCTTGCCCCTAAAACTTAAAGACGCGGCCGATGATAATTTTCCGCGTGATAGATCAACGTTTATCTAAGCTCGCGAGGTTGGTAACTGAATACAGTGTCTCGGTTAAGGAGGGTGATGAGGTTCTAATCAGGGCCGAGGTCGAGGCATTGCCACTAGTCAGGGAGCTCGTGAAGCTTGTGGTCTCCAAGGGAGCCTATCCCCATATCATGCTGGGTGACAGCCAGATAGATGAGATCTTTTACAGGTATGCGAGCAACTCAGTTCTGAGGCACCTCTCGCCGATAGAGAAGTTCATCCAAGAGAGGATTGATGTCTCAATCTCGATAGTTTCCAACAGTCATACAAAGCCCCTTGTGGGCGTTGATCCTGAACGAATAAGGGTTAGGAGGGCGGCGAGAGCCGAGCTGACCGAGATATTTATGCGGAGACAGGCAACAGGCGAGCTCCGCTGGAATGTCACTATATACCCGACGAATGCCCTTGCCCAAGAGGCCGGCATGGGCCCTGTCGAGTATGAGGACTTCATCTTCAGCGCCTGCATGGTTGATCGGGATGACCCGATCGGGGAGTGGAGGAAGAAGGCCGAGGAGCAGGAGAAAATAGTTAACCTGCTTAGCAGGATTGATGAGTTGAGGATCGTTTCGGAGGACACTGATCTCCTGATCAAGGTAGGTGGGAGGAGGTGGCTGAATGATGATGGCCGGCATAATATGCCGGCTGGCGAGGTTTTCACAGCGCCCATAGAGGATGGTGTCGAGGGCTGCGTAACCTTCAGCTTCCCCGCCGTATGGGGAGGCTTCGAGGTCGAGGGAGTTAGGCTCGAGTTCAGGAAAGGAATAGTCGTGAACGCGTCCGCCGAGAAGGGGATGGATAAGCTAAGGAAAATACTGGAAACTGATGAGGGGTCGAGGAGGCTGGGCGAGGTCGCCTTCGGCCTGAACTACAACATCACGAGGCCTACAAAGCAGATACTACTGGATGAGAAGATCGGTGGGACGATGCACATGGCCCTCGGGGCAGCTTACCCCGATACCGGCGGAACCAACAAGTCCTCGATACACTGGGATCTAATCCTCGACCTCAGAAGAGGCAGGGTCTACGGCGATAATGAGCTGATATATGAGGATGGCAGGTTCCTCGCCTAATCATTCATTAAGCGCTTTGACCTGCCAAACGACCTCCTCCCCTACTTGGGTGGGGAGGTTTGGGCTACATCCCTCCTTCTGGAGGTTTAGCCCTTGGCCGGGTCTCCGGCCATTACCCCCTCCCCTCTTCGGGGCTCGGGGGTTATTTGCACCCTCAGTTACCTGCGTCCTCAGTATGTTACGTGCTGCTGCGATGTCGGCGTTGAATATTTCGTTCAGCTGCGTACACTTGAGCAATCCTCGATATACTCTTACACCGCATCCATCGCCATGTAGCGGGCATCTCGTCGAGGTGCCTGCCTCATCAACGTAGATCACCCTTATGCCATACTCTTCAGCGACCTCTCTAACCCTCCTCAGCAGAAGGCCATAGGTCCAGACATGGACGTTATCGAAGTTGCCGTTCTCCTGCGCAATGCCCTTTGGATAACCAACTTTAACCTTGGAGACGCCGACGTCATAGAGCCACTCCACGGCCTCCCTCACCTTGGCATCAATGTAATGCCTTATTTGTCTCCGCCACTTTGCATACATTTGTCGAAGCCTCTTGGAAGCCTCCAAGCCATACTTGTTCAACATTGATTGATATTCGGCGACCTTTCCCCTCCAATAATGTGAGATAGCTTTCAATGGCCTGCCGCTGACGAGCTTCGTCAAACCATTCTCGACATATATTGCCATTAAATTGTTGATCCCAACGTCTATTCCAGCCGTCAGATCGCCCCTCGGTTGCAATGGCACCCTCCTCCACTCGCCCCTCACCATCTTCTCAGAGACCTTCGAGAAAGCAATGTGGGCATACCACCTCTTTCTATCATCGTCATAGCGTATCATGAGCTCTCCACGCTCACCCCTCAGATATACTGGTCCCTTATACTTCGTCTCTATCCATCCGATCGCGCCAAGCCACTTTATGATGATCCTGTCGCCATCCATCTCGTACTGGTCTTTTCTAATAATGGTCCACAGCACCCTAGACTTCCTCTTCTTCTTATATCCCGGCGGTCTAACCTTCTTCATGAATGGCGGCAGCCTCCCCTCCCTCCTCAGCTCCAATAGCCTGAAGAATGCCATCCATGCATCATCGTTCTTTCTTATGATCGTCTGGGCCGTGGCCGAGCCAATCAGCGGCTTATACCTCTCATAGAACTCCTTGTATGTCCCCTCAAAATCAATGCCTTTCTTCTCCATCCACGCCTTCAGCCTGACATAATTAACCTCGTTCCACAGCTTCGAAGAAAGGTCGCATAACTGCTTCAACCTCTTCTCCGTCTCCTCATCAACGATCAACTCCACAATGCACGTCCTCCTCAACCCTCATTCACCTCCGAGGGCTTCATAGAGTAGGCTTCTCAGCTCCATGCAGACATGGTCCATCACCTTGCCAACATATCCGCGGTATTCCCTGGCGAAGCCGTCTAGCATCCTGGGGCCATCATATGCAAGCATCCTAGCGATGGCTGATGGCGGCCCATGCCTCCCAACAACGGCAAGCGCCGAGTCCACGTAATCCAAGACCCCAATAATGCCCGCTTCCTCGAGGGTATTTACGTAACCAGCCATGCCCCCACAATACCATCCCAATATATGCCTGCCCTTATTTCTTGGGGACCTGCCTGAAAGTGGAAGATTATTATGATGATGTCGAGATGCCGGGAGGCCGGCTAAAAATAGGATTCCATGACAATAGAGGGGTCTCGGAGCAGACCTTCATAATACCGTTCAGGGATGGGGACGATGTCAGGTATTTCGTGGTCAGGGGCGTATGCGAGGGCGACAGGCGCGTAACAAGATGTGATATGGTGGGGGTAATGGGCTGGGATCAATTGATCGAGTACCTCGGGGATGTCTGGGAGGAGCTATGGGACGCGACGCTATTCAAACTAAAGGCCGCTGAGGCGAGCATGCCATAGAGCCGAAGCCAATATCATAACACCCCATATTTTTATTTTCCATTTTCTGAGGGTCTCCTCAAGAAATAACTTAATATCCTGCTCGCTCGGCCTAGGAGCTGTCAGGTGTTGGGAGAATGCCCGTCCTCAAGTGCCCTGTCTGCGGAGGAGACGTGGAAGTCCCTGACGATGCCTTGCCAGGAGAATTCTTCGAGCATGATGAATGCGGATCTCAGCTCGAGCTCGAGATAGATGAGAATGGTGAAATGAGGCTGAGGCAGGCCGAGGAGATCTCCGAGGACTGGGGAGAGTGATTCTTCATTCCCGGCGAGAGCCATAAACAGCAAACCTATTTTTCCACGCCCATCCGGCCATAGCACTGGGACGTAATAATGTCCCTTTAACTTCCTTCTGACCTCCTCCTCGCCTTGAAGGGTGAGGGTTCCTGCTGGTGTGGGGAGGTTTGGGCTACATTCCTCCTTTTGGAGGTTTAGCCCTTGGCTGGGTCTCCGGCCATTATCCCTACCCCTTTTCGGGCCTCGGGGTTATGGGTTTGGGGAGCGTCATCATCTGAGGCTCACAAGGCCTGAACATCTATCACCGAGAACAATTAAACTAGGAAAGCCTGTAAGAATCCTAGAGCATTATATGTGCTTGGAGCGTGTGCTTAGCCCTAGCGTATCTGCATTTCTATGCTTACGTCCTCGGGTATTTGGATCCTCATTATCTCCCTCATGACCCTTTGATCCGTTATCTCGAGGCCTATCAGCCTCCTATGTATCCTGAGCTCATGTTTCCTCCAAGTCTTTGATCCCTCGCCGCATGGGGACTTCCGGACGGGTAGGACAAGCCTTCTTCTAGGAAGCGGTACAGGCCCGCTTATCTTCGTCCCAGTCCTCAACGCTATCTCCCTTATCTCAGAGCATACCCTCTCGATCTTCTCGAGATCCGTGCTCGTCAGCTTTATCCGGACGTTCGTCGGCATGCTGGGGCTCGCCCCTCCAGCCTGCCAAGCATCGAGAGCCACCTTATTAACTTACACGGCAGGGAGACAAACCTGCCTCATCGCTTTAGATTTTTATTATGAGGATACATGTCTCCATATGCGGGGATCTCGCTGGATGTCGACGGTGTCTTGGCGGATACGATAAGGCTCTGGCTCAGGCTTTGGGGCGAGAAGTCAGGGCGGAGGCTGGATTTATAGAGAGGCTTGTTGGAATTAATGATCCTAAAGACACTACGGATAGCATATCTCACAACAGTGAAATCGCTGGCCAGCGAGTGGTAAAAGCCATAAAAGCTGGTGAGACCCTATGATCGCGCCACCATAAACGGGTTTAAAAACCCGTTTATGGATGGTAGTTCCAAGGTGCCTGCCGGCTTTTATGGTTACGAGGACCCGTCGGCCAGCTCCCATCCCATTTTTAAAATCCCCTTTTAAACTTGGAACAGAAATATGGTCTGCGAGGGCAAGTTTGTTAAGGAATAAAGAGCCTAGATGAGGCTTATCAGATGATTAGGGGGATGCTGGTGAGATGAAGATCGGATATCTCAGCAAACGGGACTCGGCCAAGCTCTTAGAGAGGGTTAGGAGGCTCAGCTGGGCCTCGGGGATCGCTGACGAGAAGATCAAGAACGTGCTTCAGATTTCTGGCGAGGATTTCAGGGTCTACGTGGTCGGGGGCCATGTCTTGGCAGAGGTTAGGGAGATAATCTTCCCAACGCTTCACGAGGAGTATAATCGGAGGCTTCTCGAGAGACTCCCAGCGCTGGTGGTGGATATGGGCGCTGTTCCCCATATAGCAAGGGGCGCCGATGTCATGAGACCGGGCGTGAGGAGTTTTCAAGGATCATTCGGCGAGGGCGACTTACTCATCATCAGGGATGAGAAGAATCTGAGGCCGATAGCCATCTCGCGGGCTCTCAAGAACCTTGAGGAGTGCCGCGCCATGGAAAAAGGCAAGATAGCCGAGAACATTCATCACGTGGATGACAAGATCTGGAGACTTGTCATGGACTCCAAGCACCTGATAAAATCGGGCTAGCCCGGCCTTATTGCCGGGAGACCCCCCGCCGAAACTCTTCCATCGAGATTGCGTGAACACGGATCCTCAAGAGGAAGGGTATGCTGGCCAGGTTTATCAGGGATGCTATCAGGAAGACGCTGCTGACGCCGGTCAGCTCGTAGAGTATGCCGCCGATCATCGGCCCTGGTATCGAAGCGAGGCTTATGAAGAAGTCAAGAGCGCCTATCAGTGTTCCAACAGCCTCCTCTCCCGAGGCTTCTATGAGCAGGCGCCGCCTAGCAGGATAATCCATGGCGTTGACAGCTCCTAGGAAGGCCGCTGCCAAGAAGACTGATGTGAGGTCGCTGCTCAGCCCATAAAGCATCCATGAAGCCGATGATAGGAGGACATGGGCTAGCAGCATGCGTTTGCTCCCGATCCTATCCGCTAGGATCCCGCATGGCAGCGTTATCAGGAAAGTTGAGAGCAGTATTGCCGAGTTTATTATCCCGATCTCTCTATCAGCTAGGCCGGCGAAGCTCGCGTGAACAGAGATGAATGGGAAGAACATGCAATAGCCCACAGTATGGAAGATTAGACCTAGTGTCAGCAGCCTGAGAATATCGTGGAAGCCTAGGAGCTTAATAGGCTCAGCGATGGAGGCCAGCGATATGGATCCTGTGGCGCGCCTCTCCTGAGACCTTTCCCTTATCAGCGGGAGCATTGGCAATGGGGCCAGCGACATTATCGAGCTTAGGGTGAAAAGGGCCTGGCTTCCCAAGTATTCCTTCACATAACCGCTCATGAATGATCCTAGAAGCTCACCCAAGGTTCCAGCCCATAACACGAACCCATAGAGTGTAGCTAGGTGCCTGATCCCGCCGCTCTTGACCGTGTGCACAGTTATAGCCGTCAACGTGAACGCGTCTCCAAATCCTATTATCAGACAGGCAATGGACATCATGACCACGTCCCGTGAGAAGGCCATGAGCAGTATCCCGATGGCGCATGCTACAGCGCCCACGAGCAGCACTCTTCTAGACATTATTATGTCGGATAGTATCCCGGCCGGGAGGGCTGAGACCGCGAACGACAGGTTGTAGATCATCATCACGAGGCCAAGCTCGTTCCCGGAGAAGCTGAGATCCACTATGAGATACTTGCCTAGGAGAGTATACCATAGCCAGCCGCTAAGATTGAGCAGGAGATGGAGAGCCGCGATGGGGGCTGTGAGAGCTACTAGGTTCTCGAAGCTTTCCCTACTCAACTTTTGAGCATTTCATCTGGCGGCATTTAAAGCTAGCCGGTCTGATAGTGGTTAAATACCGCTTTGAGGAGGATCCGCCGTTGAGCGAGAAGAAGGAGAAAAAGGCTAGGATCGTGGATCACAGACACTGCCGGATCTGTGGCAGAGCAATTCCTCCGGACAAGGAGATATGCTCTGAAGAATGCATGCAGGTTCAGGCTAGGATTGAAGCGAGGCAGAGGCGAATGAGAAACATCATGCTGATCATGTATGCCGTGATCTTCTTGATCTTCTTTATACTGCTATTCTTGGGAGGAAGACCCAGTCATTAGTATCCTCTTTTGTTTGGCTGCTCGAGGCAGTGTTCTTTGTAACGTTTCTCTCTGTGACCTCTAAGAGAAAGTATCTCCATAATATCCCAGCCACGTAGATCTTATCTGACTGGCCTATGGACATATTCTCCTTGATGTAATGTTCACCTCAATATCTCTAGTATAGTCAGTATTTTGAGACTTATTCCATCTCTTATCGCTCCGGTGCTCCTGCCCCTCTTCCAGAACTATTCCGTTATAGGTACCGTCACAGCCCGGCATCAGCTTTTATCACGCCCTCTCTCAGCCTCGCTTTTGCCCTATTGTTTTTTACCATGGTTCCGCCTTTAATCTCAGTAAGTATGCCAAGTAGTTTGTTCCCAAGTGCAGGATCGCCGTCACCATCGCGAGAAGGATTAATGTTAGGGCATCGAGCCCTCTTGGCGGGCCGAAGGCAAGTGTGGAAAAGAGAAGGGCGAAAGCGAGGAAGCCGAGCTGGTCAAGGCCTGGCGCTGGGCGGCCCCTCTCAAGCCCGAGCCTACGCTTGATGAACGACCCGAATATGTCCCCGACCATGGCGCCCATGCTCAGTATGATGGGCTCAAGCGGGCTTCTATAGACCCCTGAGATGAGTGTGTGGATTATTAGCCCGGCGACTGTACCCGTTGCTACACCTATCAATAGGCCTTCGAAGGTCTTTCCATCCCCCAGTATCCTCCGTCCATCCCAAGCTCTAGCGCCTCGATCCAGCGGTGTTGATCGGCCTATCAGCTTCACGCCGACAACCGGGGCTCCATTCGCGCAGTATGCTGGGAGGATGAATATCAGCATTTGAGCCAGCTTTTCGAGCAAGGCTCATCTAGCCCTCCCCCCAGCCACCTTAAAAACTGGCGCGGTTGATGTTCCGCGAGTATTCTCGGGGAGATCCTAGATGGTATATCCTATTGAGCCTTGGCCGGGAAGTTATTTCTAGGCGGCCTGGGCGTGCTTGGGGGGATGTGCCTAGCGTTCTGGAGGCGGAAGAAGGCCGAGAAGAAGGTCAATCCAAATGAGATACTCGATTCTGTCAGCATTATCAAGGCCAGGTTATCGAGGAGGGTTAAGGAGGTCGAGGCGAGGGAGAGGGAACTCTTCGAGCAAGTTGTCAGGGCTCACATGGAGAGGGATCATGAGAGGGCAGCAATGTATGCGGAGGAGCTTGCCGAGCTGAGGAAGGCCCTTAGAAGGCTTGTCCACGCGAGCCTGCTCCTTGAGGGTGTATTATACAGGATTGAGGCCATTAAGGATCTACAAGATGCTGGCAGAATCGTCCTTCCGCTGAAGGACGTGCTGGCTGCGGCGAGTCAGGAGATTCGCGGCATCGCGCCAACCACATCTGATGAGCTCGACAAGCTCGTGAACATGATGGAGGATCTCTCGGTTGAGGTTGGAACCTTCCATGAGTCCACGATCGCCGAGACCAAGCTGAGCGATGAGGCGCGGAAGATCTTGGAGGAAGCAAGCGCGATCGCGGCGCAAAGGAGAAGGGAGCATGGCAGGCTCATGGAGACCAGCTCTTAGCAAGTCTTCTCGAGAGCTTGTCAGCGTAAGCCAGTGGCTCAGGATACCTTGATCCAAGAATCCTGACTAGCTTGGGAACATGATCCACGGTTAGCATGTAGCCCGGGCTTACGTAGAATTTTCCACCACCTTCAGTCTTGAACCAGTAGCCTAGGACCTCGCCCGAGACCTCAACCGGCCCCCAATCCTCGCCAGGGCCCTCAACGCCGACTAGTAGCGACTTGGCGACGCCTAGCGCCGGCTTACCTAGGACAAGCCCCAAGATCACTGCAAGCCCCATTCTCCTTGGATGGAGAAGCCCATGCCCATCAACGAGGAGGAGGCTCCACTCATGCTCCAGCAGCTTGACTGCCCTCAGCATCGGCGGTGCCTCCCTGAGGAATAGGAGACCAGGGACATAGGGGTATGGGGTCTCACAGGCCAGCCACCTTTCCTCCACGGGCTCCCCCCTCTCCAGATCCCAGCATACCGCGACCGCTAGCGCCAGATCACCTCTATATGTTATATCGACCGACGCAATCCTCCTAGGATTATCGAGCTCAACACTCTCCCAGTTCCTCGAGAGAATCCTCCACATAGCCTCCTGAAGCGAGGTGAAAAACTCCTCGAGAACTTCACTTCTCCCCAGCATCCAATGTGATAACACTCGCGCCGGAGAATTAAATGATTAGTAAAGTCTTCTATGAGCTCCTGATGAAGCGAAGGGCGTCTGCCAACTGTCTCGGCCATGCATGCTCCTCGCCCACGCCATCGAAAACCTCGAGGAGGATATAGCGCGGCCTCAGTTCTCCGAGATGGCCCCTTAGGATGCGTAGATACCTGTCAGAGCTATTAGTTAGCTGATGATCTCGTACATACTTTCCATCGAACTTGACGCCGCTGTAGTGTATCGCTACGACCCTGCCCCTTAGTGATGTTAGCCATCTCTCGAGCTCAGCGTCAATATTCCCCCTCCCATACCCTTTATACGTGGAGATTATTACGTGGCCGATGTCGAGGCAGACTCCATCAGCCCTCGATGCGATCCTCTCGAACATCTCCAAGTCCTCGCGGACATTCTCCACCAAGAACATGATACCGAGACCTCTACAGATCTCGGCTAGCGTTTCAGCGGACTTTACCGCCGCCTCCACAACCTCATCTCGGATCTCATAAATCCTATCAATCGCCTGATCAGTTGAGAGGTGGGCGACAAGATAATCACATTCATGGACCGAGAGATCTAACGCGATCTTCTCGAAGACCTTGACTGACGCCTCCCGAACCTCCTCGAAGGGGGAGGAGAGCCTGAGATCCCTCCATGGAGCATGGAAGCCGGTAGATAGGCCGGAGCCCTTGATCAGCCTAACAACCTCATCTAGGCTCGGTTCACCACCCCGCGGCCACGGATGATCAATGCTGACCTCGATGTAGTCAAAACCCGTATCACGGGCCTCCTCAATTATCCGGCTAATCTCAAAGCCATACCCGTACCATACCGGGAAGCCAAGCTTATGCATCACGTCGGGAACCTCTAGCCCGAGGCCGAGATATAGCTATTGTCACCGAGAAGAGCGGAAAAGTTATCTCTCACGTGATCGGAATGCCATGGTGATGGGCTACCCTGTCGGCAAGTCGAGGATGAAAATGAACTGTAACCTCATTCAGGCAAGATATGCAAGGAATGCTAGACGTGGGAGAAAGCGTCCTAAGGAGCTTTAGGGTCCACCACACGTCTTATTCTGCTCCTTCAGCTTAATCCAGTATGCTTGGAGCTGGAGATCCAGATCTTCAT
>Ga0207433_10016863_pt1 | contig 10185 bp, 10 predicted proteins | sample YelNatPaOPGAMG01_FD_187559 | JGI IMG/M metagenome (GOLD analysis project Ga0207433, IMG submission 187559) | Hot spring thermophilic microbial communities from Obsidian Pool, Yellowstone National Park, USA - OP-RAMG-01 (SPAdes) (version 3) | ecosystem: Environmental > Aquatic > Thermal springs... | reverse complement strand
AGTGTGAGGGTGGAATGGACTACTTATCCATGTTTCAAGCCCTTATAGGTATTCTACGAACCCAGCCGATATTAACTCTTTTTTCGTTTTTAAGCCTTTTTTTATTTATTTTTAAAGACCTGTTTTAGTCTACCCATAATCTAGCTTCGCTCATGTCCGATCGACGAATATTGCGATTTACAATATGTTTGTGGCTTCGCCTTTTGTTATGCCAAGTGTTTCTTTTTTTAAGTAGGCAGTCGTTCGCAATATAAAGAAAGTCACGGAGTCGCCTTCTTTTTCTATAACTCTTGAAAGTTCATCTTTTAGTTTAATGAAGTTTGCCTCGCTGATCTCTCCCTCGAAAACAGAGTTCTGGATCCATGTAAGATACCTTCTTCCAATGTTCAGCACCTTGGGAATGCGCTCCTGTCCAACATCATAAACCATTATTACATACATTATTTACCACCGAACAATAAATGGCTCGTACTCCTTTTCTCCTATGAGATGTTTTTCTAACTTGTAAAGCTCCAATCTTATTAATCTCTGATAAGAGCACTTCATTCTGTTGGAATAGGCGATGGTCTGCTCAAGTTTACTTTCGAACTGTTGAACGAAGATTTTCCTTCCTTTATCGTTCAGGTACAGCCCACCCAACTCCTCCATAAAACAACTAGGATCTAGCATTTTCTTGTTAACGAGAGTAAAAATGATCCTGTCAACCAAAATAGGTTTGAACACTTCGGCAACGTCTAAATTAAGTGAGAATCGCCTCTCATTTGAACTATGAAGAAATCCTATTCGGGGGTCTAAATGCGTCTTATAGATCTCACTAAGTACAGTTGTGTAAAGTAAGCTGTTCCCGAAACTTAGTAATGTGTTTAATGGGGTTCTTGGAGGTCTCCTTTCTCTCCTCTCATAACGATATGCCTCATCATTTAATATGACGTCAAAAGAAAGGTAATATCCATTCCTTGAATGACCTTCAATGGCCATTAGCTCCTCAACCGACTTGACTCGGGGCAACTCAGTCAAACTTTTTTCCATTAACCTTAATGTGGCGTCAAGATTTCCTTTCCTGTTATTATAATACATAACATTTTTCAGCATGTTTTTTATTGCTCCCTCAACAAACTTCCGAGCCAGTTTAAGTCGCTTATCGTAATTTAGGTAATGTTCGCATTGTTTAAGCGTCATAAAGCCAGAATTGTGATGGGATCTCGGGTAGAAGCTACCAATATAAAACCCGTAATAATTAAAGAAGTGAACAAGTATTTCATTAGAAGAAAGAAACTCTAAGAGTCTTTTGTTTAAAGACACTTCCCCCAAAATCATCAAAGAAGAGACTAATGAAATAGGAACGAATTTCTTTCCATCCTTCCCCTTAAAGCACAGAGTGTTTCCTTCGCGCTTAATCTCGCCTGAGCTGAATATATAAATTGTCTTCTTCATATTAAACCCAGCAGAACTCCCTATAAGCACATCTTCTGCAGAATTTATTCCTAATCGGCGGAGGGGGCAACTCCGAGCTAACTATTTCTTTAATATCCTTAAGGACTTTAATCATCTCCTCCTCTGTCCGTTTATCTAACATGACTTTCTTCCTCTTCCTTTCCTCTGGTATTAAAACCCAACCATAGAAATTCTCGCCAAATTCCTCTCTCAGCCTGTAAAGGTAATATAGAAGCTGATAACTCGCTGCCTCGATGAATCTTGAAGAGGTTTTGACCTCGCAAACTACTTTTTCTTTTCTTTTTATTAAATCTATTTTCATGCCTTCTATTGAAACTTCCTTCATGAATTTTTTGTAAAAAATCTCATGAACTGCTCTGCCAAATTCGAGGGCATGATGATTCTCATCCGGTGTTATCTCATGTCCCATCAACCAAACTTCGCGCTTGCAGATAAAGTAGTACCATACAAGTGTACCGGTTATTTTCTTCCCAGAAGGTAGGATGAAAACCGAATTTAATGCGTCTTCAGTTTTGCGAATCATAAAATAATCGGGCCTTCCTTTTCATGTCCATATATCTGTTCTTTAAAACCAGTTTCAGCATCGTAATAAGCGTCAACAGAATTCCTAGGCACCACCCGGATATCGTATCCTTCTATCATTGGGCATAAGCCCAGCTGGGCAACCCTGTCTTTATAGACCTCTACAATATAGTTCTCTACTTCAGCCCTCAACTTCCTGATTTTGGCTCTATGCTTGAAAATTTCTTCAAGGTTAGAGTAGTCACTCCACTCTTTTACCGCATTAACGAAATCTTGCAGAAGTCTTTCAGAATGATCATCAAATGCGATGTAAACGGGGGTCTTGTTCTCTTCTCCGATCAAAGAGAAGTTGGTCAACCTCCTAAATTTCAAAGCCTTTATATTCTCTATTATCTCCTGTGACTCTGGGTGCTCTTCAATGTCCATTTTCTGCGAAATTTGTTTATAGTATTCCTCCATAACTTCTAAGAAATCACTTTCATTCACACATTTTTTGCCTTCAAAGATAGTTCGAGTCACCTCAGGGAGTATTTTTCCATAGATCTTCTTAGACTCTTCCACCCCTTTATCATCAATAACCCTCATTACATAGACGGGTGCTGAGGAGAGCCTCCAGTTTCTGTTAGATCGCCCCGCGATCTGCACTATCGAATCTAGTGGTCCAATGTCCCTGAATGCCATATCAAAATCGAGATCAACACCTGCCTCGACAACTTGAGTTGCTATGAGAATGACATTACCCCTAGATTTCAAAAGATCTCTGAGGATCTCCACTCGCCTCTTCCGCTCTTTAGGTATTAGGCTAGTAGAAAGATACGCCAAGATGGTCTTTCCACTCAAATCCACCTCAAGTTCTGAGCCAAGCCCCACAGCGCCATCGCCAATTTTTTCCTTAATTGCCCAGTAGACTCTTTTCGAGGATCTTACCGTATTCAGAACCACTAAAGCTGATGAACCATCCTTCCATTTCGACATGACCTTTTCGGCAAACTCTTCAGAAGTAACGGGCTTATCTAAGTCAAGAATTAAATTTACCCTGTCAAGCTGTTTGAAATGACTCCGGTCTTGAATAAGCTCAATACCTGTGCCCTTAAAGAGAGTGGGCATAGTCGCCGTCATGAAGATTATCCTGACATTCAACTCATCGCTCAATTTTAGTATTGAGTCTCTAACAAGCCTCCAGTATTCCATCGGTATCGCTTGAACCTCATCGAGGATAAGGATGGAGTTCGCAATGTTATGAAATTTCTTAAGGGCTGAGTTTTCGCAGCCGATGATGGCTCTCATGAGTTGTTCGAAGGTAGTGACAACTAATTCGGACTCCCAAGAATCCGCTAGAAGTATCTGCCTATCTAGGTCCATCTCAGGGTGGATGTTGGTAGCTATGGCTAAATGATGGTGTTTCAGGAGCGTGATTATATCTGGCTTGGTTCCATAATAACTGGAAAGGACGTCCTCGAAGAGCGAATGTGTTTGCTCTATTATATTAATAAATGGAAGAGAGTAAACGATCTTGGGATCTCCAGGCAATTTATCCTTTAGCATGAGGGCTGCGTGCAGCCCAAGCAGAGTTTTTCCGCTCCCAGTTGGTGCACTTATGGTGATAATTCGTGGAGGGCTTTCAGAGTTGAGGAGCTCATTGAGGCGCTTGTCAGCCTCGGAGAATATTATTTCCCTCAAAGCATTCATTTTCGATTTAGTTGGTCTTGAAAATGCCCTTTTCCGATATGATTGCACAATTTCACCTTTAAGAGCTCTCGGGTTTGGTAAATTGGGGACCTTCCCAGCATCCCTCTTGTCAGCATCCACTAACGAAGAAAAGAGAAGGAGTGTGGTGTAGTAATTTTTCCATTGCCTTTTTTCCTCACTTTCCCAACAAAGGGAAAGGTGGGCCTCCCTAAGACGCTTTGCAAAATCACGAAAATCGAAGCTCCGCACAATATCGGGCAACTCGCAAAGGTCAAGTTCATCCAGTTCGTCAGAGATTATTGGCATTTTTCTTCCGATGGATGATAACTGTCTCTGCAGCAAGGCTTCGTTTAGACCTCCCGAATCTCTGAGTAAGTCAATTTCGTTGATCGCTCCGTGGTGCGAAGCTACACAGAGAAAACCCATTCCCACTAGCTGCGGACTCTTCAGTCTTTCATCCAAAACAAGGGCTGATAGGACCGCAGAGAGTTTGGAATGTTGAGAGAGCTCTCTGGGAACCTTCTCGCCGGATAGGTGGCGCTGGAAATAATCAGTGTACTTGCCAAGGTCATGGCACTTACCAATGATCTCAGCAGCCTCTTTTATGTCCCCCTCTATTCCTGCCTTCTCCAGATAATTCTTGCAGAGGCCACCAACACCTAAAAGATGATCTTTGAGAAGAACCCCTGGATGAGAGTAAAACTTACAGGAAGACGCCAACCACTCTGCCACCATCTACTTCACAACTGAACACTTCACAGTTAACCATCGCCTTGAATGCTCTTCCTTCCGCCTCATAGATATATGTCTCGGTTTTGCCTGGTCTCCTATCTTCGTCGAAGCTGGTAGGCACGAGTTCTTCGATTAATATCCTCGTCCCTCCTAGGTAGTTCAGCGTCACCAAGGCTGATGAGCGCAAGACCGTGGAGATCTCGATTTCCCCCTCAGGCTTATAAACTTCGGCTTCTGCGAGTCCTATGTAGCGGATATCTGCCAGATTGTTGGCAGTCCCGAGGTAAGGCGGGTACGCGAACTTCCCTTGAGCAAGGCGCTTCGTGAGTTCGTTCTGAATGTCCTCATTATTGTGGTTAAAAAAGATCCTGTATGAGAGCTGGGAAGGGGCATTTTGTCCGGACAGGAGAACATCCACATGCACAGGCATTCGACCTTTGAGCCCTCGAAGCATTTTTATATTAGGAGTCTTACCATCCGTCATCAGATAATTCACGGTATTGGTCATGTGCCTAACTGGGCTCTTCACTTGTACAGCAACTCTGCAAAGTTCTGGAGAAAAGATTGAGTAATATGAATCTCTCTCGTAACCAAGGATCGCTGCAAGCAGGCCAAGAACAGTAGTTCTGGGCGGAAAAGAGTAACTGAGTGTGCTGGTGGTTGTGTGATGTTTCCTGAAGATGGCAAAGAAACCCGAGACATCAAATACTGTAAGCCTTATAGCCTTCGCCAAAGGCTCTAGCCTCTCTTAAGTATATTTCGGATCTCATCATCTGTGATTTTATGCGGAAGTTGAATTAACTTCCGGTCGCATGTTTTCTGCAGTAGATTGTTGATAAGGCTCAGCTCATCACTCGTCCTTATGTAAACTCTAGAGATTTTTTCGAGGTTCGATTCTAAATGTTTCTGGAGAGCTTCGAGGTTCACTTCCAAGTCTTGGAAAGATCTTACCGGATCTCTCGTACTAACTTTTATGTATTTTCTCATATCGCCAAGTACAGTGTCTGCGTTGTTGTATTCAACCCTCAAATACAGGTGTGGCGTCTCTCCGATCTTGCTCCTTGTGGTGGGCTGGACTTCGAGAGCGGTCCAAATAAGGTTGTCAAAGACCTTGAGATCTATTTCTTTGAGGAGCGTTCCCTTGGCTCTTCTGCCGCTAACTACGCCGTAGAATCCTATCAGTGAGTAGTAAATCCTCCAGTCCTTACCCATTGTGCCGTAACCGCCTGCCTCGGCTCTACCTGAGAAGACCGAGGTTATCGTTGGTGAGTCTACAAGTTCGACTTTGTGTAGTGAGAACCCCCATGTAAACTGGACTGGACCTATACAGGATGCGGACACTCCCTTTTCTTTATCCCCCTTTCCAATAGGTATTGTCGCACCGAAGAGCCTTGCGTCTATGAAGTTCTTCAATACTCTAATCTTCAGGTCTTCGATCGGTTTTTCGGTATTCTCCTTAATATTTGCTTTTTCAAGTCGAGATTCTGCTGTTAGACTCTCGTCCCCTATTTTTGTGACGTATATATATTCCTCTCCGAACTTTTCAACTATGTAATCCCTGAAGTACCTCTTGAGTCTAACATCAGAAACTAGGTTAATACTTGTCTTTGGGTCTATTCTTGGTCTGTTCTCAGCGTCCGGATCGCCATTTGGATTGCACATTCTCGCCTCATACAGCAAGAGGATCTCACTGTTCGGTAATTCTTCATGTCCGCTCATTTTTTTCACCTCCTGATTTTATTGCCTGAAGGGTTGAGTAAGCATATCCTGAAAGTAGATAAAAAGTATTATCTATTGGGTTTTGCATTTTGTCTAGATTTCTATCCATCATTTCCTTCATATAGGCGTATATCTGTTCATTTATAGCGTCAAGCATTCTGTAATCTCTCAGCCCCTCTAGAACGTAGTTCGCTAGGTACTTGACCTTCTCGGCATGCATCCCTTCGAAGTTAACCTTATTTAGCACAGATTTTTTCTCGTCTCCTTTTTTGTACTGAGCTATCCCTATCTTTCCTACAAGATATCCGAGAAGGAAGAGGGACCTCTGCCATTCCGTATAACCTTGCTGAGAGAAGAATCCCTCAATTTTTTCGTCTGGCGTATGGACATCAGAAGATCCCGCAGGCGACATACCTATAACACCTATTTCACTTAATAATCTTATTAAAAGATTATACTTAAAAATGCCTTCGCACAGTAATACCTCTGGATTTTCATTTCGGGTACTCACGTTGTACCCCTGTTCTGCCCCATATCTGCATATCTTTGCAAATAGTACAGATCTGGACATTATTTCTTCTTTGGGATAAGAAGTCCCGTTGAGTATTGCGCTCAGGAGCTCAACAGCGGGTCTCCAGTCCGGGCCTGTCCGACTCGTTCTTATCGGAAATATTGAGAAGATTTTTTCAAAACTGAGGTTCCAGTCTCCGATAATCAGTTCAGATGCTTCTTTTGAGATAGTAGTGGCCTTTTCAGCGACCTCAATGAGCCTCGTCACTGGAACATTTTCAATTAAAGCACAGAAGGCGAAATGTGAGGACTCACGCCGACCAAAAAGTACGTTGAGAGAGTATGTTAATACAGGGGTCTCTTTCCTCTTACGAACCTCGCTATACTCTTTAATAACATTCTCGGCATCTTCTAATTTTTTATATGAGTTGACAAGTCCAAAGGCTTCTTTCATTTCTTGCGCGAGCTTTTGAAGAAGGGGGGCTATAGGTCCAGGACCGACCAGAGAAGGTATAAGGTAGGCGTTTAGACCTAGAGACGGTCCGCCGACCATCACACTCAGGTTGTTGTCTATAAAATTCCATCCCAACCTGAGTTTTTTCTTGCAATCCGGGCAAACAGCATGCGCGCTTGCCACCCTAGATGGTTCGCGATTTAGCTCTGGCATAAAACCGATTTTGTCGACGTTATAAACTATGAGAAATGATCCTTCAGGATAAGAGGGGTTGGAAAGAACTTTTTTCTTCTCGCCACATACGTGACACCTGCCCTCAACCATCGGCCATTCATCACTCTCCGTTTCGTAGAGTATGTCATTCAAGAACCTTTGATAGCCTGGCTCTTTTACTAGATCTATGATTCTCCCAGACTCCTTCACCGAAACGGTGTAAAGGGCAACCTCACTTTTTTTTATCCCTTTCTCAGAAAGGATCTTCTCAAATGCAAGCATCAAATTTTGGTTGTCAGGAAAGAACTGGGCTCTAATTCTCTTTAATAGATCTCTGATGTGTAATACGTCCGCATCGGTGTAGCCCCTCCTATCAATTTCAGCAACTATTTGCTCAATTGCCCACTTATTGCGCCTATCAGGGTTCAAAATGTATTCCGGATTATCCGTTGTCAGCCTCCTCTGGGGCTTATTGCCCACATCGTTTCCTTTCCATAAATACTCTTTTAACTTCTCTCTTCTGTCAGAGATTTTATTTCCTTTTTTTGATCTACATTCAAGATAATCACAGTCCAGTAAGCCAGCATCGAGATCAAATATAATTTTTACCAAAAGTGTGCCTTTGCCCTTTACCTTACTAGTCTCATCTTCGAAAGATGAGATCGACTCTCCAATTCTCTTAATTGATTCTAGCATTTCACCACCTCAAACATGCCAAAACCTTGTGAATTTTTTGCTCCGATACCCGCCTCATATACTACATTGATAAGTGAGGTTGAGCCGCTAAGGCAGAAAGTGCCCATCCAACCCCTCACAACAGTTCCCTTATACAGTACAATCACTTCTCTAACCTTCAACGGATCTATTTTAATATTAGATTTAATATTTTTACCCTTGAGAACGGTGTACTTTTTTTTAGCGTTGAGATCTATAAGCTTTGAAAATTCCTTCTCATATGGCGAATAGTAGTAGGTTTTCTTCTTACCCTCATGCGTCATAAGTGTGCTATAAACAGTTATGGGTGAAAGTGTACGAATTTCTACCTCGCCTTTAATTTTTGGTTGCGGAGGAAAAATCATTTCTTTAACTGTGACCTTTTTATCTCCCAGGATGATTGACCCTTTTCTTGCAATAGTGCCAGCAAGCTCCTCGATAAATCTTTCTATTGGTGAAGAAATTTGCAAGCAAAAATCTCCGGAATAAACAATCTTCCGCTTCGCTTTATCAAGTTCGTAACGTCCTATCAGCCTAGAAAAAGTGAATAGTTTGAAAGCCCTCTTACCAATTAAAAATCCTTTATCATGTAAAAAATTGGCTAATTGCTCTGAGATGTTGTTGTAAATAGCCGCTTGGATCAGATAATTATAGCAAATAGGTAAAATTAGCCCATTATCTTCTTTTGCATCCAAGATAAGGCTGACCCTCAATTATATCACCTAAGAAAGTCTAATCTAATCGTGGACTAACCGATGGCTTATGATGAATAAGGTTAGCACCTCCTATAACTAATGTTAAAGCATTTGCCGGAAAAAATCGCCTGTTTAGCATTATAAAGCCTAGCTCTTATTTCCTCCACTTTATCAAAAAAGGGATTTATAATTTGTTTTTTATCCTCCATTGGGTAATTCGCATCAGCATTAAGGTTATTGAACTTATATTTGGTTATGAGTGAACAAATTGAATCCACAACATAGTCTTGGAAATTGGCTTTTTTTGCGTTGCTCAAGAACTCCCAACCTGATTTAATAGATCTTCCGTAAGTATTTAAAGCATGACACAGCTTTAGAAATGGTAACTCGGCTAAGATGTACACATTTGAGTCCCATGAGCGAGCTTAGAGTACCTAACCGACGAGTGCGACAACGGGGAAAAACTTTTCAGGGAAAGGAAGTGGTTATATGCCAGTGACGTTGAAAAACTTGGTGATGATGCAGGTGCCGAAGCCCAAAAAAAGGGTCTTAGTCCGGCGTAGGGGGGCCGTAGTCTAGCTTGGACTAGGATGCAAGCCTGGGGCGCTTGTGATCTCGGGTTCAAATCCCGACGGCCCCACCATCGAACCTTATTTTCTCGAAAAAAGGAACCTTCACCAAGAGAAGACTTTTTTACATGAAAGCGAAATGCGTACGGTACAGCGGGAAAAATTTCAAGTTTCGCATGGCAGAATTGTGGCTTCCCTTAGCGCTCGACGATTTCGTTCATGCCAACATCTCCCAAGTGTACGTCTCGAAGCCGCCGATCCTGACCGCTAGGATGGGCTTGAGGTTTCTCGTGAGCTGCAGGGCCTCCTCATAGGGGATAGTCCTGCCCCGCCCGTACCGCAGGTGCTTCCTCAGCTCGCACCTGGTGACCTCGCCGTCCGTCTTGGTCAGCTTGAGGAACACGGCACCGCAGCCTCCTTTTCCATCAACAGCTTGACCCTCTGGACCTTTTCCCAGAGAGCCCTGCGGATGAATTCGTTCCGGCTTGTACACTGCGCCTTGGGCCAGAGCTCGTCGACCTCTGCTAGGAGGTCCTTCGGGATCTTAACCAGAACCTCCTGACCCTCAAAACCTGGCTTTCCAACTTTCGCCATATTCCTTTACACCTCTTATTGGTTCACGCTTATACATTATAGATAAGCAGTATATATATTTATAGTCTATCGATAACATATACACATTAAAAATAGTTATTTAACGATAAACGCTAATCAATAAACTGAGAAACATGAATGGATTAGAGTTGTTAGAACAAACTAGTGCTTGTAGGGCGTTAGTATATCTACTCAAGAACAATAAGTCGACCATTTCGGAAATATTGAATAAAGGTGATTTTTCACAAACTTCACTTTATAATGCCCTCCGTAAGCTCAGGGACGCCGGTTTAATCCAGGAGGAGCTCGAAGAGACCTT
>Ga0207433_10016862_pt1 | contig 10185 bp, 7 predicted proteins | sample YelNatPaOPGAMG01_FD_187559 | JGI IMG/M metagenome (GOLD analysis project Ga0207433, IMG submission 187559) | Hot spring thermophilic microbial communities from Obsidian Pool, Yellowstone National Park, USA - OP-RAMG-01 (SPAdes) (version 3) | ecosystem: Environmental > Aquatic > Thermal springs >... | reverse complement strand
ACATTGGAAATGCCGTAAGACTGGCCCGGTTTTATTTCTGAGCTGCCTGTGCGGCAGTGGACGACGCCGTCGCCTTTCCACAGATACCAGGTCATTTCTGAGCTGCCTGTGCGGCAGTGGACGACGCCGGGACAAGCATCGTGACCTACGACTCTTTCTGAGCTGCCTGTGCGGCAGTGGACGGGGACACGGATCCGGGAACCGAGATCGTAGAATTTCTGAGCTGCCTGTGCGGCAGTGGACAAGCCATGATGACCGCCGCGCTGGATCTTCCGTTTCTGAGCTGCCTGTGCGGCAGTGGACATTAGCCATTCAAGGATCTCCTATTTTTTCGATTTCTGAGCTGCCTGTGCGGCAGTGGACGAACCGCGCGGCCAGAGAATCGAAGCGGGACTTTTCTGAGCTGCCTGTGCGGCAGTGGACGATTTCGTGGAGAGCGAACTCGAGATCGCCATTTTCTGAGCTGCCTGTGCGGCAGTGGACGACTTCAAGTCCGTTCTGGCTCCCGAGGGTCGTTTCTGAGCTGCCTGTGCGGCAGTGGACTGAAACTCGTACTTCCTGAGGTAGCGCTACTGTTTCTGAGCTGCCTGTGCGGCAGTGGACGGTTCGCTCCATGTCGCCTCCGACCGGGTACATTTCTGAGCTGCCTGTGCGGCAGTGGACGTCCAGTTCAGGGATCCGGTTGCGGAGTCATATTTCTGAGCTGCCTGTGCGGCAGTGGACAGGAAGATTTTCAAAAAACCATCATATTACAGCTGACTTTTTTCATTTTTCCATTTCCAAACCAAAAATTTCTTAAAAACAACAACATGCTTTCAGTGAACGATTTTTTAAAAGACATAAAATAAAGGTCAAAACCAAGGGATAGTCCCTCCATTGCTCAAACCATAACTATTGAAAAGTCCTAGCTTTTCATCTTTTTCAATAGAACCATGCTTGACGAACAATCGGAAACACTGTCCGGTGCTGCGGCTAGAAATCTGCAAATATGGTAAATCCAGTACCTTCGCGATACTCTCTGGAATCTTTGCAGCAGCCTCTTCCGATCCAATGCCCTTGCGACGCATGAGCCGTCTCCGGAGGCGTTCTGGATTGCTTTTAGCTTGAATCCGAGTAACTTGTCGATACTGAACATTAGGGGGGACGCGTTTAATGGGGGATAGTTCGATGTAGTCCTGAACACCCTTCAAACACCCATCCGACAATAAATCCCTCAACCTTTGATCGGAGCCGTGCATTCTCATGCGTGATCCCAGAGACTTATCTTTGACATCGGGGAAACTAATCCCGATGTCTTGGCGTTTTGTCTTGACCAAGGCAAGATGAAATGTGTCGAACAATGCATTCATGACTTGGTGGGCCGCAATTTCCGGATTGGGCAACACCCTGAGATCACAATAGTGGTCCATCATGGTCACTCCCCATATATTATTCGGATTTTTCGCCAAAAACACCGCCCCGAACAAACACTGCCATAACAAAGTGCTGATTTTCCACCGAGGGAACCTTGTCTTTCAAAAGCCAGTTATCCATTAACGAATAAAAATCCGACTTGTCTCGAGGCTGACGATAGGCTTTCCCTTCAGATGTGACCGACCCATAGGGCTCAACCGCGATAGGAAATGACGGATCCGGATACCATGTATCGATCGTTCGGATAGCATTTCCAATTTTTTGAGAATGGATCCCGGCAACTCCATTGACCTGGTAAAGGGTTTTGCTTTTCTGACCTTGCACACGATCCAAAATCAACTCCTGCGATGGGTATACCTCACCGGACCCGAGCTGCACGAAAGCTTCCACATCCAGAAGAACATGACGCTTGCCTGTCAAGCCTTGCGCAAAAAGGGCCGCTACCTCGTCCAATGACGTTTTGGCCTGAGGCACCGGATCGAATTGACGCAACGAAAGAGAAAGGGCATCGAAGGTCCAAATCTTCTCGGCTCGACCATTGAAAATATGCCTGATGCGAACCTCTACCTTCTCCGCTCCAAGGCGATTCCTCCAAAGGAACCGTCCATTGGCCAAGTTATAAGCATAACGCTTTCCAAGCTCAGCAAGACTTTGCGTTTCAATATAAGATCGGACAACATCGGAAAGTTTTTTCTTGTAATCCGGACTGTTGCATGCCGATGGCTCGCCTATCCCGGGAAGAACACGCAAAGAAAAATGAACCCTCAATGCGTCAGCTCCTTCCGGAATTGTCGCCACATCAATTGTTTGAAGGTTAGGATTTTCAATGGCAGCATCCACTTTGAGCGGATCCTGATCCTTAGCTTTCAGACGATTGGAAATCGTCCCACGGACGGACTTTTCCCGAACCGTCACAGGATTCCATCGTTCGCTATGGTCGCGATCCTCCCACTTCCCCGAAGACATCATTGCATCGGAAGGATCGAGTTTGCGTTCGAAGGCCAAAACGGACGCGGTCTTAAGTGTTTCACTCATCATCATTCTCCTTTGTTTTTTGATTTTTGCGCAACCGAATAACCGTTCACGCAACGGTAAAGTCCCGATCTTGCGTCATGATGCCCGTACCACAGGAGATCCCTGACGTCTGACAAGTGGTGGGGTCCGATCCATTCACCGATTGAATAGGCGCTTTCTACAAACCGGACCGGTGTCGTCCTGTCCCGAGTGTCGGCAACGGAGCCCGCTGGATAGAGATCAGAGAGGGACCCGTACCCAATGGGAATGGGAACAAGCCACCCCTTTCCTTTCTGCCGACTCGACACCCAATCGACAGACTCCTTTGATTCATCTCCTTCACCCTTCTTTTTGATGATAGCCCGGACATTGTTTCTCGAAAGATCCATCCAGGCATCCAGGATCGTTGTATCCGGATTTTCCTGCCGCATCTCCGCAAATCGTTCTTGCAAAAGATCGTCTCGAGAAATCAATGAAAATCCGGGAAGCCAGTGTCGCCGAAGCCTCATGAAATCCACCCTTCGAGCCTCGAAATCTTCGGAGACCGGGAACAGACTGGGAGGCCGATCGGGGCCGGAAACAACTGTTCCACCGGCAATCCGCATCATTCCAATCATTTCCCCAATATCCCTGGCAATTTTTTTTCGTTCCTCTTCGGAAGAAACGACGAATGCCCCATCGACACCAAAAATCAAAGTCAGATCGAGGTGTGCCCTTCCCTCCTCAACGATGGAAGCCGTCCCTCCATCCTTCTCCAATGGATTGCGCGTCAAGGAAAATCTCCGAATAGATCGTCTACCGCTTACCTGCGGCTCGAATCTGTGACAGACAACGCCAACTGCCTTGAAGATGAGTTTGAACTCCGGATCAATGCGACACAGTTTTCTTTCAAGGGCCCACATCAAGCCGAGAAAGGCTGTCATCGAGGGGAACCCCCAGGTCATGGGGGAGGAAATGGCATTGGCGTTCTGGATCCCAAGCCGTGGAATAACGAGAAGACCGGAAAACTCCGGAATCTCAGACATGAACTTCCTCCTTTCGAATCAACGCTTCCAACTTGAATTTCCAAGGCTCCTTTTTCAGAATGTCGATGAAGTAGTCGTGCTCTGCATCCCCCATCGACAAGCTCCCGCCCAGTTCATGGTTCAGCCAGTTTGCGAATCTATGGGCAATGCGACTGTCCCAGTCCAAGCCGGGGTCGATAATCGAGCCCGGATCTACCAGAAACTTTTCCTCCACGGGCATTCGACACCGTCTATCGGAGGACCATCCCGGCTCCAAAGAATGAAGTTCAAAGATGCATTGAAAAATCTCACAGATAATCTGATCGACAAGATCGTCTCGACGATTTCTCGTGGCCATATTTGAGGGAGGGTCGCTTTCCAGAAAGTTCTTTAATGACGCAACCAGAGACTTGACCGGTGGAACTCGTCCTGCCCAATCGAAAAATGAGTTCGATCCAAAAATCGGTCTGACCTTCCGATCATTCCATGAGGGCGGCGTCGAGGCGAGAAGGTAGTTGACTCCTCCTCGTTCACTATTGAGCTGGCTGATATTTTGAGGTTTTGTACCCCCAATTTTTTGTGCTGCAAGATTTTTATATTCATGAATTTCAAATGCGCTGAAATTTCCAACCTTCCTGGCATGTCTGGCCTCTTTGGCATTTTCACCATACAGATCATTGTTGATGGTTTGGTACACCCGATGGGCAAGCGAGCTTGCGTAGAGAGGAAGAATTAAATGAAATTCCTGGTCTTCTGTTGGATCGTCACCGACAAGCCAGTAAAGCTGCTTTGCCAACGAATGGGACGAAAAACTTTTCCGATTCGAAAAGAAGTCCGCAAAACTCTTGGCCCATTCGATCGCTTGAGCCCTGTCGTCGCACAGGATCGGAAAGACCTCGTGACTTTCTTGCAGAATCAGGGTCAACAGTTTTTTTCCATCATATTCAAGGGACAGGAACTTGTAGACATCTAGTGCAGCCGCATTGCCAACAACATCCAAGAAATTTTGGGCACCCAAGATATGCGACCCGGGGAATCCATGATCCGACAGCTTGACTGGATCGCAATACAGACTGCTTCCTTGTGCATATTGATGTGTTGCCTTCAAAATGTGGGTCGCAGCCTGAAGCTGTGAAACCCTTTGAGCAGCCTTCCCGATCCAGACTGAAGGACTGTACTCGGACTCCAATTCCTCCATGGAAGAGCGGTCATCGCCATTAGATCCATCCTCTAAACTTTTTCCCGACTTGCCCATCTTGTCTTCACGTCGCTTTTTCAGAAAACTTCCAATGACTTCCTTAAACCCTGCGACAAAGTCAGAATTGACATTTTCCATTCCTGGACTCCTTCTGAAAGAATGCTCGAATCTATTTTACCCAACCACGATAAAAAATAAACACCTATAGTTTTTTATTTTTAAGTTTACTAGAATACATTTTTGATCAAAGGCACTGCTGAAAAAGCAGCTCAGAAATATAGATTTTTGTTTTAACATTCACCCTCACTGCCGCACAGGCAGCTTCAGTCAACGTCTTTTTTCAGGGAACTGAATCCCAACGCGGAATGAAATCTCCAGCCTTGCGGATCATCAGGCAACCGAACCGTCCCAAATCTCCGAGCACAGACCTCGAGCTCATAGCCGAGGTCTTCAGCCAAGCCTCCAAGCGCCGTCATGTAATCATCCACCCCCCAGAGACAAACACGGTTCCCGACAATTTCATTTTCCGAAATGCGATGATTGAGAGATTTATCCACAGGGACTTCCCGGATTTCTCCCGAAGACTCCTCGATGCGCATCAGCCGATAATCTTCTCCGTCTTCTGTCGGCAACAGAATCAGATCGACACTTGGCCGCTGATTTCCTCTGAATTTTTGCTCTTTTTGCAGGGCCCCGGTCAGCATGGCCTTGGGATATGTCCACCACGAATAGGCACCTAATCCGGGACCGTTGGAGACTCCGGCACGGAGGTCCCGTCGTGTCGGATCTTTTTTGGGCGAGGGGAGCATCAGTTTACGAAGGCGCTCATGCTCGAGATCGACCAGGCTAGTTTTTGGACGCAGATCCTTTCGCTCGACAATCCGGGGTCTTGAATCGATGACAGACCACTCTTCTTCTGCGAGGAGCTTTGTTAACGTATGATTTTCGAGCATAAACTCGGCATTTTCGAATCCCGGCCGACAATATGCAGGCTTCCCCGTCTGCTCCAGACTCTTGATGTTGTAGTCGAAAATACAGATGTTTGGAGATTCGCAAATCTGGAAACGGCGATGGCGGCGAACACGGCCGGCAAGCTGGATCAGCGAACGCATCGAGGAGGGTTCGACGACAGCCCAGTCGTAATCATGATCCCGTCCAACCTCCGTGATTGGAGAACCCAGCACGACAAAAAGATGATCTTCTTCCTGATGCGCATCCAGTCGCTGTCGAATATCTGGAAGGCTGAACACGGACTGAGGATCGTAACGAAAAAGTGCCTTGTCGAGACGACTCTCGATGGAGGATCGGATCAAAAGGGGATACTGCGAATGATACACGCAAAGATGAAGTCGAACCCCCTCCGGAACTCCTAACTTGAAAATGGAAAGAGCCACATCAACGAGTGGGTCGATATTCGCCATGCGAATCAAGCCGAAGCTGATCCGCTTGCCACTTTGCGGATCCACTTCGCGATGTCGTATATGGAGATCCAGCGCTCCTTTCAATGCTTGTTCGGCAAATCTTTGCCTAATTCCATCGGCACCATTTTTTAGATTCAGCAGGACCCCTCGTCTTAAAACCAGCGCCTGCGACAGGTTGTCCCGACGTTTTTCGGCAAAGACCTCGTGAGTCCGTGAAAAATCGACAGAATCATGACAATCTTTTTCGACGGTCGTAAACTCATCGACCCAGAGACAACAAATATCGGGACTTTCATTCGGGCGCTCCCCTCGATTCTTCTGGTAATGAAGGCGACCCTCGCGATAAGCCTCAAACATTCCCCGGACTAGCGCCGGAGGAAGAGTGGCCGAAGAAACAAGAACACGACACCCGAGAAGCCCCGCCCAATGCATTAGGCGGGCAACCGCCGGTAGATCCTGAATGTCGTAATCGTCCAACTCGTCTAGTACCAAATCCCCACTCAAAAGACGCAGGACAGGGGCAATCTGATGCCCTCCTCTGGTTCCCTCGGTTGCCGGGATCAGATGATCGATCGTACACACCAGCATTGGTGCCGACAAAAGCGACCTTACCCTGACATCGTCCAGAATACGAGTGAGAATGGGATGGGAGTCCGGATTCCCCTCAAAAAAGACGTGCCCGTCCTCCTCAAAAAGAGGTTCAGCAGAGGCCGATCCGGACTTTTCGGCCACACTCCCGTACAGGTCCTGAAGCTCACGGATTGCCGAACCGCCGACCCGAATGGCCACTTCATCTTCTCCCAACCTGAGACGTTCCCTGTATTCACGCCCGGTCTGCCAAGTCAACGTCCGCAGTCCAAGAGCGAAAGCGCAGCGCATACCCCTTTCCGGATCGGTCAGCGCATACATCATGCGGGCATTCGCCAAGGTTTTTCCGCAACCGGTGGAGGCCATGTTGACGATAAAGGCCCCTTGAAGAAATGACCGTTGGCGAATGCCTTCTGCCTGATCGACACACCGGTCCTGCCAGCGGAATCGTTCGCTTCCGCTTCTCTGACGCAATCCCCTGTGCCGAGCCAAGCGAGGAAGTTCCTCCGCCACTCTGGGAAGAGAATGAACGATCTGCCAAACGAGCGACTCGACCCCGAGCAAGTGTTCGTCCAGCGGCTGATTGAGATTGCCGGTCTTCCGGTCGGTATTGGCAAAAACCTTATAGTCGCTTTCAAGCTTGATCCGTCTTTCGGAATCGCGGAGGCTTGAATAATCATGATCTGCAAGAATCAGACACAGTCTGGACAAGTGCATTACAAAAGGATCGTCCAGCAGAGCAGAACAGTCGACCAAAGAAAAGTGCCGAAGAAGCTTTCCCGCAATCTTGCCAATTCTTGCCCGCCAGGCGGGAACGGAAAAGGGAGTCAGGTGCGGAAAGCTCCAATAGGGTGCGGCGGTCAGTGACAGTTCCGGATTGTTGTTCAGATTCCATGAAGCATCGATATTTCCCAATAGCTCTTCTAAATTCTGAGTTCGGAATCTTTTTCCGGGAAATTCGGGCAATCGATGGTGTGAAACGATGAGCCACCCAATGATTTGTGCCAGCGGGGGAAGTGTTCTGAACGGAGGACTCGTGTCGTTCACCCCGTCACATTGAAGGCGTTCTAACAATCCAGTATAGTTCCCGTTTGGATCTGCAAGACGTTCAAGCCAGCGATGATCGTCATCCGAACCGATAAATGCCTGGAAAAGCCGAAGCGAAATCCATTCATGCCTGTAAAGATTTTTGAAAGGGATTCGGCTTGTCAATTGATGCTGAAAAGCGCTACAGGATTTCCCAATGTCATGCAGGAGCGCGGAAAGCGCGCTTAGAAGATAAATAGTCTGAAGGGAATTCCAGTTATTTTCATCCTTGTTCCGTAGGATGTCGCATGTTGTCGAATCGGTAGGTACGGCTCCGCGGATATTGAATTGCTTTGTGTCGCCTACAATCCACAAAAGCTCACTATGATCTATTCCATGGATCCAGTGACAGGCAACGGCCGTATTCTTGCGCGCGGTCTTTCGCAACAGTTGCCGCAAGGTATCTAGACCATTTTGAGTAATTGACGTTTGCCATGTGCGATCGCCCCGCCGTTCGGCAAACTGGTCGAGAATCCGCCGACTTTCGGTGAGAGCCCGTTTGGAACATTGAGAGACGATAAAAACATTCATCTTTGGCTTTCAGAGAACTTCATTGCCACAGCCTTGAGCGTGTCGATCATGAAATCAAGCGACTCAGTCCGGGTCAGGCTCTCAATGCATGCTTGGCGAAACTCCTGCTCTGCATCCCCCCTCATTGCCGAAATAAAAGCCTGAGGCAAGATAACAGCGTCCTTGATCAGGTCTGCGACATCGAACACCAATCCACCGCGCCTTGTCTTTCCGTGGAGGACCGCAAGTCCGTGAGGAAGTCCAAGAACCCAAGTTGCCGTTGCACCAAGACCGTAGGCTAAATAGTTTCCGTGGTCAAGAAAACGATTTGCCGGATCGCTTCCGCTTCCTCGTTTGGCCCGCGCGAAATCGCCATAATCAACGGCTCTCACCGCAAGCTTGTAAAGTTCTTTTGTCAGCCGGGCTTCTTCGGTCAAAAGTGCAACATTGTCCGGAGCGCCATTCAAAGCCATGCGAGAAGCCTCTACCAAGCGACTCAATTGATCAGAATCGACGACAAACTCCGCCTCTTTGAGAGCACGACTCGTCGTCCAGTGTCGCTCAAGGCGGTCGAGTCGTGCCTTCTGGAATTCCTTTGCAGCCGCAAGACGTGCTTCATCGTCAAACCAGAATTTGACCCAGGCCTGAAGATATTCCGTCGGTCGATATTCGCTCTGGGGGGTAAACCATGCCGCCTCGATATCGGTTTCATTGGCACTAAATAACGGCGTTCCGCCACCACCGCAGAATCCGACCAAGACTCCGGCCTTGGCCAATTCCCGCACGGCCGCTTGGGTAATCGACGTTCCTGTCCCCAAGAGAATACTCGTAGTATTGGCAATCGGAATGTTCCAGTATAAGGACCGCTTTCCAGAGTCGGTCACATATTCGACCCGGCCTCCATTGACGAGAAGTCGACAGTGCTCCAAGTAGTAAATATTGGCTCTTTTTGAATGCAGGATTGTCTTAAGCGAAGAACCGGAGATCTCTTCCATTTTTCACTGCCTCCTCAAAGGAGTGGACGAAAGCTAAAATCCGAATCCGAACCTTCAGGAGCCTGTTCCAAAAAACGATCCATCTTTCAGAGATTCGTCTGAGATGCGCATTCCCGATAGGGATTGTTGGGAGGATGGTAACGGCTGACCTTTCCAATATCGTGGGAAGCGGCGATCAACTCGCTCCCCTCCGGAAACAATTCCAAGCGCAACCATTGAGGCATCCGGCCGATCAAGGCCCTGGCCACCTCTCCGACGATCAGACAATGGTCGACAATCCGTCGTCCAGACAGAACCGACCCATTGGCACATCGGCGGGACTTGGCCAAGCAGCTTTCAAGCGGCAAAGCTGGAAGCACCTCTGTCCGATTTATCCCCTTCGGCCCTAACAATCATCCTCCCACGCAAAGATTTACCTTCTTTTCGACTCTTCCTTTCTCCACTCCCTTTTTCTTCCCCCTCATCTTAACCATCTCGTTTTCATCTGTCATACTTGGCAAGCTTGCCAACCCTTATGATGTCTATCAAGATGTGGTCATTAAATAGTAATTTAACATCCCAGAAAAATCCCTGTTCTCTGGACTCCCCCTCTCCCTCCCCAAAAAGAGTTACTTCGGAGACTCATGAAAAACATCAAACTCCCCGATAAGCCATCAATAAGATATCTCTGTGGGTTTTTCTTCTCAGAAAATTATGGAAAAAATAAAATCATTAGTTTATGATCAGGCGAAAAAGACAATAGGGGATCGTTACAAGTATCAGAAAAATCGTGATTTTGACGGGAACATTCGGCAGGGCTCAGGGCCCGGCGCAGGAACCGGCTTTTTCACAAACAGGCTCTTGACGGGAAAGTGTGGGTAAAAAAAAGCCTCTGGTGAGGTATAATTTTTCCGTGCATTCATCACCAAATGACAACACGGAGGACCCACCAGATGCCCTATGAGCTTATCACGAGA
>Ga0207433_10016861_pt1 | contig 10186 bp, 11 predicted proteins | sample YelNatPaOPGAMG01_FD_187559 | JGI IMG/M metagenome (GOLD analysis project Ga0207433, IMG submission 187559) | Hot spring thermophilic microbial communities from Obsidian Pool, Yellowstone National Park, USA - OP-RAMG-01 (SPAdes) (version 3) | ecosystem: Environmental > Aquatic > Thermal springs... | reverse complement strand
AATATCGGCAGCCGCTGTGAATTTAAGGATCTCATGACTCTTCCCGCATCTTCTCTAACTTCTTTCTAATCTCAGCCATCTCGGAAGAAGGGTCGCTAGTAGTCTTTTGTTTCATGGCGGCATCCCGCTTATATTTCTCTTTGCGAGTACCCACTAACGCCTCCAGAATTCTCAGTTTCCTGGTTTTGAGGCGTTCTTTCAGTTCCCAGGCCTGATGAATCTGGGTCTGATAGATGGCGTTGCCCTCGGTGTCCACTCCAACCGGCTGGTCCTGCATGAGCAGTTGTCCTAACTGAGTATTTTCCTGAGTCATGTCAACTTGGCTTAGGAGGAAGGTGGCCCGGCGGTCATAGATGTCCAGTTCGGCCAGTTCCTGGACCAGGGATAACTCACTGAGGTTATTGGGGTCCACCTCGAATTCCTTGAGATAACCCTCGGTCCAGGTCTTCATCAGGGAAGCCTCGATAGGACAGTTATGAACCAAGATGCCATTAGCAAAGAAGTTGTTATTATTTTTTACTTGGATATCGAATACTTCGACTTCGCCAACAGGAGTAATGTTCCGGATATAATCCCAGAGGATATCACCTTCTTGATGATCATAACGATCATTTAAAGCATAAACTACAGATAGAGCTTCATAACAGACTGCCTCTTTCCCGAAGATTGGCCCTATTTGTTCTAGAAAGTTGATCTTGCTTCGTCGACCGCAGACTCGGAACTTATAGGTAAAGCCACCCTGTTTACGGGTGCGTTTAGTCAAACTGCCATGGACACCGAAACGCAGAAAAAGATCTTGGAGTTGTTCGATAAACAACTCGCTTTCCTGCTCAATAACAATGTCAACGCCTTTGGTATTTCGTCCCTTTCTGGTGACTACCGACACGCAGCCATCTGCGGACCATAGTCGATTTAAAAAGAGCCTGATCTGTTCTCGAGGAGCCGTGAAAAGAAAATTGGGAACATGTTTGTTGGGTCCGTTAGTATCCCATAAACTTATTTCTTTCAACAAGTCTTTAAAAGGATTGGGTTCCCCGCGGCCATTAGAGATTAAAACCGACCAACTAGGTTTCTTATTCATGCCGCCTTGCTGATGAGCCGGAGAATAACTTACCTGCGGCTCCACACCAAAGAGGCGGCAACACTCACAAAACTCATCAACGTACAACTTATTCGTATTATAGAACCAGGCTTGATGTTTTGTGGAATGGCCATCTGCCAGAAAATATCCTAGTAGCGTCGGCAAAGCATCATGTATTCTCTGAGTGCCAAAGCATGGCAAAGCAGACGCCACAGCAATTTTATCTCCAGGTTTAAGCCCATCTTCAATAGCCAACCACTGATGAGACAAAGAAAATATATCTTTGGAGTGTCCTGGAAACTTAGGTTTACTACGGCGGTGTACTTTATCAACTATCACCCAAAAGAGATGATCTTCAGTGCAGGTCACTACATGACCATGGGCTGTGGTAACAGTATAGACTTGCCGCACTCCGTTGTTTATTACAGTCACTGCCTGATCTTCCTGTAACTGATGAGAACCGATGTCACAGCTGTAAATACGGTCGGCAGGAACTATATCTTTTATAGATTTCACCCTACCATCAGTTAACTGCAAGCGAGTATCACCAGCAACGCAGATCCTAGCTAAAGGAATCTTCTTGATCTTGACAAAAGGACAGGACGCGGCAAACGGACACTTATCCTGGCCGCCGCAATAGATAGGCACCACAGCATTGAGGCCGGTACTCATAAATCTGAGATGCCGGCTGATGATCCGGGCTTCCTCGGCGTCAAAGGCCAGGTCGCCGTAATCCTCGATGCCGATCTTTAAAAAAGAGAAGAGCTTGGTCTTGGTGACCTTACCATCTTCGGTGAGAGCAATATCATCCAACCGGATGAGGGTCTTTTTGGTATCGGCCGCCACCTGGGTAGGTTTGACGAACTCACTCTCCGGAACTTCGATTTTTTCTGGAATATCAAAAGGATCGATAGACACTTAAACCTCTTCTCCCCCATCTTCATCTGGCTCTAAAGGGATGCGATGTTCACAGACGACTTGACTTTTGGGGATGGAATAGATGACTCGGCAGGAGTTATTCGGCTCACAATAATCCATGGACAGACAGAGGAAATCTTCATCCTCATTAATAAGAAAACCGGCAGTATGCATCATAATGCCGGCGTGATCCAAGGCCTCTTCTGGTTCTAAGGGGCCATCTTTATGGCAGGCATCCACCCACATGACATAGATGATGGGAAACATCGGGAGAACCCTCTAAAAGGGGCGGGGGGTGCCCCACTTGAGAGGCACCCTGAGTTGGCGGGATTTGGGGAGTCTTACAAGGCTGTATCACAATTGATACAGAATTTAGCGGCCGAGGTTGATGCCCTGCCGCAGGTAGGACAAGTAAGCTTGGTGTTAACGATAACTGTGATCTCCTTAAACAGGCCGCCGTCTAGAGCCTCATAGAATTTAAAGACGGCTGGATAGGTGGGGCACTGCTATAAGATTGAGCCGTGAGTCAGATCCAGGACTGGCGCTCACGGATGCCTCCTGGGGTACCTGTACAGGCTATTGCAAGTCCTCAAGGTCGATCTGGAAGCGGCCGGTGTTGGTCAAATTCTTGAACTGCAGCAGGCCATCCAGAAAGAAGACCAGGAAGGAGTCGCCCTCTTTCATGTTCAGCAACTCATCCAGGATGTCTAAAGCATGACCGTAGGTCTCTTCTTTGGCTGAAGCCAAGTTTTCGGCCTCTGCCTTTTTTTGGAGACGCTGGGTAAAGTTAATGATTTTAGATGTCATCGGTGGGGTCCATTAGGGCAATTACTTCCCGTAACTTTGCTTCCAGTTGCTGACGCTGTTCACGTTTCTGGAAGATCAGGAGACTTTTCTTGGCGTAGGGGCATTGGCGCCCGTCCGCTGAGTTCTGGACGAAGTAGTTGTAGCGTTCCACCTCGGTTTCGGCCAGGAGCAAGCGCAACTCTTCCATCAGCCCGAGGAAATTTTCTTCCGACAGCATAGACTCAACCTGGTTATGGGGAGAGAAGAAAGAAAGGGCCGAGGCGTAGATATACCGGTAGCCCTTACTTATAGTATAGAAATCTTTATGGACTTCGACCCCAATACCCTAGAGGTTATTGTTGGGCGGGGCAGCACAGAAGGATCGGGGTGTCAATGCTCCCCGGGCTCAAGCCGTGGCTTCAAGATGCCGGATGAATCCGGCTTCCGATAGAATATATCCACGGCTTGCGGGAGTCGGGGGCCGCCCGCACCAAGCGCGGCGTAGACCCGTCCGACATCACCCCCACTAACTGCAGGCACACCGGACAGGGAAACTCAAACTGATTCACCAAGCCGATATCCGAATCACAGAAAGGACATTTGGCCGTCACCGGGATTTGTAACTCAACCGGGTATTTCTCCTGGCTCTCCATCAGTTCGTTGACATCCTCTGCGCCCTAAAGGACAGAGATTCCTGGCGTCGCGCCAGCCAGGTCGGTTCCTGCCAACAGGCCCCATCGGGCCTTCGGTTCCCGCGCTGCTTGGGACTCAGAGCCTTGCGGCCCCGAACAGGCTATCTGGGCGTGCCCCGCCCTTCTTAATACGTTTAGCGCACCCACGAGGTCCGCATGGTCCTCAAAACCGCAGGCCCCACACCGGAACAGCGCCTGCGACCGACGGTTGCCTGGCGATACAAAGTCGCATTGCGGGCAGGTCTGCGAGGTATGGTGCGGCGGGACCATCTCCAAGACGCCCCCAGCCCAGGCCAGCTTGTAGGCCAACTGCCGGCGGAATTCGTACCACCCCTGGTCCAAGATAGCCTTGTTCAGCCCAGCTTTCTGTCGCACATGCCGGCCGGGATTATCCAGGGTGCCTTTAGCCGAAGCGCTCATATTCCTTACCTGCAGGTTCTCCATGACAACGATCGCGTGGTTTTTGCTGATCTCAGTGGAGACCTTATGCAGATAGTCTTGGCGGGCATTGGCTATGCGGAGGTGCAGTCGCGTGATCTTCTCTTTCTGTTTCCGCCAGTTTTTAGCAAACCTCCTTTGGCGGGCAAGCCGGCGCTGTTCCCGGGCCAGCTTCTTCTCCCACCGGCGGAAGCTGTGCAAGGATTCGTAAATCGTGCCGTCCGACAGCATAGCAAACCGGTTGACGCCCAAGTCGATGCCCACCGCGGTGCTGGACGGATGTTTTGGCTCGGCAAGTTCCCGCTCAGTCTGGATGGACACAAACCAATGCCGGCTCCGGCGGGAGACCGTAACGTTTTTGGGTCTGCCCTGGATGTCCCGGCTCCAGCGGTAACCAATCCAGCCGATTTTGGGGAGGTATATCCGGCTGCCGTTGAGCTTAAATCCCTGGGGATAGCGGTAGCTGTCTCGTCTGCCCTTTTTCCGGAACCGGGGCATACCTTTGACTTTCTTCAGGCCGTCCCACAAGGCCCGGTCCAAATCTCGCAAGACCTGTTGCAGGGCTTGGGCCGGAGCTTCCCGCAGAAAGCCGTACTCCTCGCTCTGCTTCCAAAGCCGCAGGAGCCCGGCCAGATCCTGGTAGCTCAGGAGCGGGGTCCTGCTTGCCAGCCGGAACAGTTGCAGCGCCAAGGCCTTGTTCCAGACAAACCGGCAGTGGCCGCAGATGCGCCGGAATTGCCGGTCATGGCTGGTTTTGGTCTTAAGGCGGTATTTATAGCCCTTGTGTAGGATCATATTATTATGATATCATTGGTCTATAAGGGTTGGCAGGGAGAAGTCAAACTTTGCTCTAGATTAATCTAGTAACGCCGGTTACCGGAGGGACCAATTCTAGGTATCTTCAACACTCGCTTGCTTTCAGCAAGCTCAAACATTTTAGGTCTTTTGTTTCTCAGCTCATTCTCTCTTCTAGTAGGGAGTTTATCATGGCAAGTTTATCTGTCAAATTTGGTCACTTCGTAAAGACAACCACCTTATTTTACAAGCAAAACGCTGGGTCTGGTAAAACCAGACCCACAGCCTTGAGCACTGATAGTTCTAGACAAGCTGGAACTACCAGCTGACAGGCTTCTCCCCTCTCAAAATTTTTAAGCCTTAGAAAAGACAAAACCGGGCGAGGCCCGGTTTTGTCTGTGTTCTCAGGAGTTGGTGGCGGTAAGGCGGGGGTGCAGGGAATAACGGAGCAGCATCCCTGGGATGGCTGGTTTGGCCTTGAGGGAGAACTGGGTTTCGACCTCAACCAGGAAGGCTTGGAGCAACTCCTGGGGACCAGTAAACTGCAAGAGCAGATCTTCCAGTGTGTGCCGGTCGTCCATGGTGATGTTCACCAGAGAGCAGGTTTCCATGGGTAAATGATACATCTGCTTATGCTCTGGCGGCATGCTTTCATGGGTCCTATTCCACTTCTTGAGGAGGGCACGGATCTGCTCGGTGGTGGCTACCGTTATCTCCAACATCATGGGTTGCTGCAGCATGGGGCTGTCCTTTCTGGGACACGATTGATAAACATCCTTAAGATAGTCATTATTGAACCTGAGGGCAAGGACTTAGACAAACTTTTTTGAAAATATTTCAAGTGTTTTGGTACAACCCAGGACCAAAATTGACAGCTCCGGAAGCGTGCGACACTGGAAGCATGCTCAGCCGTAAATCTCTAACAGAATTACTGAAGGTCGTCCAGGTTGCCAAGATCCTGAACCTTAAACCCAAAACCGTCCGGCTTTATATCCGCCAGGGCAGATTGCCGGCGGTGAATCTCAACCCAGATGGCCTGAGGCCGGTGTGGCGGATTAAAGCCTCGGTTCTTGAGGATCTGCAAACTGGTGAAGTCGATCAAATTGTACTTGACCTGAGTCGAAGGTTTGGACTATGAATGCCAGTATGCGTTTGTTTAAACGAGGTAAGGTGTACTGGGTCGAATATGAGCGTCATGACCGTCAGTCCCTGAAGACCAAGGACAAGGCCAAGGCCCTCATCATCTACAACCAGCTGAAAAGAAAAGATGAGAGGAAAAAGAAGGCGCAGGTGCTGGGAGAATCCAGCCTGACCTTGGGGAGCTTTGCCCGGGAGTACCTGGAGTGGTCCAAAACCGAAAAGAGCCCCAATACCCACCGGGCTGACCGTCTGGCCCTAGACAAACTCCTGGCCGACAATGAGTTTGGAGCGGATATTCTCCTGGCCAAGATCGACACCCGCAGCCTGGAAAAGTTCATGGGCCGCCTCAAGGCCACTGGCATCAAAGAGGTCTCCCGGGCGGTGTACTACCGGCACCTCAGGGCCGCCTTCAGCAAAGCGGTGCGCTGGAAGTATCTGGAGGAGAACCCTTTCCGGGACATCAAAGAACCCAGGTCAGTGAAGAAAGAACCCCGTTTTCTCTCGGCCGAGGAGATTGACCGTTTCATGGCGGCCGAGACCGACCCACATTTCAAACGTTTCTGGCAGATCTGTCAGTGGACCGGACTGCGGCGCCAGGAGGTCCTGTCCCTGACCTGGGCTCATATCAATCTGGTCAGCGGCCATATCAACGTCACCACCAAGGGCGGCCAGCGCCGGGCAGTGGCCATCCTTCCTCCCGTCGCCGAGGTCCTGGCGGAACTGGAGGGCCATGAAGGCCGTTTCTTCCCCTGGCATCCGGACACGGCCTCCCATCATTTCAAGAAGACGGCCGGCCGGGCCGGGCTCCAATACCGCCTGCATGACCTGCGGCATACCTTCGCCAGTTACCTGGTGATGAGTGGCAACGACCTGAAGACCGTGCAACATGTCATCGGTCACAAGGACATCAAGGCCACTCAAATCTATGCCCACTTGTCGCAAAATCACCTCGATGCTGCCATGTCGAAATTGCGTTTCGCGGACAATATGCGTACAATCAATGATAACCCCTTGAAATCTGAGGGTGAAAATGAGGTGGACATCTGATTACGAATCAGCTGCTCTACCACTGAGCTATGCCGGCTGAAACCTATGATTCCTGCTTATCCTGCTGTTTTGACCATGGTCTAAATAGGCCCCTATAAACCCCTTTTTGTCCCTTAATTGTCCGCGTTTCGCGGACAATTTGCGGACAGTTTTCAGGCCTGTTAAAACCGTTCCGCCGGCCATCGAACCTACCTCAGCCATTATTCAATAAAGCCTTCAGCCAGGCCGCTTCCTTTTGCTTGTCTTCATGATGACCGCCGTCCCAGTACCCCTTGGCCCAGAGTTCCAGGGCCGCCAGCTGAAATAGAGTCAAGCGTTTTATCCCCGCCAGAAAGTCATCGGCGTTGACCTTCCACTTCTGGTCTAACTGATTGAGCTTGATGCCATCCTCGAGGTTGGCTACCAGGTGCTGGCAGATCAGCCCGGGAGTGAGCAGGCAGCCGTTCATGACGTCCAGCATGAGCTGCAGTTCCCCTTTGCTGAACTTCCCTTTCAGTTCGTAAACCAGAGTCTTCCTGACCAGGATGGGGAAGGCCTCCAGGGTAAAAGTGACCCCCTGGTTGGTATTGGGAAATAGGGTCTCATAAAACCGGTAGGCTTCTTCATCAATCTGCGGACCCACGCCTTTCTTGGGCATAACCCACCTCTTCTAAGGTTTTTCTAATCATTCTATAGAGGAAAATTGACTAGATCAAGTCAATTTATAGAAAGTTTCTATGAAAGTGGGCGACAGAATTGACAACATAGAACCCCCTTCTGGTTCTGTGGTCTCCTACTTCTCTAGTTTCACAAACTCACTTTCCTGAACCAGGCCATTTCCCTAGTTGAGAAAATTCCAGTTTTCCGGAAAATGGCCCTTGACAAGCGAAGCAGCAACTCTTACTCTTATATATAAGAGCATGGGGCTCTGGCAATAACCCAGCAAGATTGCACTACACCCGAAAAGTGAAGCCCGGTCACTCCCGCTTATCTGGGAGGACCGGGCTTCTTTTGTTTTGTCCCGCGGGTGCGGGGAGATCTAGGTAAGTTCCGGCTATCAGGGGAGCTTTCCATGCCGGGGTTAGAGGTTAGGGAGCCGGGGCGATGGGGGGCCGCCCGGCAGTCTGAGCACTAATCCATTCTTCCTGAGTCATGATGGGATTGGGCTTCAAGCCCTACAAACCTCCTTGAAATTGAAATAGATTAAAAGGCCATGCTTTTCCTCAAGTAAGGAAAGATCGTGCCTTCTTGAAATTTCACGGCAGGCTTTACGCCGTGATTTTAAACTTTAAACTTCACTATCGCCATTGAGTATGCTGCTTTAATTCTTCCAAACTAATCGGCTTGCCATTCATAGTAACCCCGCCGGCATTGGCAGCCGCGTCGCTCTTCTCAATCATGCCATACTTCTCCAACAGGTCCCGATTCTTTACGGGTTCTTCCCGAGGTAAGGTCATATCCGGCCAACCGCTTCGGTTGACGAACTTCCAGGGAGTAGTCAGCATGAATTTTTCATATTGAGCCTTGAGCTCGGGGTCTTTTTGCATCTGCTCCACAAACTTCCTAAACTCTATATCTCCCCGCATGATTGCCTGGATCTCTTCCCGCTTATTTAAGTAGTTTTGATTCTTTATCCACCTGTCCTGTTCCGGAGTCAGGTTGTCATCCACCAGGGGAGGTCCAAAAGGTCCAAAAGGCAGAATCTTGCCGTCCTTGGTATGCAACTGCCAGAGGCCTGGGGGAGCAGGGGTCGAATAAGGCTGGTACTCCCACTGTTCCGGAGGAAGACCATTTTGTTTTCTCAGAAGGTCTCCTCCGGTCAGAGGCTGTTGTTTGTTGGCCTCTTGCTGAGCCTTTTGCAGGGCGGCCATATCATCTGCAACTGAAACAGGGGATTCTATCCGGCCATAAAAGATCGGCGCCCCGGTGGCAGGGTCACAGGCCGGCAGGTATTCCAGCTGGTCTGGAACTCCAAGGGCCAGACCGGGAAGAAACACTAAGAAAGTCAGACATAAGATGAGATACCGCAGTTTCCTAAGGTAAGTCATTACTTCACCTCCCGTCTGATACGTTTCTGCTGATCAGAACCTTTAGTTCCGAATAAGTCGGAACCGATGAAATTGCGCCAGGCCTGGTAATCCTCATTGGTCATACCCTCAGTTTGAGAGACAGGACGTTTGTGGATCGTCCTCAAACAGCTTTCCTGTTTGGTGCGACCATACAAGATGGTCGTTCCCCGGCTGAGATTGTTTTGTTCTTCAGGGATAGAAGCCATTGGTGGATCAACGGCCTGACCTCTGCTCAAGTCGCCCGGGAAGTAGTGGTTAGGATCTACGAACTGCTTCTTGGTATAGGGAGTGGGGATACGGGCCGGCTGGTTGACTTCATATTGGATTTGTGCCTGAGCCGTAATGGCAAAGGAAAACAACAAGATAATCAGTAAACAAACTATGGTTTTCATAAAATACCCTCCATCCATATATTAAACATCAAATAACTAAAAAGCAAGCAGTTTTCCCATTATGGGGCGATTTCGGAAATATATTTTCAGCGAAAAGCTGAGTTTCAACAAATGGTGAAAACTAACGTCAGGTAACCCCTTGGCGTACACACCATATTGCCGCTGGATGAACCCCAATTTGATCGCCTATTACTACTGATTCTGAAAATATATTTTTCTGACTTTGATGAAAATGACATTAGCCCGGGAATTTATAGAAAAGGCCGGCACGGTATTAGTTCCGACTTGTTCGGAACTCGGCACTAGTTCCATTAGTGTGCTGAAATCATAGATAGAATTTTTTATAGAAAACGCTGGGAAGGTGCCTGGAGTACTTTGTGAGGCCCATTAAGGGACTCCTAAGAGATGCGAGCCCCCACCTCTTTCGAGGTGACTCGCACTCACAATGAGTAAAAGGAGAAGAATTATGCTAGTGTTCTTGTTAGAGCTAATTGTATCGATTGGTCTGGTCATTTTGGTCGGTCAGGTAAATGGCAGCTTTATTTCATGTATGGTGATGGATGATGAAATAGAGTGGGTGTCCCTGTGGGTCTCGCCCCTCACTGAGGAGGTTATGAAATATACCGCTTCACTAGCCGGCTTTGGCTGGCTTTATGGAGCGGTTTTTGTGTTTGTAGAGTTCGTAGAGTATGCTGGGCAGTATCGCCAGCAGAAGGCCATGGCTACGCTTTTTGGATGTCGTGTCATGGACGGAAACCAGTTTGTGTGGTTGCGGCTGCGGGCCGCGGCCATGCACGTCATCACCATATCATTGATATGGTGGTTTGGGTTGTATGGAATGGTGGGTGG
>Ga0207433_10016858_pt1 | contig 10187 bp, 11 predicted proteins | sample YelNatPaOPGAMG01_FD_187559 | JGI IMG/M metagenome (GOLD analysis project Ga0207433, IMG submission 187559) | Hot spring thermophilic microbial communities from Obsidian Pool, Yellowstone National Park, USA - OP-RAMG-01 (SPAdes) (version 3) | ecosystem: Environmental > Aquatic > Thermal springs... | reverse complement strand
AGCGGTTAAAATCGATGCAATGTTGCGAGCCTTCCTATGAGGAATTGAAACTTGATTTCGTTTTTTGCCTCCGGTTCTGCCTTTGCCCGTTGCGAGCCTTCCTATGAGGAATTGAAACCAATAGGCAGTTCCTCCCTTTCAAATCAAATATTCCGCGTTGCGAGCCTTCCTATGAGGAATTGAAACCCCCTCCTATAGTTTTGTGGGGAAGGTGGGGAATACCGTTGCGAGCCTTCCTATGAGGAATTGAAACTCAGTCATTGGAATAAAATCACCATAGTCTCCAAGTCCAGTTGCGAGCCTTCCTATGAGGAATTGAAACTTTGCAATCCTTGGAATCAAACCAGGACAGGTTGCCAGGTTGCGAGCCTTCCTATGAGGAATTGAAACCGTGCAAGGTTTTCTGGGATATTAAATGTGTCCATCAGTTGCGAGCCTTCCTATGAGGAATTGAAACTACTCAATTATATCGACAACCAAATCAAAAAGAAATTGGTTGCGAGCCTTCCTATGAGGAATTGAAACTTAATCCTGTTTCCTCTTCTAACTGCTTATATGTTCTCGTTGCGAGCCTTCCTATGAGGAATTGAAACGGTGCTCCGGTGCGTTATTATCTATTTTGCCCAGCTGTTGCGAGCCTTCCTATGAGGAATTGAAACTCGTCTAAGTCAGGGTCAACATGCCTACTCGCACGGTTGCGAGCCTTCCTATGAGGAATTGAAACACCCCGCATTTGTTCAAGCTGCAATGCGAAAGGTTAGTTGCGAGCCTTCCTATGAGGAATTGAAACGATGGTGGAATATTGTATGGTGGAGTATGCCTTACCAGTTGCGAGCCTTCCTATGAGGAATTGAAACTGAATATTTGGTTAACATAAATCGCAGGATAGTAATCAGTTGCGAGCCTTCCTATGAGGAATTGAAACCCTCACCAATAAAGGAAGCTTTACCTGTGACCTTAGTTGCGAGCCTTCCTATGAGGAATTGAAACTTGAAAACGCCAAGCGGGGTGACAAGGCTCTATGTTGAAAGTTGCGAGCCTTCCTATGAGGAATTGAAACTTTTCAAAATTGCATCAACAACCATTGACACCTTGTGTTGCGAGCCTTCCTATGAGGAATTGAAACTTCTTCCTCCTCTTCCTCATCAGTTATTAAAACCCTTGTTGCGAGCCTTCCTATGAGGAATTGAAACTTATCTCCAATGGTACGAAGATTTTCTGGTACAAGGGTTGCGAGCCTTCCTATGAGGAATTGAAACACTGTTCAGGAAATTCAAGAAGTTTGAAATGAATAACCCGTTGCGAGCCTTCCTATGAGGAATTGAAACCCCCCATTGCACCCGTCAACCCTGTTGAAACCGTTAGTTGCGAGCCTTCCTATGAGGAATTGAAACCCCTGGTGGCTATCTTTCCATCGCTTCAGCAGGCTCGTTGCGAGCCTTCCTATGAGGAATTGAAACCTGCTCATTTTGAGCTTGTTTTTGTGGAAAAAACGCGGTTGCGAGCCTTCCTATGAGGAATTGAAACCCTGAATCTTTGGGCTGAACCGTATGGAAGAGTGGAGCGTTGCGAGCCTTCCTATGAGGAATTGAAACCTCAGGATTTGGTTTGGTTCTTGTGTAGAATGTAAGAAAGTGAGGATATGGGAAGTTGGAGTTGGTTTTATAGTCAAGCCCGAAAAAACCCTCAAACTTTACAGGTATGGAACAAGTATAAACCCGTATTTAATGGAATTTGACGATTACTTCAGGGTATTAAAAAAGGCTACAGGTAAAAAGTATTCAAACTTCTCAAAGAGAGGTAGGTCGGCAGAGGTAGTTGACAGGATGTATGACCTTGAAAATAGCATGTTCGCTATGTTGAACTTCTTCTATACCTTATACACTGGTAATGGTATCAAGGACAACACCATTGGATACAACTTACTAAAGCCTTATATGGAACTTCTGCATAACTGTGGGAATACTTTTGAAAACGCTTTGTCGAATATAAATGGCCTAATGGTTTTGATAGGTTGAATTCTATGGATTTGACAATTTGTCTTTTTAGCTTTATTGAATTGGTGGAACAGGAGGATTAAAAGATGGAACTCGAATTAAGATTTGAACTTTCAAAAGTTCTACCAGTTGCTGGTGTTCTGTATAGGATAATGAATCGTTTGCCAAACATTGCTGATGTTGAAATATGTGGGGTTCCATATATTCTGTTTCCAAGAGCGGCAAGATACTTTGACGAACGCACAAAGGCTGTTTTTGGGGGTCCAAGTAAAGAAAAGAAAATCTTTACAATTGATGATTATGACACCATTGAAGTTGTGAAAGTTGATAACCCTGAAGAGACAAAACTTTTTATATTTAAATTGCCGGGAGGTGGTGAAATTTACAGGATTGCTGCGGTTATAAAAAATTCCTACCATTGGGATGCTCATTGTAGTGTTTTTGATGTTAGGTGGCTTAAAGAAGATAGATATAAGTTTGTTGTGGAAAGGCTTCCTTTCAACATGGAGAATGCGGATGAGGAAGAAAGATACAAGTTTGCATGGAATTCTTCCCATGTTGTTCGTCGCTCGTCAGCAATTGCTACCCTCCTTTACACTTTTATCAACTTTGATTTTGAGGGTGAGAACCCACAGTTAAGATTATGCAGTGAAAATTCTCGGGATTATGCGTCTTCTGTAAAGGAACAAATTAAAAGTCTTGGGAGTAATCTTGATGAGGCAGTTAGAAGTATTGAAATATTGGATCGTTTTATATAAGGGGGTGTTAAATGGTAAAAACAAGAAAAACAGGAAAATCTTTAAACATAAAACTGACAGACACTGTCAAACTTTTAAAATTTCTTAAAGGCTTTCCGTCTTGGGATGTTGCAGACGGATACCTCAGCCATTTAGGTGAAAAATTGGTTCCACTATCTTCGATTAGGAGCAATACGATTACAATTTATCCAAAGTATATATTGGTTCCAACAACTCGGTATTCCTTTTCTCTCATCAATTTAGAAGCAAACCTTAAGGGAGTTGAAATTACCCGTAAGCACGATATAGAGACTAACAAACCTGTTCAAGTTGCGAGCCTTCCTATGAGGAATTGAAACTAGCCACCTGGTCGATGTCGTTTTACAGCGTTTTATGGTTGCGAGCCTTTCTATGAGGAATTGAAACTCAAAGTATGGAATTGAAAAAGTTCAATTAGTTATTGTTGCGAGCCTTCCTATGAGGAATTGAAACCAGTATAGAAATCTTGCTATAGGCTCGTATGCTCTCCAGTTGCGAGCCTTCCTATGAGGAATTGAAACAAAAGTCAAAATCTCGTTTGTGGTTCCGTTTGTATATGGTTGCGATCCTTCCTATAAGGAATTGAAACGATATTATAAAAATGACATTTGTCACGGCTGAGAAGGATACTTTGTTAGAGCTTTTTAATAATTTTGCCGAAAAAGAAGAAAAGGAGGAGGTTCAGTAAAATGTCAATTTTAACCATACTGGTATTAGCAGTAGCATCAGCCGTTGTAACAGTGGGTATAGAAATATTAATACGTAAGATAGAGGAAAGAAAGGAAAAAAATCATATAATTGTTGACTTTGGAAGCCTTAAACGGGATCGGTACTATCCTTTGATCAAGAAGTATCAAGAAAGACTTGAGAAACTTGGTGTAGACTTTACATCTGATCCAGTCTCATCACATTTTACACTTATGAACTTTGTAAAAATTGCGGTTATAGATTATGTCAAAAATAAGGATAAGCCCGAAGTCAGTCTTGAAGATTACATTGACATAAACCTGATTGGCCAGTTTATTATTTGGCTTGTTTTTTCAAAAGTGCAAGTTAAGAAAAATAGCGAGGAAAATAAGGCCATAACTGAATACCTCTATAATTTGGCGAAGAAGATTATTGCTGACAGAAATCCAGATAAAGTTAACGAATTCGAGGAAATAGTAAACAAAATCAATGAGATTGTAAAGTTTAGGTAAAGTGAAGGAGGCGATTATGCAAAAAGGGAAACAATGTGAAAAATGCTCCCCTCAAGTTGCGAGCCTCCCTATGAGGAATTGAAATGAACATCAACACAAAAATAGGAACTCCTGAAAGGGAGGCGCTCTTTAGGTATTCTGGATAAGCTCACTGACCTTGATGGGAAGCATATAATAGAAAAGTATGTAGAGAAATAAACCATGAACCTTACACCCGCTAAAACGTTCACACCAGAGTATGTTGAAGATATTTGTAAAGAAAACATTTTCGGAGTTGTTATCAGTGTTTAAATTTGAGGTTATTTTGGAGAGAAGATTCGAGCTTGGAGAGGTAAGAATGTGGACCTGTTCCACAAGGCGACCTATGGGTACTTTGGTGTCAATTCCGCAAAGGAAAGATTTACCTCTAATGCTTTCGTTTTATGAGGTTACCTACAATATCACTTCTCCAGTATTTAACCCAACTATTCCTGCCTCTTTTACAATGAGAAATTCAATCTGACGAATATGGCGAGGAAATACGTTGATGAAATGAGAAGTGATAGAATCGATGTGTTTAGTTTTGTTCTTTACGATATCTACAACCTGTATATTTACTACTTCTCAATCGGTGCATTCCCTATAAACGATGCGCTTGCCGAAATACTTTTGAGCACGGATATTCACGATATTGAACTTCCGTCTACTGAAGACCATAAAACGTATTTTGAGGTTTAATTCTCATATGTTAAAATACTTTGAGTTAAGGTGAAAGATGATGAGTTCAAAAATGTACTTACAGCTTCCCAGAGATTTATAATTTTTAAGAGAGGGGGGTCTGTAAAATGAAGAAGAGAATTTTTCTTCTTTCCCTAATTTTGCTAACTTCCTGCGTAAAGATTTCACAGGAAACTCTTAAAAAACCAGTTTATAGAACTTTAGACATGCTTCCCCTCAAAGATAATGTAAAACAGGAAATAAGGCAAGTAATTGATGAAGAGTTTTCAAAAGCTTGGTATTACATTCAATTTTGGATAGAGGGAATAAAGAGTAAGTTTTTGAAATAAATGAGTTAGATTAAGCACCTTTTAGATTTGGTTCCGAGCCTTCCTGTGAGGAATTGAAACCGTTTGTGCGGTGGAGATACCTTTAAAAAAGAGGAGAGTTACGAGGCTTCATATGGGAAATTGAAACAAAGTTATGGTGACACCGGGCTTGAAATGAGAAGATACCCCTGTAGGTGTGCACGGTAGCAAAAGTTTTTTTTAAAGAGGAGACAAAAATGAGAAAAATAAAATGGGTAATAATACAATACATATTTGTTGTATTTTCACTGGGCCTTTTAATTAGATTAGTCTATTTCGCGGATAAAACTACGACGCCAGGGAATAGATGATACACCCGTTGTTCTGTTTTGGGTTCTCTATTTACTTTTCTTTTTCTATATTGCCTTCCGTTTAACTAAAAAGACGAATGAGTAGGAATAAAAATTATGGTGACACTAAGTCATAGACGAGAAAGCGCATTGAGAGCTCTTCTTTGAAGAATTGAACCCCCGCTACATCCACCACCCCCATTTGCCTATTCATGTTATGAGCCTTCTTATGAGGAATTGAAACGTATTAGAACGTAGGGGGGATATTGGTTCCAGTCTTTTTAATGTGAATATAGGATGAGTATGCAGACTGTTTTAAGAAGACTTTAAGAACGTTGAAGTTGCGTAAGGTAGGGATTATTTCAATTTCTCAAACAAAGGAAATGGCTTAGTTAGTAAAATAAAGCATCTTGAATAAAGTACGATTATTTAAGAGAATTTCTTTTATACCCTTTGCACTGGAGAATTTGAAGTTGACGAACCGGGTTACAAGCTTTTCACTTTCTTAGCGAACATTTTTAGAACCCACAGTAGTACTTTTGAGGAGCCTTTGTAAACCATAAAGGAGGTTACGACGCTTATCTGGTAATCTGTATAAATCGTTTGAGGACAATTAGGCTTGACAATTCATTCTGTATGAGACATAACCAACTTACTAACAAAGGAGGTAGTAAATGGGATCCTTGATTAAAACTGGAGAAGTAATAAAAGTAGACCCGAGAGACATTATTGACCTCTACCCATTTATAAGGGGATATATAACCTTGGACCTGAACGACTACTTCAACTTTTTAGGACAAGCAAAAAAAGACCCTAATTTTTATTCAGGTTTTTTCACTACCAATCTTATATTAGTTTATTTCACTACAAATCTCCTATTAGTTCCCAAATATATGTATTCCAGGATTCCGAGGATTTTGAAAAACAATACCAAAGTTCAACACAGAGACAGGATTGAGTATGAAAAGTTTTCTTATTTTGACGTTTACCGATTTGATTATAAATCAGATGGAGAGATTGAAAAGGTTGAATTTGAAGTTGAAATTAGACCCGATAGCTTTTTAGAGAAAGCGAGAATTTTCGCGTTGAAACTCAATATTGCAGCTTCTGAACCAGACAACGAAGACCCTAACTTTTATGACAAGGTTCCTTTTAAAGATCGATTTTGCTTCTTTAGCATGCTTATTCGTGAGAAATACGATGATATAGAAAGTTTTGAAAAAGATTTAAGAACGTTAAGCTGGATCCAAGGCAAAAGCTATTCAAAATTCTCTAAGCGGCGTAGAGGTGGAGTAGTAGATAGAATAGAGCATATTGAGGAGCATATGATCCTTGTCATCAATTTTCTTTATACTTTGTATACTGGCGAGTTTGAAAAGAATACTCCAGGAGGCAGGCTTTTTGAACCTTTTACGGAGTTTCTAAAAAAGTTCGGCGACACCTTTGAAAATGCGCTGCAATGGATTGAAGTGTTTGTGAAATTTACTGGGTAAACTTGATAAACCGGAAAAATGAAAACCCTTGAAAATTGGTAAATTCGGTAGTAAGTTTTTCAGGTTGTACAGCGTTTACACTAACGAGTCAGGAGGCCTCAAATAAAAGTAGAAAAACTGGTGACGTAGTAAAAGTAGTTCCAGAGTACATTTTTCCCTTTACACATTTATTAAAAAGTTTATGATTTAAAATGTTAACGAGTATCCAGATTTTATGAGTAAGAAAAAGAGTTATGAGACCTTTATTTCGTTTCCAGAATTTGGTAAAATAGTTATCATGATGCACAAATCAGACGATCCTAAGATGTCGAAGGAAAAAGGTTGTTCCTACAATCAAAAAGTATTAAGGTAGAGCAATCAAGATTGTTGCTGATGGGCTTATATCGAGGACTACCGATAAAGGAAAAACTGGAAGTTTGATTTGTTGCGAGCCTTCCTATGAGAAATTGAAACTCAGCAGGCTTGTGGCTCCTAAAGCGTGAAAGATTTTCAACTTTTTTCTTCTCTTCATATTTATTGAATTTAAATTCAATTCCTAACATGAACTAAAAGAAAATTTAGTATAACATTACATCTTACAAGTCCAGTGCACCTATTGATTTTATTATTACCTATTTATCACAAGCTATAAAGCTTCTAACAACCTTGTAAAAGTAAGCAATGTCCCTCACGTCTGCCTTTACCTCCTTTTTCCACCTTCATTAGTTTATCACTATTCTCCACTATCCTCAATAACTCGTTCAACTTTAAACCATGTAATCCAGTCAGGGGAATTTTCAGGAATAACGCCAGTAGTAATACCAATCCATTTTGCTCTTGGAAGTGGGTTTTCCTCAGGGAAAGCATTCACATAACCATCGGTAAGAATAATACAAGCTTTAATATCCCTTGCGGGTAGGAATTGAGGCAACCTCTTAAAGTCGGTGAATACTGTTCCACTTCTACCTTTAAAACTGAACTCTTCTTCTACCTCTCTTACTCTTATAACTCTTTGGATCATAGTATCGATTTCTACAAGGTAGATCTCCGCTTGCATTACAAGACGGTTTATAAGATCTAAAGAATACTGAAGTTCCTACTCCCCCATTGAACTGGCAATGTCTATCATAATCGCAATAGCCTGTCTGTCCAAAGGTAGGTAAGAAGGAAACACAAGTCCAGTATTATCGTCATTCAGCGGGATGTAAGCAAAGTAAGTCCTTTCTACTTCTCTGAAAGCCTAAATATGATGCCCTCTCCAGTAAGTCTGATTTTACTCTTCTCTTTTTTTAAGCCATTTAATGGTCTCTTTGATTTCACTCGGTATCGTACCAATACCTTTCGGGTACATCTTGTATTCCTCAATTGCCTTCTCAAGGATCCCGCCGACAACCTCTTTTATCCTGCTAAAATCCTGTTTTTCAAGATCTTCAGCTTCCTCCGATAAGAAGTCTACAAAGCTTTCAATCACAGGAGATCGTTTCTTAGGATCAATCTTTTCTAAAAGCTCCTCAAGCGGGATCTCCTTTTCAAGCGGTGGAACAAATCCACCTTGCTCAATAACTTTCTTATCCAGGTAAATATTGCAAATACTGTCTGCCGCCGCATTAGCTTTAATAAGCAGTAGTCTAGAAATCTTACTAATGCCTCTCTTTTTGAAAAACTTAACGGTCCTTGGTAAGTGCAAGTTAACATAGTGTATAATCTCATGTTTTACGATCTCTCTGAAAATGAAAAGCCTTTTTAGTAATTCTTCGTTTTCCTTGGTGATAGTTTTTACCTTTTCTACTTCTTCTATAAATCCGTCAGCAATATCAGGAGCTTTCTCAAGGATTTTTTCAATAAATGGTATAAGTTTAGGTCCATAAACAATCCTTGGAAGTGCAGAAGACATCGTATCCCTATAGCTCATTGCCATAACCGAAACTTTAGGATCAAAGTCTTCAACGCAATCAAAGTCAAAGAAGGTATAGAAGTCCATCTTCTCAAGATCTATCATAAGCCTTTTCATTGTTGAGGTAAACGCAAGGGTTTCCTTCTTTACCTCTTCGAGGGGCTTTTCTTCCCAAAATTGTCTCATTGATTTTACCTCCTTATAATCTTAACTCATCCTTTAAATTCGGGAACTCATTCTTAATGTATGTTATATTCCTAATAAAAAGGTCCCGGTTCAATGTAGCAAGGTTAACAAGGAAGCCAATAATACTGCCCAATCCTAACTCCTCATATATTTTCTTTGCAAACCTTATAGCATTAAGGAACTCATTGTCGTCCTTAAGTGGCATCCTAGAAATAATCGCAAGAATAAGTGAAGCTTTTTCCTCCTCTACTTCAACATCTTGGCCAGCAAGAACGCTTCGAATAAGTGGTGAAATGTCAAGCTCAGCAAGTAATATATCCGCAATATCTGGAGAAATTACCGTATAGAGTAATTTTCTTAAAAACGGATCATTGTGATACGTCTCAATAACTTTAAAAGCAAACTCAAGGTTCCTCAGTGTAAGGGTCGGTTTAAGTTGCTCAAACCGGTTCTCTTCATACATCATCCTTGCAATTTCCTCAAATCTACGTTCTATGATGGAAGCGGCAAACGGGTATCTTTCTGAAAGATAGTTTAAAATTTCGTCAGTACTCGGAACAACATTGATTATAGCAAATCTTGCTAGTAAAGCCCTGTCCATAACATCAACATCCCTATAAGCTTTACCGATAGTGACGGCACCGATTACCAAAGTATCCGTGTGGATCTTCTTTCCACCAAGGGTCCTCTCAAAGAACACACTCATGACAGCGTTCCTAACCCATGAGTTAGAACGGTTAAGTTCATCGAAGAAAATCACAGCGCCACTCTCAAAAGCCGGGGAAAAATCCTTGTTCAATACCTTAACGAAGTAGCCGCCTTCCCGAACCGGGATACCGCCAACGTACTCAGGAAGCTCCGTTGAAAGCCTAATAACAATCAAAGGAAGTCCAAGTTCCTCAGCTACCCCTTCAACGACTGACGTCTTATCAGAGGTTCCCCCATTGAGGAGAATAGGTATCCCCAATGGGTACAGTTTTTTTATGGCTTCCTTGGTTTCACTTAATGTAAAAACTGCCATTTTTTAAACCTCCTTTTTTTAATTTTTTATTATGTGTTGCAAACTTCCCTATGAGGAATTGAAACAACTCTTCAAAACTAAACTGCATAAAATTACAAAGACAGTGCTGCGAGCATTTCTTATAAGGAAATGAGGCCATGAATTTATGCGCTGAAAATAAGGATGTGGAAAGCACCCCAAACCTTTCTATGAAAAAAATTGAAACACTTCTATATCCCTTTCTGAACTCTTAGAGGGATATATTTTGACCTTGTGGACATGAAAAAGCTAACCTCACCTAAGACTGTA
>Ga0207433_10016857_pt1 | contig 10188 bp, 6 predicted proteins | sample YelNatPaOPGAMG01_FD_187559 | JGI IMG/M metagenome (GOLD analysis project Ga0207433, IMG submission 187559) | Hot spring thermophilic microbial communities from Obsidian Pool, Yellowstone National Park, USA - OP-RAMG-01 (SPAdes) (version 3) | ecosystem: Environmental > Aquatic > Thermal springs >... | reverse complement strand
AGAGACGAGGAACTCCCCCTTGCGCGGCGTGATCCTGAGCTCCGAGTCCCCGGCCAGCGACGCCACTCTGTCGGCCCAGAGGCCCGCCGCGTTGACAACGAAACGAGCTCGAACCACGGCTCCGTCGGCCGTCTCGAGCACGATCTCGCGGCCGGTGGCCGCCATCGCCTCGACGGCGGCGTTCAACCGGATCTCGACGCCGGCGGCCGCGGCCGACTCCGCAAAGGTCCGGACGGCGCGAAAGGGGTCCACCACACGCTCCGTTGGAATCCGGAGAGCCCTTCGGACGTCCCGGGACAGGACCGGCACCATATCGCGGGCCTCGTGGCCGGCCAAGAGGTCCACCTTCACACCGTTTTGCAGGGCCACGTCCCGGATGTCGCCCAGACGCTGCTCCTCGTGCTCGTCCAGGGCGAGCATCAGGGCACCGGTGGCGATGGAAGGGATGGGCTCCTGCGAGAGAATCTCGTCCCAGAGGGACCGGGCCTGAGAGAGGAGCGACGCCTCGAGGGACCCTGGAACGGCATCGAAGCCGGTGTGGATGATGCCCGAATTGGCCTTGCTCGTCCCTTCTCCGACGTCGGCGGCGCCATCCAGGACGCAGGCACGGACGTGGAAGCGACCGAGCTCTCTGGCCACGGCCGCACCGACGATTCCGGAGCCCACCACCGCCACGTCGTAGATCGTTTCCACGCCTCGGCACCTCCAGATGGCTCTCTGTGTATTTTGTTGCGGTTTACACCAGTTTTCAAGGAGGAATTACACATGATACATCTAAACTACCCAGATGGTCGACGGTCGGCCGGGTCCGGATATGTCACGTGAAGGGGGAGATTCGATGTCATCACCCGTCGACTCGAGGGGCGACGAGGAGCAACTCGCTCACTTCGGGTATCGCCAGGAGTTCCGCAGGGAGCTTCCTCGTTTCGCGTCCTTCGCCATCGGTTTTTCGTTCATCTCGATCACCACCGGAATCTTCACGACCTATGGCGCCGTCCTCAATTGGGGCGGACCTGCCGGCATCTGGACCTGGCCCGTCGTCATCGGAGGCCAGATCCTGGTCGCCCTCGTGTTCGGCGCCCTGGCCGCCCGCATTCCCCTCGCCGGGTATTCCTACCAATGGATGTCCCGCCTTGGGAACCCGATGCTCGGATGGCTCGTCGGCTGGGTGACCTTCGGCTTCCTCGTGGTCGATGTGGTGGCCGTCGACTACGCCCTGGCCGCGACGGTGCTGCCCGTTCTTCTCGGCTACGCCTCCACGCCAGCCTCGGCCGCTCTCGGCACCGGCATCGTCATCGTGGCTCAGGGGGCTCTCATCTCCCTGTCCACGGCGGCCACAGCACGGGTGAACAGCACGGCGGTGGGAACCGAGATTGCAGGCATCGTGGGCCTGGTCCTGGCCCTCATCCTCACCGCCCTCGTCGTGGGCCACGTCCATGGCGGAAACCTCTTCGTGACAACGCCTGTCAGCTCCTCGGGTTACTTCGCAAGCGGCCTCTTCAGGGCGGCGCCCTTTCAGCTGAGCTTCCTCCTTGGAGCCTTCACCATCGTCGGCTTTGAGGCTGCGGCCAATCTGGCGGAGGAGACGAAGAACGCCACGACCGTCATCCCCCGCGTGATGTGGCAGTCGGTTCTCGTGAGCGGGATCATCGGCTTCGCGTTCCTTGTGGTGCTGGACATGGTCGCCTCCCACTTCGCGGTCCTCGCCGGCTCCCCGACACCGGTCGCCGACATCGTGACCCGCACCCTGGGGGGCGTCGTCGGCAAGCTGTTCCTGGTTCTGGTCACGTTTTCCATCTTCGCCTGCGGCCTGGTCATCTACGTGACGGCCACCCGGCTCACCTGGGCCATGTCCCGCGATGATCGCTTCCCCGGTTCACCCCTTTTGCGGACCGTCCACAAACGCTTCGATTCACCGCTCGCCGCCACCGTGATCGTCGGCATCCTCCTCGAACTCGTCCTCGTGGTCTTCTCCGGACAGAGCTCTGCCCTGACCGATCTTTTCGGGGCCGCCACACTCCTGCCGTGCATCATCTACATCGTCACGGTTTTGCTCTATGCGGTGGCCCGGCGTCGCCTCCCGGCTTCGTCGGGGTTCAGTCTCGGTCGGGCCGAGGGGCCCGTCATCGTGATATCTCTTGCGTGGCTGGCCTTCGAGCTCAGTATCTTCCGCGACGCGTCGTTCGGGGTATCATGGGAATATGCGGGCGTGATGTTCGCCATCGGGCTCGTGTACATGGTGTGGCTTCTCATACGGCGGCCTGCGGTTCTCAGGGCGTCGGCCGATATCCAGGAGGAGTCCCAGAAGGGGTAACGGAAAGCGGCTTGTTGACGGAGGAGCGCCTTCTCTCGATCCGGGCCCTGTTGGAGGAACGGGGAGCCGTGCACGTCGGGGAGCTGATGCTCCGGCTTGGGGCGTCCCGTGAAACGGTGCGCCGCGACCTGGCCGAGCTGGAGAGGCTCGGAGTTCTCCGCCGGGTTCATGGCGGAGCCGTCTCTCTCGGTCAGCGCGCGGCCCTTGAACCGGCGTTCACGACACGCAAGGTCTCCAGCCCCCGGGAGAAGCGGGCCATCGCCCGCGTCGCCGCGGGACTGATCGGGGACGGGGAATCAGTCTATCTCGACGTCGGCACGACGGTCCTTGAGGTCGCCAGGGTGCTCTCGGGGAGGCAGCTCAGCGTCGTCACCAACTCGGTGTTGGCGGCGCTCGCCACCCTTCACACCCCGGGCAGCACCGTGATCCTTCTGGGTGGTCTGCTGCGCCGAGGGGACCGGTCCGTGTCGGGCTCGGAGACCCTTCGCGGACTCGCCTCGCATTATGTGGACACGGCGATCATCGGGGCTGGCGGAATCCAGAGAGAGAAAGGCCTCACCGACTATCACGTCGAGGAGGCGGCGGTGCGGCGGGAAGCCATAGCTCGCGCCTCGAAGGTCATCGCCGTCGCCGACCACACCAAGTTCGGAATGACCGGCCTGGCCGCCGTGTGCCCCATTGACCGCATCGATTACCTCGTGACCGACTGGGGAGCTCCGCAAGAGACGTTGGCCGCCCTCCGGGAGACCGGCATCAAGGTCCTCGTGGCGCCAGACGAGACGACGGAGGCTTAGGGACCCATGCCGGGCATCCTGGAACGATCGGCTGACACCCTCATCGCCGAGGTTCGTCGGTGCGCCCGCGAAGGGGACGGGGCATGGAATGGGAGGGAATCCTTGTAGCCTCCGGTCTTCGTCTCCCCTCAGGCCATTATAAATTCCAGGCGAGGCCTGACGCGCTGGGAACCTTGCCTGTGTCCACGGTCTACTTGATGTTGGGCTCCAGTCAGAGCGGCCCCGACGAGGTCGGATTCACATCCCGAGCGCCTGACCCCCGTCCCTCGGGTCCGCGGCAGCCTCCCAGATGCCCTTCGGAAGCCTCCTGATGAGCATCTCCGAGCCGCCGCCGTCCCAGGGCCCTGTGAGCACAACCTGGTGACCCTTGGCCCGAAGGGCATCCTGGGTCTCCTTCGGGAAGCGCTCCTCCAGCCGGAGCTCCACAGGGCCCTCGAGGGTCGACGGATCCGTTCCGGGGCGACTTGTCCACCGGGGGGCGGCCACTGCCGCGTAGGCGTCGAGACCGAAGTCAATGACGTTCGAGGCCACCTGGAAGTTCCACTGCGGCTGACCGTCCCCGCCCGGGGTGTTCCCGAGCATCTGGAGCTCACCGTCGCCCTCTCCGTCGTCCGGCTTCGTGACGAGGAACGTGTTCAGGGTGTGCATCGTTCGCTTCCCGGGAGCAAGGCAGTTCGGATGGCGCTCGTCAAGCACGAAGCCTCGACCGGCGCGGTTGTTGAGGACGATGCCGGTCCCGGGCACCACCACACAGGACCCGAAGAGAGCGGAGTTGGAGTGGATGAAGGAGACGGCGTTCCCCTCGCCGTCCACGGCGACAAAGGACGTCGTGTCCCCGCCGGCTTCGGAAACGGCGGGGGTGTTGTCCGCCCGGTCCTCCGAAATCGCCGTCCTCCGCTGTTGGGCCCACGCCTTCGAGATGAGCCGCTCCGTCGGGGCGTCGACAAAGCGGGGGTCCCCCATGGTCTCGTTCCGATCCCGAAAGGCGAGCTTCTTGACCTCGGCCATCAGGTGGACCGCCCGGGCGTCCCACGGTGCGAGGCCCCGAAGGTCGAAGCCCTCCAGGAGGTTCAGCTCCTCGAGCATGATGAGCCCCTGGGAGGGCGGATTGGTCTGGAAGACCTTGAATCCCCTGTAGGTGGTCGAGATCGGGGCATAGACCTCAGTCCTTTGCGAGGCGAGATCCTCCTTCGTGAGGAGCCCTCGCGCACGCTGGGAGGCCTCGGCGATCCGCCCCGCCATCTTCCCGTGGTAGAAGTCCTCATCGCCGCCCTCCAAGACCGCTTCGAGGGAGCGGGCGAGCTCGGGGTTCTTGAGAATCCACCTCGCGTCGGGTCGCTCGCCGCCTCCGAGGAAGATCCGCGAGGCCTCCTCGTCCTGCCTGAGACGGGGGACCTCCTGGGCGATGCTCTTCCGAAGCCTCTTCCCGATCGGGAACCCTTCCCGGGCGTAGCGAATGGCCGGGGCCCAGAGCCTCTCGAGGGGGATCCGGCCGTAGCGTCTGTGAAGCTCGAAGTAGACGCCCACCGCCCCCGGAACCGCCACCGACCACCATCCCGTGAAGGGCATCGTCGTATGGCCGTTCGCCCTATACCTCTCGACGGACGCCGCCACAGGAGCCGGTCCCGAGCCTCCGAAACCGGTCACCTTCCGGGTCTTGGCGTCGTAGACGAGGACGAAGGCGTCGGCCCCGAGCCCGCACATCTCCGGCATCGTGACCCCCGTCACGCCCGCCATCGCAAGGGCGGCATCGACGGCGCTCCCTCCCTCGTGGAGGGCCCAAAGGCCAGCCGAGGCCGCAAGCGGCTCACCCGCTGCCACCGCGCCGTGGGGCGAGAGGACTGCGCGACCGGGATCCGGCGCCTGGAAGATTTCAGCTTCTCGAACCGCCAAAGAAATATCTCCTCTCGGGAATCCCTCGGGAACGGACGACGCCGGGGGCGCCCTTCGGCGCCAAGGACGAGGTTCGGGGTTCACGCAGTCCCTCACACCACTCTCGAACAGGTCGAAGGTCGCCACCATCTTGGCCAAACCGACCGGGAGGGGCGGAGCCCTGGAGCCTGGGTGATAAAGCTTTCGGATGCGTGGGTTCCCCGCGCGACGCTGGGCGATCAGATGCGAGAGACCGGCTCATCGTAGGCCGAAGAGACGCCCGGATTCACGCCCCCCCCCACCGCCCCAGGCGAGGCGCGGCACCGGGAGAGGTCCGTCGAGCCCGCGCGTCGGGCAGGGCGCGACCGGCGCCCACGGCAGGACGTCTCGGCGATTCGGGCCATGCCGAGGCCCCACCGGATCGCACTCGACATGGGACGTCCCCCTCAGGTCCCCGAAGGGGCGGCGTGGGTCTTCCCCCAGACGGCGTGAAAGGCGTCCTTCAGTTCCTCGGCCCGCCTGGTGAGTGCCTCGTCCATCGTCATGCAGGGACGCCTGAGGGCCGATCGCTTCATCACGCCGCGAAGACGGAGGAACTCCTTTCGGATCTGGAAGCTGAAGACCGGCGTGGCCTCAAAGACGAGCTGCGGCAAGAAGGCCTCGTAGAGCTCCCGGGCCCTTTCCCGATCCCCGCCCTGGTGGGCCCTCACAAGCTCCACCAGAACCTCGGGAAAGGCGAACCCCGTCATGGTGCCCGAGGCTCCCTCGTCCATCTCGTCCAGGATTGCGAGAGCGCCGAGAGCCCCGAACACCGAGATGGGCGCCCCGACCGTGGCCTCACGGATCTCCCGGGTCCTCACCCCTGTGGGCGGCGCCTCGTTCTTCACGGCCACGACAGCTCCTTGCGCCGCCTCGATGATCCGCCGGATCAGAGGGACGCTCATCGTCACCCCCGTCCCCTGGGGGTAGTCCTGAAGCACGATCGGTGCTCCCACGGCGGCCGCCCCCATGAAGAGGTCGAAGATGACCTCGGGGGTCATCCCCGCCGACGGTGCGAGGAGGACCGCCCGGGCCCCGAGGGTGAGCGCCTCCTCGATCCGGCGCGTGACGAGGTGGAGGCTCGGAGCCGAGACACCCACCGTCACAGGGACATGGACGGCTCCCAGGACCTCGCGGATCACGGTCCGTCTTTCCGCCTCGTCGAGCTTCGTCCCCTCTCCGGCCACCGCCAGGGCCACGACGCCCTGCGCCCCCTTCTCCTCATAGAAGCGGGCGCAGGCGGCCATGTCCTCCGTGTCCACCTGGTCACGGTCGTCGAACGGGGTGGCCAGGATGGCATGAAAGCCTCCGGAAAGGTCCGGAGAGGGGGTGTTCGGGCGGGTGGCCAAGCTCTCATCGCCTCAATGCGGGGATCTCGTTCCGTTCCGGGTCATCGCCACAGGGATTCGCCACCGCCTTCGGAAGGATCCTCCCGATCGGGAGAGATCGCTTCCAAATCGCCGCGCGACGGGCACAGGTCAGCGATACTCCAGCGTCCGTTCTGCCGCAGAAGGCTCGGGCGATGGCGGAAGTGGTCTCTCGTCTCACCTCCGTCGCCCTCCCGTCCACGGCAGGCCCCCGTGGATCCAAGGCGCTCCCAGATCCGCCCTCCCGCTGCCTAGAGGGAGACACGGGAGGCACGTCCGGAGCGACCGGGGTCGTCTGTCCCGAAGGCTCCGAGCCGAGAAGGCTCGGGGTCCGCGTCCCTCCGAGGGGGGCCACGGCAGGGGGATACCCCTATCCTCGTCGGCACCCGCTCCGAGATCCCCGCCCGCCTTGAGCAGGGCCCGACCTGGGATGGTCTGGCTGTGGCTCCGGGGCGGGAATCCCCGGCACAAATGGTCGGCAAGGCTGTTCGCCCGGCGTCCGTGTGACACTTGTCGACGGTTTCAGGAACGGTGCTGGGGTCAGGAGCCCGCACTGCCAGGCCGCGAACCCCCAGATCTCCGCCTGTTCGGCGATCACCCCGCCCACGGGCTTGCCCATGCCGTGTCCGGCGTGAAACTCGGTCCGCATCAGGATCGGCGGGGCATCGGGCACCTCCCGGAGCGTGTCCTGAAGAAGGGCGGTCATCTTGCGGGCGTGCAGGGCGTCCACGCGACCGTCGTCCATGGCGGCATAGAAGTAGGTCGCCGGCACCACCGTGCCGAGGCGGACGTTGTGGTAGGGCGAGTACGCCCGGAGCCAGCGAAAGGCCGCCTCGTCCGCAGGATCGCCGTACTCGGTGGTCCAGAGGGCCCCGATCAGGAAGCGGTCGAAGCGCAGCATGTCGAGGAGCGGAACCCCCGAGACGACCGCCTTGAAGAGATCCGGGCGCTGCGTGAGGCAGGCTCCCATCAGAAGCCCGCCGTTGCTGCGCCCGTGGGCCGCAAAATGCTCCCGGTCGGTGACACCCGTCGCGATGAGGTGCTCCGCCGCCGCGAAGAAGTCCTCGAACACCCGCTGCTTCTTGTCGAGCATGCCAGCCCGGTGCCAGGCGTCCCCGTATTCGCCCCCTCCGCGCATGTTGGCCTGGACGAACACGCCGCCGTAAGCGAGCCAGGGAAGAATCTCCGGAAAGAACATGCTCGTGCGGGCGATGTTGAAGCCGCCGTAGCCCGTGAGCATCGTGGGCCTGGGTCCCGGGGGGAGGCCTCGGCGGGCGACGATGGTCATCCTGACGGGCGTTCCGTCCCTCGATCTTGCGACCTCCTGCCGAACGTCCAGCTCGGACGCGATGGGGGGCGTCGTCCCCGCGGCCAGCTCTTTGAGCGAAGCGGTCCGAGGATCCACGTGGTAGATGGTCCGAGCCTTCACGAACGAGGTGTAGGTCACGACGAACCCCTCATCCGGCCCCTCCTCCACGTCCTCGACGGTTCCGATTCCCGGCAGATCGACGGGCGTCGCGGCGAGGGTATCGAGATCGATGAGCATGAGAGTCGACCGGACGTCTCTCAGGGCGTGGACGAGAAGCCTTCCGGAGTTCACGGCGAAGGAGCGGAGCACCTGATCCGGGGACTCCCCGAGGACGGTCCGCCAGGAGCGCTCGTCCGCCCGCTCGGGGTCGACGGCGACGATCCGGTAGGCGGGGGCCCGATGGTTCGTCAGGAAGATGAGGCTGCCCTCCGCCACCCTCCCTTCGAAGGTGGCGTCGAAGCCGTCCAGAACGTTGGTGACGCCGCCGTCCTGGAGCGAGAGACGGAACACCGAGGTGCGCCGCCAGCCGTCCCCCGCCAAGATGTAGAGGGCGCGGCGGTCCTCGTCGAGGAGAATGCTGTAACGCTCCTTCATCGGACGCCCGTCGCCGAACACCTTCGGATCTTCCGTCGCGGGTGTGCCCAGCCGATGGAAGAAGACGCGCCCGTGGTAGAACTCCTCGCCGGGCGGCACGCTCCCCGGTTCCGGATGGCGCGTGTAATAGAAGCCCGAGCCATCCCTCAGCCAGGCGAGGGCGCAAAATCGCGTGTGGGGGATGCGGTCGGGGAGAAGCGAGGCCGTCGTGACATCGGCGACGAAGAGAACGCTGTCCTCCGTGCCGTCACGGCTCACGCCGAAGGCGATCCTCCGCCCGTCCGAAGACGGGTGCATCCAGTCGATGCTCGAGAGGGCGGACGGATCCTCGCGTTCCGGATCGTAAAGGACATGCTCCGCTCCGTCCTCCCCGAGATGCATGAGGGCTGGCTGGTTGTGGCCTGGGCGCCGGCGGAGGAAGAAGAGCCGACCTCCTCCTGCCGCGGGTCTCTCCACGCTCTCCAGGGAGCGGAGAAGCGAATCCAGGTCGGATCTGAGCCGGGCCACCTCCGGCCGATCGGCCAGCACGCCGTCGGTGTAGCTGTTCTCTGCTGCGATCCAGGCCCTCGTCTCTTCCGAGCCCGAGTCCTCGAGCCAGCGGTACGGGTCGACGAAGGTCTCGCCGAACACCCTCTCGACGATGGGGTGGCGCGCCGTCTCGGGGGGCGAATCGGGGGGCTCTGGCATCGTCCGTCGCATCTCCTTCGGCTCAGATCTCTCCCGGCTCAGACGGGAATGATGAGGCTCTCGAGATCTCGGGGGTAGAAGGTCAGGGACTCCGGCCCGTGCTCGGTGACGAGCACGGTGTCCGAGTGTCGGAAGCCCGCGTAGTCCTGGACGTAGATCCCGGGCTCGACGGTGAAGATCATGCCGACCTCGATGATCCGGTCATCCCCGACGTCGAGAAACGGCGCCTCGTGGACGAGCTGCGATTTGGCATGCCCGCTGTGGTGCCGCCAGTTCTCTTCGAGGCCGTTCTCCTTGAAAAACCGCTCCGTGACCCCATCGACTTCCGAGCATCGGACGCCGGGTCGGAGGGCGTCGATGCAGGCGGTCTGGATCTCCACCATCAAATTGAAGTAGCGTGATTGCTCCTTTGTCGGCTCGCCCATGATCATGGTCCGCTCGAGCTCGCTGCCATAGCCCCAGACATCGGCGCCGGCACCGGTCACGAGGACGTCGCCGGGCTTCAGCTTGGCGTTGTTGGAGACGGCGTGCGGAAGGGCCGAGTCCTTCCCGATCTGCCCGCGAAAACCCGCGTGCGCCCCGGTCCGCGTCCCGCCGCGATAGGTCGGCCCGAGGGTCTTCAGCATAGCGTCGGTGGCCTCCAGCGAGGCCCGCATGGCGATCTCCGATTCCCGAGCGCCGACGGTGCACAGCTCCTGCAGGAGGGTGTGGGCGAGGTTCCCCCACTTGGCGCTCTCCCTGACCAGGGCGATCTCCTCATCCGTGTTGATCATCTGCAGATACTCGATGTCGTCGACCACGTCCGTGATCTCGGCCGAGGGGACGAGATCCTCAAGGCGCGGCCCGCGGGATCCATAGATCCTGGCGTATCCCTGCGCGTCCACCCCGAGGTGCTTGGAGGTGAGACCGAGTCGGGTGAGCATGTCCTTCAAGAACTCCATGGGATGCCTCAGGCCCGGATATTCGGGATAGCTCTCCACCGCGTCGACAAGCGCCTTCTCGCCGGCATGCTCCACCTCCAGCCGCGGCACCAGCAGCTCGGCCCGGTCCTGGGTGACGATGGCGGCGATCGGTCGCTCGGTCGGAATGAAGGCGAAGCGGCAGAAGTAGTCGATGTTGTGGGCGGAGAAGAGCACGAGCGCATCGACGCCTCGATCCTCGAGCCTGCGGAAGATCCGCTCTCTGCGTGCCAGATACTCGCCGTCGCTGATG
>Ga0207433_10016853_pt1 | contig 10189 bp, 10 predicted proteins | sample YelNatPaOPGAMG01_FD_187559 | JGI IMG/M metagenome (GOLD analysis project Ga0207433, IMG submission 187559) | Hot spring thermophilic microbial communities from Obsidian Pool, Yellowstone National Park, USA - OP-RAMG-01 (SPAdes) (version 3) | ecosystem: Environmental > Aquatic > Thermal springs... | reverse complement strand
TTTGACGTTCGCGATCTGGTCTATTCACAGTACATGATTCTGTGAGTCTGGTGCTTGTTCGCACGCGCATGCTCGAGCTTGAGAGATTGAAGGATCGCATTGAGCGCAGCGTATGTCGAGGTCTGCGATCTGGTCTACATCCAGTGCATGACGTCACTGCCGCACGATGGTGAACGAGTTCGTACGGCGCGTGCGCTAGGTGCCTTCGAGGTGTCACGCCGTTTCAGCGAGCACCGTCTGTCGAGTGCACGCACGAGCTCGCTTGCCTGCCCGCTCGCGCCGGCTCTAGAGATGATGCAGGAGCCTCTGCGGTCCGTCGAGCTCGTTGCAGATCGTTGCCGTGGTACCCGACTCGAACGCTGCAGCGTAGCCAGTTTGGCCGCCGACCGACACCAGGGTTCAAGTTTCGGACCAGGCTACAGCGCAGCGCGCTGTGCCGACTGTGTGTCGCTCGGTCCGCGTCTGCTCGTATCAGGAGCAGGGGATTGGTACGCGTGGGCATGGCCAACGGCTTTTTACAACTGTTCTGGACAGTGTGAGGCCTGTTAGATACCTTGTCCGCTTCAGGGCACGCTCTGGGCGTTCTTGGCGTCCAGCAACTGCACGTGCGCGTTGCGTGCACCGGTGACGCTGCCAGCGCAGGATGAGCAGCACACTGGGAAACACTGCTCGCCTGAGCGACGTGCGGCCGTTGATGTTCTCGATAAGCGTAACGTTTCCACCGACCAGAGATCCTCGATTGCGCGATGGATATTCGTATTCTGGAAAGCGACCATTATACGGCCCCAGACCTCCCAGTTCGATTTCGCATACTTCCTCTCGGAGATACTTCTTTTCGTACGTTTTATCGTGCGCCGAGCTTGGCTTGAGCGCTCCCAGTAGCACCTGTGGCACCGCTACGGATACAGCAAGAATACGGAGCGGTTTCGCCATACTACGGAAGGCGTCGGCTCGAGGTGTGGTTCATGAGACTCGTGTTCGAATTTCTTCGTTATCCCGGGATCCCGCAGGCCGCTCAAATAGACCTAGTGGTCGAGATAGCACGAAACGACACGCTACAGGACGATAGAGGGCAGGGCGATGCCCAGACGCCAGGCACCTTTCTCCTCGTCCCAGAAAACACTGGGTTGCGGACGAACTGCTCGGGCGTCGCCAACGCACTCGCCACTGCGGGTACGCACCGCGTACGAGCCCGGATCGCGGGAGCTTACGCCCACCAAGTAAAGTTTCCTATTTACGCAAAAATCTACCACCTCTCATCCCTTGCCGCGCATGGATAACGAAGCACTCTCCCTTCGTTCCTAGTAATTGGTCAGTTTCTACTCGTCTTGCCTTCGAGCTGCTGTTCAATTGCTTCGAGGCGCTGATGACAGCCGGCGTTGCCCCATCATGCGCGCTGCGCACTGGGCACTGTTCGACGAATCGCACAGCTAGAATCACGAATCTCCACCTTTCTGAACTTCATGGTAACAAACGCCCATAATCACCATGCACTGCTCTCGAAAGCGATTCCCAGCGTGTGCCGCGCGTGGCGATCGCGTGTTTGCAGCCGGTGCCAGGCGTCGTTTCGCACGCGTGCCGCATGTCGTGTTCGAGCGGCGGACGGACGTGCGGCGTCGCGCTCGCAGTCCTCGTACACGTGGCTCGCCCTGGCATGGAGCTTCGTTCAGTTGACAAAGACATAGATCGTGCATGTGTGTTGGTGGTTTGCAGCGTGATTAGTGCTCGCTTTGCGAGAGACTCTTGAACAAGAGTTTCGTTTTAGGGCTTGAGCTTGGCGGTTATGGGTTGTCTCTTCTCAGTACCGGAAGGCGGATATCTCGAAGTTAACGAAGAGCGCTCTGCCGGCGCCTATGATTCGTTGTCCACCGCGTCTGGCATTGATGACTTGCACGATGAGCGTCAGCCCAAGGCAGCGTATAGTATGGAGGATTCCTCAGCGGACCTCGTTGCGGAAGATGGCGCAGCGGTGCACCAGGAGGTGCTTAACGCCCACGATGACGCCTGGTGTCGGTTCGATGCTACATCAGATGCCACGAACGAGGGAGCGGCGGCGGGCGGCATCGGCGCGCCCCCGTCGCCGCTCGATCTATCGCTCGATTCCGTTGTCCAGCAAGCTTACCAAGATCGCGTGCTTGTCGTGTTTTCAGGCAAGGCGTTCGGAATCGCATTGCAACTTCAGATGCACTGGGCGGCTTTGGGTGCATCGTCCGCTGCACCCGAATGCGTGATGGACGCTTGCGTTCCCGAGTCGCTCTTACGCGCAGTGCACGCGTGCTTGCGCGCCCACATGCACGCTTGCGAACGCATCGCGAATCGGTGGAATCCCGACTCGGAGCTTAGCGCAGCGTGCAGCAGCGCGCATCCGAAAAAGGCTGTCGAAGTTGGTACAATTTTGTACGCATTGTTGGCAGAGGCGCATCGTTTGCATCGGGTCACTGGTGGGCGTTTCGATCCGACATGCGGTGCGCTGTGGCGTGGTTTCAGGGCGACGCTGCGCAGCAGTGCCCTGCAGCGCCCCCCCAAGGAAGAGCGTTTTCAACTTGATTGGGAAAAGGTCGGATGGTCTGAGCTCGTGCGGTTGCAAGCACCGCGCCCGGGACACCCCGGTGCGCTTGTGCTGACGCGCAGCGGTGTGTGTATCGATCTGGATGGGATGCTGAAAGGCTGGATCATTGATCAGATTGACAGGACTTTGCGAGAGCGCTTTGGAGCAGAGCGTCTGCGGCTGGACGATCAATCAAAGCTACAATCTAGCGAACTTGTTGCTCCTGCAGCAGCACCAGCAACAGATAATAATGGAAAATCGCTAGAGAATAGGATATCGCCGGCGGCTGGCGGCCTTGAATCGAGTGTCTCTGGTGCGGAGAGCGCAGCAGTATCCGCTGATTCGCCGGAGGGCGCTTATCAACTTGTTGGAGCATTTCTGGACTGGGGTAGCGAAATTAGGGCCTGGGGACGACATCCCAGTGGTCGCCCGTGGCGAACGCTGGTGATTCGCCCGCCACCGCTAGAGCAACTGTTTTCCGGATGGAAACACGGAGCGCGGACGTGGATACCGTGCCTCAAGGATGCAGCCTTTTCGCTGGCATTCGAAGACAGTGATGAAGGCTTCGGACTCGCTACGTCTGGAGATTACTACCAGATGGAGCGTTTCGGCTTCTATCATATATTGTGCCCGCTCACGAGACGCGTCCAGCGGGCCACCAAGGATTCGATAGCGTCGGCGACGGTGCTTGCAAAGGATGCAGCCACAGCGGACGCTCTGGCCACCGCAGCAATGACGTTTCAGAAGGCATCGGACGCGGCTGAATGGTTGCAAGGGCACCCACAAGTTCTTGCATACTGTCTGGTCACGAGGCAGATATACTCCAAGAACGCGGCGAAAAGCGAGCGAAGCGTCTTTTATGTGCCTCCGTTTCAGCCATTACCCTCGGTTGCCGTTCTGATGCGGTCTGAATTCGAAAAGGGGCCTCGCATAGAGAGCACACCGCGTGCGGCAAGCCCGCGCATCCTACCCGAGTTGAATACCGGTTTCATGGCCTGCTCAGCGGCAGCAGCGCTCCTACCGCGTGTCCTATTTCTTGTCGTCGCAGCGCTGCCATCAACGAACACGCTCGGAATTGCACTCGTCGACACGGTTGCAGTCTGTTCGCTTTCACCGCCGTGCGTTTCTTTTCACATGGTTGTCGATGACATGAGGTCGTGCACGCAACCCGCAGATACCTGCAGTGGCGACGAGAAGCCTATCCATGAAGACGTCGCGCTGAGCGCTCACGGTCACATTGGTTTACCCGATGCGCTGTCCCTGTACCTTCTAACGAATGCGCATCAGCCACTGGTCGAGCGAATCTTCGCGCTCGCCCGAATGCGCGGCGCTTCCCAGGCCTGCGGCTCGTTGGTGCACCTCACGGACCTGAACTTGGAACGCGATGCGCTGCCTAGCGCACCAGCGCTACAGGTCAACGTCCGTCATACGCATCCACTGACACCAGAATTCGGCGAATATCTCGTGGTAGCCGAGGTTCAGCAGCTGACGTTCGGCACACCAGACCCGATGCGGCTGCTGCTCTATTTCCAGAATCAGCTCGGAACGATCGAGCTGCGTTGTGTACCCCGAGCACCTGCAAGCGAACCCGCTGAACGAGCCGAGGAGCTCAGGCGCTTTGCAAGCGCCCTACCCAAAGCGGTTGCGGTGCTGACGCTGCAGCGCCCCGACTGCAGCGTGCAGTGGCTCTGCGTCACATCGCTCCGCTGCAGCGCATCGTCTCGCACGGCTGCATTCCTGTCGTGCAACATACAACGCGATGCAGCGTTCGCGCGGTGCCTCCGCGAGGCCTACTCGACAAGCACGCCGCCTGCTGCGCCTGTCACCATTGGTATCCAGATTCTGAATGGACGACAGGGCGGCGGCATACCTGCCTTGACGTCACGCTTCGACGACGGCACATATGTCGCCGAGGTGCGCTTCGACACGGAGCTCCGTACGGGTACCGCGTCCGCCGCGACTGCGGTGCCTCCAGCGGTAACGCAGAGCGTTCGTGCGGCAATCGGCGATGCGGCGGCGGTGCTCGCCGCGGAGGTGCACGCACTCGTCGATGCGGGCGATCACGAGCTCGTGGTGATGCGTGCGTGCGCGGCCTGGATGGATGCATCCTCGAATGGGAGGCGTCTTCTCATTCGTTGTCAGGGTCGGTATCGTGCGCTGCGCCTGGACCCAAGTACCGGAAAGGACGCAAGCACCGCACGTGCGGTTACGTCACTCGGAACGATGCGTGTGCGCGAGGCTGGCGTCGCAGTGTCCGTGGCGCCATCGTCGACGTTGACGACTGTATTGTGATCCTCGCGACACTGTGAGTAGCGGCAACGCGCACGGGGTTTCTATGGATGCCAATACGTCCGTCGAATCGCGGACGAGCTTCAATCCTGGTACGCAGTTGACGGATGCTGGCTAGGTCGTGACATGTGTTCACGCGTACACATCACTGCACACAACGTTCCATGGATCGCGTCGTGGGATCGTTTGCGTTGACGCTGGGCGTTTCGTATGTTTTGTGCTGCTGAAATACTAAATGGAACGACGAGATAAGCTAAATTTGCATTTAACATTGAATGGCGGGTTACCGGTGAACACGTCAAGTGCCGTGCTGGCGCCGTGCTGGAGCGTGCACACTGGTGCAGGCTGTGCGAGGCCCGATCAGGGCGCGACATTGGCACGGCCGTTTGCCGCGGAACCCGCGGTTTCGATGCCACAGCGGGCTGCCAACATGGAACGCGTGGTCGGCTGGGGGCCAGCCACATCCGTAGGCGCGGTATCCAGTAGCCGTCGTCGCGTGATAAATGGTGTACCCTGCATGGACAATAGGACCACAGGTGCAGAACGATGGCAGCGGTAGCCGCAGAGTAGCCATCCAGATGCGCCACGCTTCTGTGCATCAGGCTGCAGGCTCCAGCTGTAGCTGCGATGCGGTGATCAGGCGCATTCCCTGGGCCGTCGGTAGTGCGCGGGACGCCCGCTCCGACTCTGGCAATACGCGAAATCTGAGATACTCTCTTGCCAGACTAGCGTGGAAGAGGTGTTCCAGCTCGGACGTACACATTGAACGTTGGGTCGCTTCCCAGTGCCATCAACACGCGAGCACTGAGATACACCCATTCCAGAATAGAATGGAACCGGTCCACTTTGCTAACTCGGGTGTACGCGCAAGGGTATTGGTCTCTTCAAATTGTCATCGAACCAGCGTTTGCCGGCTTTTTCTACGACTGTTTTCATCCCCTCTCTCTTATGCCGGGCTTTCAATCCGCCGGATTCTCTCGTTGCTCCTGCTCTTTTGTCAGCAGTCGAAGGATATTCATACGAGTGCTACCGGCATACCTAATCGGCTTCCGTATGTTGTTTACGCATTTCATGCAGATGCAAAAGTTGCAATCTACGATTCGATTCTCGTTTTTATCTTCTTTGTATAGAATCTGTCGCAGCCGCGAAACTTGAATGCGTTCCGACATGTCCACCGTATGTACTTCTCTGGGCACCGGCCTATGGCGCATAAAGGCACGCTTTATCACTCGGTACATGCCCTTGACGAGCACAGCGGATGATGGTCGATACCCTCCTTCGATAACGCCCTCGACGCTGTACCAGCGATCACGGGCTTTTTCTGGACGATTCCCCGACAAGTTCTCTATCGATCGCACAATCCGGCGCACGTTGTTCCATTCTACTGAGGGTTTATGGAGCGCAATGTTTTCTGCGATGGAACAAGTGCGAAAACAGAAATCCAGTTTGGAGGAAAAATCGAGTAATTTCGATCCGTTCATGCTCCTTTTTTGCGAAGCGGTGACGCGCGCTCCCCTGGTAACGATCGCTTCGATGACTCAAGTCGAGGTCCAAGACCCCGTTCCATGAAAACTGAAGACACCAGGGCCTCCGGCAGCATAGCCCCTAAGAGGCATCATGCTGCTATCGAACGCCGCTTCATCCATGGCCACATAGAGCCTTGGATTTTTCTCTCGAACGGAGTCGATTATTTTACCTTCGTATTTCAGTGAACATTCGGCAAGAGCTTGTGAACAAGTCGTCAAGAAACGAGGCCGAACGTTTTTCTTGTAAATCCATCGGCCCGAATCACTGTGCCTACGGGTTTCCATGAAACACAACCGTAAAAATCTCGAAGAATGCTCGTGTAATGCATGATTCACGGGAATACAACGCGAAGCGTGGCGCTGTGCACCTTTTGTACTGCATCATAATACCAGATCGTTTTCGAACCCTGTTCCATGGCACCGCGAATCAGCTCGTTTCCGGTAACCTAACTTCATTCCAACCGCAAAGCGTCAAGCGAACCACCCCAAAAGATGACCCAAAAATCCCAAATCCACCTACATATATCGATAGACCCTCATTGCTGCACGTCGAAAACGACGAGTCCGGCAAGATGATCCCAGCGCGCGCGCGCGCGCCCAGCGCTCCCGCCGTCACGCGCCCGCAGCACTCGAGTTCCGTTTCTTCGCCGTCGTCGTCGTCGACGCCCGAGTCACTGCGGACGGGCAACGATGCGGGCGCGCAGCGCTGCTGCCTTGCTGTCACGTTGGGTGCGTGCGTGCGTCCTGCCTTCTCGATCCGTGCACAGTTTGTCGGCTCTGCGTCGACAGTGCCTGCAGCCCCTGCAAAGATAAGCGAGAGGCGCTTCTTTTACGACAGCGTAAACCGACCAATCGCACGCGTGGAAGCTACTGCCGAACGAGCGCTGTAACCGGTAGCCAAACAGAACGTTTGTGACGGGTCCCAGAGCGCGCCTTGCTTAAACGAGTGCCGTCCGAGGGAGCAGGCCTGCGGTCGTGCTGTTCAGTTCACAGCGAGTGTTTTATATCACGCAGACTAGAGTACCATGGGTCTCACGCTTAGTCGGTTATTTGCGAGACTGTTCGGGAAGCGCGAGATGCGCATTCTCATGGTCGGGCTCGACGCTGCCGGGAAGACGACGATCCTGTACAAACTGAAACTGGGCGAAATCGTTACCACGATCCCGACGATCGGCTTCAACGTCGAGACCGTAGAATATAAAAATATATCGTTCACGGTATGGGACGTAGGTGGTCAGGATAAGATTCGCCCGTTGTGGCGTCACTACTTCCAGAACACGCAGGGAATCATTTTCGTGGTGGATAGCAACGATCGGGAGCGCCTTCCCGAGGCTCGCGAGGAACTCCATAAGATGCTAGCTGAAGAGGAGTTGCGCGATGCGCATCTTCTCGTATTCGCGAATAAGCAGGATCTACCCAACGCGTACTCGGCGAGCGAGATCACCGAGAGACTGGCGCTGCATACGCTGCGTCAACGCAACTGGTATGTGCAAAGTTGTTGCGCAACAACTGGCGACGGTCTTTTCGAGGGCCTCGAATGGCTCTCTCAACAACTGGATGATAAATACTGAGTAAAAAGTGCGGAGAGCGGAGTTTTCTACGCAGGTCGTAGTACCAACGGTGGGCCAGGCGCAACGATGTGCACGCCGCAGTCACCACGATGCTGAAGCGTGACTTGCTGGGTTCCCGACCGCCGCCGCCGCCGCTGCCGTCTTTGCGAGTCGGCCTCGGTCGATGCGGTGGCGATGCGCAACAACGACACTGACAGGGAATCGAGCGCGTGATACGTCCAGGAGATCGGGTAGGTTTATCTGTGCAGAATCGACCAACATCTACGTACTCATTGTCATCGGGTTGTCCTCGTATCCCCGTGCAGTGCACACCAGTTCGACAAGAGCGAAGATGCGGGCACCGAGCAGCACAACGACTGTTGACGCTGTGAGCCTCATTTCCCGGCGGATTGGCGCCGCCGTGCATGCACGAGGTTTTGCAGGCATCCGCTGTCGGTTGTCGTCAGGTGCATCCGTATTCGCAAGCAGACCTGCGCGTCGAGCAGCAGTTGCTGCTCATCAATGTCGAAAAAGTAAAGCGCTCTACAATATCACGGTCGGTGATTCTGCTGCCCGGTTACGGATGCCACTGGTTTCCGCGCTCGGCGAATCGTTGCGCCGCGTTGAAAAATAAACGAATCATGGTTTCGATACCGAGCAAATAGCCGTCATCGTTTGGGCCATCATCGCAGTTGCTCCGCTGGGTATGGGCAAAGTCAATCATTTTCAGGCAAACGGAGGTAGCGTTTCCGCTTTTGCTGCCGTTCCGGGCAGCGCACGCGGACGCCACTTCGGAGGCAGTCGCAGCGTTCGCGTCGCTTGCAGGCGGCACAGGAGCGTCTTGTGCCTCAACGCTGTCTCCTTCGTAGATAAATAAAAGGCTCGAGCTGTAGAACCGCCATTCTTCCTGTCTGGCGACGAAATCACGCAGTTTTTCCAGGCGTTGTCGAAAGGCGTTCGCAACCTGAACGGCGCGCAGGGCAGCAACGCGACTCCGTTGGCCGTTGTCGAGGTACTGCTGCAGCTCCTCCTGCAGCTGCTCTTCATCCTTTAAGCGACGGCCATGGTACTTATCATGGCAAAGGTAGGTGCGTCGCTCTGGCTGGAATACTTGCATACCGGTTAACCGCACGCCATAGCGAGCGCTCGTCGTCATCCGGCATTTTTCGATGTGCCGACGGCGTTTCTCCTCGGTTGCCTCGTCGTCATAGTCCCGCGTACCAACCTTGACGTCCAGAACGGACGGGTAACGAAAAGGAAACGTCAGATCCTCGAGCACTAAAAAATCATGTTGCACGGCATCGTCTGGGTCCGAGCTCGTGACGCCGGTTTCCACTACGACGCCTCGGTCAGGGTCCATGTGGTTCGCGTCAGCCCCGGGGGTCGTGCCGACGCGAGGACTCCGTGTCCCACGGTGCGAGGCATAGGACGCAAACGAGCGCTCGAAGCAGACTCGCGCCCACGGGTTCACGTCCAGGGCCTTGCCGTTTTCCGCATGCCACAGCTCTACGAGTCCCGAACTGGTGTCTTCGGAGGAGGCTGGAGAACGTCGCTCCGCGGCATCAGGCAGGCCTGTTATCGCCGAGTCACTCGAGTCATTGGCTTCGAGTTCGATAGCACTAGATGATGGGAGCTCGCGGGTGTACCTCCATTCGCCGCGTACTCGGTAGAGGGAAACGATACCATAGTAGCGGGCGGTGAACTCGCGCAGCGTCTGAACCACCAGGTCAGAGAACTGCATCGTACAGAGCTTGTTGGTGCCGGCGCTCGAGCCACAACCAACCGGTGCGTTTTGTCGACATAAAGCGCAGCGACGCTCCGCTTTCATTCGGCGGTACTGAAGCCTGTCGCGCAAGTTTGCGAGCGCACGCCCCCGCGTCTCTGACGATAGTAGTCGTTCGAGTTTTCGTGGGCTGTGTGGGGCCACCAGCTTCCTGCGCAAATTCAGCCCGTCTTCACTCGTGTCATCCAGTCTCTCAAATATGTCGACTAGATCACCCCAAACGTACTCGTAAAAGGCCAGCTCTCGCTCTACCAGGGGTTTTTTGACCAGCCCAGCGCCGTGGAGTGCCAGCGCACCGTGACCCCCGACTTGGTGCGGAAAAGGCTGCGGCTGCACAGCCATCGAGCTGGGTACCATCTTCCGACGAGGCACAATTTTGTTCGTCGGCTCGGGGCAGACCGGGCAGTGCGGCTCGTGGGCAGCCACGAGCGCGTTTCCCACGGCGCAGCGCTCGCCTGCCGTCTGCTTCCACGCCTTTATGGTTACCTCGCTA
>Ga0207433_10016850_pt1 | contig 10191 bp, 10 predicted proteins | sample YelNatPaOPGAMG01_FD_187559 | JGI IMG/M metagenome (GOLD analysis project Ga0207433, IMG submission 187559) | Hot spring thermophilic microbial communities from Obsidian Pool, Yellowstone National Park, USA - OP-RAMG-01 (SPAdes) (version 3) | ecosystem: Environmental > Aquatic > Thermal springs... | reverse complement strand
GATACCGATTTCGTAAGGGTTCCCACCCTTCAACGCCTCGATGAGCAGCGACCTTCCCCGCCTCGAATTCGGGGTCACGCAGTAGGGGTTCGTCTTGCCTCCGAGTTGGACAACGGGGTCCCCCGGTAAGAAGTGAAAGGGGACGAACACATATCTCTGGACGAACGGAGTCATCGATCCCAGTGAACGGCACTGGGTCATCTGAGGGTAATAAAAGCCATCGCCCGCAGCCAAACGCTCTGGAAACAGGGCCTCCCCGCCTTCGACGCGAAAGGCCTCGTCGCTGTTGTCATCCACGTGCTGGGAGGCATAGGCAACGACTTCGGGTGCCTCCATCTCTGTCAAGGTTGCGATGGCGTAAACGAGATCGTAGTGAAAATCCTTTTCCATGAATAGAAAATCCCCTCGCGGAGACTTGGGCCTGCCGTCAGGCGGCACGGAATTGAAAGACCTTTCTTCGCTCAACAGGAAGCCTCAAAACGAGCCACGCCTTCCCTTTCTTTTCGTCCTTCTCGAGCCACAACCGACCTTGGTTCTTTTGGACGATCGCCTGGGCGATCCGAAGCTCAAGATCCAACAACTCCTCTTTCCCCTCACCCGTTCGGCCGTATGGCTCTTTGTTCTCCTCGGCCGGCGGTCTTTGTCTCGTCGTGAAGACCGTCATCACTTCCACGAACGGCCTGGACCCGATGGAAGGGATCTCCTTCCCGACTCCTTTCCGAGTTTCACCAATCGATTTCGAGGAGATCCCTACTCCGCCATTTGTCGAAACGCAAGCACAAGCATATCGAAGCACCACGTCCAACACGTATCGAAGCGCTTCCTCGGGAACGATCGTTTCAGGAAGGGACTCTTCAAATCTTCGAAAAACCTTCACGCCCTTCTCTTCCAGCCTTCCCTTCAAGGCCTCCACCGTTTGGTTCAGGAGTCTCTCCAGGGTACCCCTTTTTCGGAGAGGCATCTGGATTCGGATGTAATGAAGGAGGCCGTTTAGGACCAGATCGATCTTCTCGAGATCCTCGGCCATAACGCGATTGAAGTAACGCTCAAAGGTCCCGTCGTTGAACTTCCCTCGCGAAAGCCCGACGAAATCCCGAGCGGAACGGAGGCGCTTCTTGATCCCGTGGATCGTCTCCACGATCAAGGGCAACAATTCCAACTCCCTCTCAACGCCCAAGGCCTCCTCGCCCTGGCGATGAAGGGCCACCCTCTCTCTTTGCTGAACCGCCGTAGGGCCGCCCTCCATCTCCTCTTCGATCTCGTCAAGAAGATTCTCGCTCATTGCGCACCACCCCATGGCACGATAGATGTGACAAAGATCCTTTCGGATCAAAGATTCTCGATCCCACCTCTCGAGGGGGCAGGAGGGGCATTGAATTTGAATGGCGCCGATGAGAGCAAAGGGTCGCTCTCGTTGCCCACCTCATCTCGCGCCGTGATGCCGATGTGATAGGTCCCTCGTTCCGACGGAAATTCAGGCCACTCATCGGGAAGGACGATCTCCGTCTTTCCGACGACCGTCTTGAAGAGGATTCCTGGCGTCCCCTCCCAGAGAAATCTTCCGGGCTCAAAAACCTCACCATCCCGGCTCACATAGACCACGTAGCCTGCGGCCTCGGAGACCGGTTCCCACCAGATCTTTCGCTTCCGAATCAACGGCATAATCCATTCCTCCCTTCAATGAAATGTTGGTTCCCTCAGAGATACGATCAACCCATTTCTATCGACCGTTCCTCTCGCCAGCCCGGATCTCGATCTCGAGGAAGTTCTCCCTCGGCGGAAGGGCACAGACGAATCGATCGTTGTAGGCGCAGTTGGGGAAATAGGCCATATTGAAATCGAGGACCATCCGGTAACCCGTGAGAATCTCCGCGTCGATGTATCGTCCTCCTTCATAGGTCTCTTTCCCGTTTGTCTTGTCTTTGAAAGGAATAAAGAGCTTGTCGCTCAAAATCGATTTGAAAACCTCGACGGTGTAGGGCTTCCCGTCCAGCAAGAACCGAAATCGTCCATAACGAAGGTAGCGTTTGTTCGTCCCCTTGTTCGTCAGAAACGTTGCGTAATACTTCGGGTTGTCGATATGAAAGACGTAGCGTTCAATCGTGCCGACGAAACAATACTTCGGGTCGAAAGGGTAATAGTGCAATCCCTTGAACCGTTTCTTTTCGTCCTCCCGAAGGGGCGAACGGAGATGGTTCCGAAAGAATTCATCCCGTTCCTTCCTCCACTGGACAACCCGCTCTTGCTCAAGGGCCAACGAAAAAGGATGGCCCTCTTGAGCGAAACCGCGGCCGCCTCCCCAAAGAAAAGAGAAGAGAAGAAGGAAGATAAACCCATAGCGCCCCATACCCCTGCGTCACCCTCCTGTGGAAGGGAAGACGCATCGCCCAATCCTGTCCAAAGGGTTCCTTCCCATCATTTGCCCTTTCACGCTCCCTCGCTCCCGTCGATTCGAATCTCCACCGTCTCCGAACGTTCACAGCCCTTCAAGGAGCTCAGCATCCCTTTCACCGTCTTGGCCAAGAATCCTCGGACAAAGGGATTAAGAGGAACGGCCTTGCCATTGACCTTCAATGAAACGTTCATTCCCTTTGGCGCTCGAAGAAACTCTTTCTCGATGAAATCGGCCAGCCCTTTCATATCGTCGAGGCCGAAGCAGGGAACACCCACTTCGAAGGCCACGTTGGAGACGATGGCCACCAGGCGATCCTCTTTCGAGCAGAGAAGCTCCCGATGTTTCTCCTTCCGAAAGACCTCGATCTTCGGCTGCACATCCTTCTTATACCCTTCGGAAAGAATGAGATCCACATCCTGGATGAATTTGTCTCGAATTTCTTCGAGGGTGAAGTCCTTCTCCACATCCCGTATGAGAGCGACCTTGTGGGGAGAGGAGATGACCACTGTATGGGCGCCCGCCTGCTTGTGGCGCCAGCTATCCTTTCCCTCGCGATCCACTTCAAAACCGTGGACATCGTGTTTCACGGTCGCGATCCGGTAACCCCGCTGGGTCAGCTCGGGCAAAAGCTTTTCGAGAAGGGTTGTCTTTCCGCTATCCGACTTTCCCACGATTGAAAGAATAGGAACCATCTTTTTCCCTTGTGCCCCCTTGAACCCAATGGATTCTGATCCTGCCTTTAAAGGCTTCGATCCAACAGTTGGACCTGGACCCGCTCCCCGGCCTTCACCACGTTTCGGTCCTCCGGAACGACGACCAACCCGTTGGCCTTCACCATCGATCGAAGGATGCCCGACCCTTGGGCTCCCGTGACCGTGACAAAATAGCCGTCTTTTTCGAAAGAAACGAAAGCCCGTATGAAATGGCGTCTTCCCGGCTCCTTTCGAATCTCCTCCCTGAGGGTCGCCTCGATCACAGGCCGAAAGAGCTGACGATGACCCATCATCTTGAGCAGGGAGGGTCTGACGAACTGCTCAAAGGAAACCATGGACGAAACGGGATTCCCGGGAAGGCCGAACACGGGTTTTCCCCCGATCGAACCGAAGGCCAAGGGCTTTCCCGGCTTCATGGCCACCTTCCAGAAGACCATCTCCATCCCGAGCTCCTTCAAAACATCCTTGACAAGATCGTAATCTCCAACCGAGATGCCGGCGGATGAGATGAGAACATCGGCCCTCAATCCCTGCCGAAGTTTCTGCTCGATTTGCGCCTTTTCGTCCTTCGCGATCCCCAGTTGCATGGGAATGGCCCCGCAATCCTTCACCTGGGCCGCGAGGCTATAGGAGTTGCTCGAGACGATCTTCCCCTCGCCAAGGGGTTCGTCCACGTCGGCCAGCTCTTCTCCCGTGCAGAGAATGGCCACAAGGGGACGCTGGTATACGGAGATGGAAGAGCGACCCAGGGAGGCAAGCATTCCTACCTCTGCCGGTCGAAGAAGATCACCCTGCCTAATAACCCTTTCTCCCTTTTTTACGTCCTCCCCTGCGTGGCGGATATGCTCTCCCAAGGCATGGGCCTTCAGGATCAAGACGAACCCTTCCTCTCTTGTCGTCTCTTCGACAGGGATCACGGTATCCGCTCCCGAAGGGAGAGGAGCTCCTGTCATGATCCGAATAGCCTGGCCCGACCTCAGGCGGTGTCGCGAAACAAAACCTGCGGGAAGATCCTCCACCACCTCGAGACGAACCGGGCGATCCCGCCTCGCTTCCTTCACGTCCTGCCAAAGGACCGCATAACCGTCCATCGCGGAGTTCGTGAAAGGAGGGATGTCTCGCGAGGCGTAAACGTCTTCTGCAATCACCCTGCCAAGGGCTTCAAGGAGGGAAACCTTCTCTGCCCCCAACGGCTCGATATGGCAAAGAATCTGATCCAGTGCCTCTTCCACGGAGATCAAGGTTCATGCCCCCTTGCCATGTCAAGTAAGACCCCCCCAACGATTTCTTATAACACAAAACCGTCCCCATCTCATCCCTCAGCCTCAACCGGGAATGTATCTTTTTGGGCCTTTCATCAGGAGCCGGCAGCGGCAAGGGGTTCATCCTTTCTCCTTTAGCCTTTAGCCTCCAGCCTTCAACCTTTAACCTTCAACGTCCGTAAGCTATCCCATCGCCCTATGAAAGAGCACTATCCACGGCTTACGCTGTCCAAACCTTAGCGCGGGATCCTCAATCCAATTCCAGGCAGTTCGACGGAGATCTTAGGCTAACTCGTCGAACCTTCCGTGTTTTTCTAAGAATGAAATTCAACCTTGAATATATTATACTTGTCCTATAGACTTAGTTTGACAACTACCTTCCGATCTTTTACGATTTTAGTCAAGAAGCAGAGGCGGCGCAGTCAATCACGTTTTGACCTTTCGTGGGGTTGGAGGGCCATCAAACCACGTCGCTTCGAAAGCCCGTTGTTTGGAAGGAGGAATTGAACCATGACTCAGCGATTTTTCTTTGTGACCTTTTTGGCGGGGCTTTGCCTCTTCGTCCTGCCTTTCGAAACAACCGCCCAACCTTTTGCCAAATCAGGTGGCACGGTAGCCTTCAGGGCTGCTCCAAGCACGGCCGACTTCCCTCCCATGCCGGCACCGGGAAAGAAGGTCTCCATCGGGAAGGATTACTATTTCGTCTACAACTTCGATAAGAAACCCAAGCTCGGCACGGTCATTGTCAGGGTAGAGGTCTTCACCGTGGACGGCAAGCGGGACACGTCCTTTGAGGTGAAGGGTGACTGCGGAATGCCTTCCATGAAGGGAGCGCACGACATGGGTGAGCAGCCCTTTAAGCTTTCCAAGAGCGGGACCTATCTGCTCCCTATCCAGATTGTCATGCCAGGTGATTGGGAGATTCGACTCACAATCCTGAAAAACGGCAAGGTGGTCTTCCGTGGAAGCCATTCGTTCGATGTCTGAAGCATCTGAAGCCGCCCGTTACATTGGGGAGCCCCGGAGAGATCACCCTGGAGGCGGTACCGGGTCTTCTTGACATCTGCACGCTTATCCTGGCCTTTACAAGAATGGAGTTGAAGAGAGTTCGCCGCGGTGAGTATTTCGCTTCCTTTCTTAAGGTGCTGCCACAAGGCCTCTTTGGCGCCCGCGCCGGCGCCCTTTGTACAGGGTTTTTGTAACATTAGGGGTTGATTCTATTGGGGGATATCCGTAGCCATGAAACGCTTAAAGCGGCCTCTTTCTTCCTGGGTTCACCTGCGGATAGGGCTGGCCGTTTTACTTCTCCTGCTGCTTTGCTTCGGCCCCTCTCTCGCCTTGGAGGTGGGCGACCATCTTCTTTATTTTGAGGCCCAGGCAGTGGGGGGCTATTCGTCCCGTCTTGAGAAGGGAATTTTATACTCCATGAACCCGGATGCCGAGATGCAAAAGCCCAGCCTTGGGATCGACTACATCCAACGGTTTTCGGACGAGACGGGAGATCTTGCTACCTTCGCCCTTCAGGCCCGCTTGGCCCTGAGCGTCGATGCGAACCGGGGTAACTCCAAAACCCTGGAACCTCAGCTCTACAATGCCTACATCAAATCCAAGATCCTCGGGCCTTACGTTTGGCTCGGTCACAATCGCCCCGCCTTCGGGCTGTCCTCCTACTTCGATAGCCACGGCCTTCTCCTCCGCACGCTGGCCGTTTCGGGTCTGGGTTATGATCGGGACTGGGGGGTTGGCGCGTACAAAGACTTCCCTTGGGGAGATCTCTCCCTGAGCGTAACGACCGGGTCGGGCATGCCTATCCTCTTTAAGGGAGGAAACTATCTTGCGGCCGGTCGTATCGCTTATGGCGTACTCAGCCGAGACAACTATCAAGGCGGGTTTTCCCTTGCCTTTGGCCGGGCTCTCGATACGATGGGTTACGAATTGATGGATTCGGAACCCCGCCGGGTGAGGGTTGTGGGTCTGGATTTTGCCCTTCTTCGGGACAACCTGGAGCATCGAGTCGATCTCCTCGCCGGCAAGTGGCTCGATGCTAACACCTATGCCCTCTCTTACCGTCTTGGGCTCAACCTCGATCCCGAGGGACGTTACAAGATTGAAGGTCAGCCATCCTACTGGAAGAGTGGCGAGGCGAGGACCTTTGAGCTCGGCCTTGGGTTCTCCGTAGTTGCCACCTCCAACCTGACCGTAAGGGTCGGCTACTTCTACGATTCTTCCAAGATGGAAGGAGAGCGCACCCGTGACAATAAGGTCCTTCTTCAGCTCTATTACTACCGCCCTGTCTCGTGGCTCTCAAAACTCTTTGGGAAGGGTAGAAAGGGGAACGAATAAGATGAGGATCCTCAGGAGAATTCTCTTTCTTTTCTTCGTGGTTCTTGAGGTCTTCCTGTGGGGAATTCCCCAAAAGGAATTGCCCCGTGCCTGGGGTGCTGTGGGGTGCGATTTGAACGATCCGGACCGAGATGTGGCGAGGCTCTTTCCTGAATCGACAGGGTACAAAACCCACTACGTCTCCATCGTCCAAAAGGGGGGGGAGCCGCTCATGGCCAGGATCGAATCGAGGTTGGGGGACAAGTTTCGAGGAATTTACGAGACGATCGATGTGCCCTACACCATCTACGAGATCTTTAAGCAGAAACAGAGGATCGGCTACATTCACGGGGTCAATCAGAAAGGGCAATTCGGTGGGATCCAGGTCTTTTTGGCCCTCGATCTGGAAGGACGCATTCGAGGCTTCTACATCCAGAAAATGACCAGCAAATACGCTACCAGGCTTCGGGACCCGGCCTTTGGCAAGCAATTTTTGGGGCTTTCGCTCAGAGATTTCGAACGATACGACGTGGCCTCAGGCAGGGGGGAAGGCAAAGTGGCCTCCATCAAGAACCCTGCACCGGAGGCCGAAGAAGACTTCAAGGCCTCTCTTCGAGCAACCAAGAAGAATTTGATCTTGATGGACGAATTTGTTTTCTCAACCCTCTCCCGGCCGGCCTCGGGATGAGAAAAAACAACGCCAGAGGAGCACCGTCATGAAGCTCACGACCTTTCGGGTTGCCTATAAGAATCTGCTGCGGAAGCGGGTCCGAAGCCTCCTCACCCTGATAGGGATTGCCCTCTCGGCCTGGGTCCTGGTAAGCCTCCTGGGCTTCAATCGAGGCTACGAATCTGCTCTCAACCGGGATATCGACAACATGGGTTTCCAGATGATGGTCATGGCAAAGGGTTGCCCCTACGAGGCCGCCACCATGATGCTCAAAGGAGGAACCGGACTCCGCTATATGCCCCAAGACATTATCGAGACGATCCGTCGGGAACCTGAGGTGGAGAAGACGACGCCCATCCTCATGCAGGCCGCCTTCGATCCCAACAAAGGAGAAAGCGGAGGGATCGCCGTCTATTTCGGAGTGGAGCCCCAAACCTTTTCCGAGATGAAAACCTACTTCAAGTTCAGGCAGGGACAATGGTTCACCAACCCTGAAGGATACGAGGCCGTATTGGGCTACGAGGCCGCTGAGCTCGAGCAACGGGAGGTGGGAGATAAGCTCCTCTTGCCCGATAAGAACATCGAGTTCAAGGTGGTGGGCGTTCTGGCTCGAACAGGGACCCAGGATGACGGAACGATCTATGTCCCTCTTAAGACGCTGCAGAAGATCTTCAATCGAACCGGCGAATTGACGACGATCGGTGTGAAGGTGAAGAAGGACGCCGATATCACGCGTCTCGAAGAAAAACTCTACAAACTTCCGGATGTGCAGGTCGTGAGTCTGGCTCAGGTCAAGGAGACGATCATGGGCTTGATCTCCACAGCCAAGGTCATGGTCCTTTCCATCGCTCTGATCGCCATCCTGATTGCGATGGTGGGAGTGATCAACACCATTCTCATGTCGGTCCACGAGCGGTTCCAGGAGATCGGCATTCTCAAAACGATCGGCGCCATGCCCTGGGATATCTTCAAGCTGATCTGGATCGAGACGCTGATCCTCTGTGCCGTAGGAGGCTTGCTCGGAGTGGGCTTGGCGCTTCTGCTCTCGAGGGTGACGGGAATGATCATCCGTCATATCCTTCCCTATGCTCCGAGCGGTGGCCTCGTCGCCATCGACCTTCCGTTGATCGTCTTGACGTTGATCGCCGTTCTGTGCATCGGTTTGGTCAGCGGGCTTTACCCTGCATGGAAAGCAGGAAAGATCAGGCCCCTTGAGGCCATCAGGAGCGAAATCGGATGAAGGGAAAAAAGGTTTCCGTCGAGGCGCGCAACTTGACCAAGATCTATCGTCGTGGCAGTGAGGAGATCCGGGCTGTTCACTCCGTCTCGCTCCAAATCGCCCAGGGTGATTTCATCTCCATCATCGGTCCCTCCGGATCGGGAAAGACCACCCTCGTCAACCTCCTCGGGTTTCTCGACAACCCGACCTCCGGAGAGCTTCTCCTGAAGGGGAAAGCGATCTTCAACCAAGGAAGGCGACTTTCCGAACGGGAACTCACGCGGATTCGAAGAGAGACCTATGGCTATATCTTTCAGAGCTTCTATCTCATCCCCACGTTGACCGTCCTCGAAAACGTCCTGTTGCCCCTGACCTTCTATCGCAAGGCCGGCACCGAGAACGGAGCCATGAAGCTTCTCGCGCTTCTGGGAATCGAACATCGGAAGGATCACCTCCCTGGCCAGATCTCCGGAGGGGAGATGCAACGGGTGGCCATCGCTCGGGCCATGGTCAATCGCCCGGAGATCCTTCTGGCAGACGAACCCACAGGAAACCTCGACACCCAGAGATCCGAGGAGATCGTTCACGTTCTCAAAACCCTCAACCGCGAAGAGGGCCTGACGATCATCATGGTGACCCACAATCGCGATCTGGCCCGTGTGGCAGATCGCCTCTTTGAGATGAGGGATGGCCAGATTCGCGAGGTCACCGATTTGCCCTCTCAGCCAAGGAGCTGAAGAGCGCGGCCTCCCTCGCTGCCCCGGATATCGATCCCATCCAGAAGCATGGAGAAGGGTCACCGGAGCTCGGTGACAGGGGATTCTTCGGACCAGAGGTGGTAGACGTAGTTGTAGAGCTCTTCGCTTACGGAGACCTTGTATGGGGTGGGGTTGATGTCCCGAAGATGATCTTCCCTTGTGCTTCGGAGCTGGGCCAAAACGTATTCCCGAGACTCCTGCAGGCCGACCACGGGGTAAAGCCTCCTTCCGTCCCAGACACAGTGAAGAAGGGAAACCACTTTGGAGGGTGTCACATAGACCCGCTTGATCGGGTCGAAGGGGTGATGGCACAGGAGACGCTTTCCAGGAGCGGGCGGTGGGTCTTCGGCACGGACCATCACATCGAGGAGGCTATATCCATCCTCCCCATAAAGGCGGTAAACCTGCTTTCGACCTGGAATCGTCATCTTGTTCAGCTCCTGGGAGAGCTTGATCCGGGGAATGCCTTTGACCTCCACCAATTTATAGACGCACCCCATGGCTGGCTGGTCGTCACAGGTCACCAGATGGGTCCCGATCCCAAAGGTGTTGATCTCGTGTCCCTGTTGCTTGAGGGAGATGAGGACATCGCGGTTGATTTCGTTGCTCGCGAAGATGAGGCTTTTCGAAAGCTCGGGATCCGTCTTGGCTGCGATGTCGTTAAACATCTTTCTCGTTGCCCTCGAGAGATAGGAAAGGTCTCCACTATCCAAGCGCACACCGATCGGTCTATGTCCCAGTTTCAGAAGGGCCAGAGCCACACAGATGAAGTTGGGAACCCCCGACTTCAAAGTATCGTACGTATCCACAAGGGCCAGGAAGGTCTTGGGAAAGGCCTGGGCATAGGCCACA
>Ga0207433_10016849_pt1 | contig 10191 bp, 3 predicted proteins | sample YelNatPaOPGAMG01_FD_187559 | JGI IMG/M metagenome (GOLD analysis project Ga0207433, IMG submission 187559) | Hot spring thermophilic microbial communities from Obsidian Pool, Yellowstone National Park, USA - OP-RAMG-01 (SPAdes) (version 3) | ecosystem: Environmental > Aquatic > Thermal springs >... | reverse complement strand
ACCAGGGAATTATTTGGTGGGAACCAACAGTGATCAGCGGCGCGAAGCGGAGCCAGTACCAGGCCCGCTACGCGCTTGTGCCCTTTGACCAGGTGTACAACAGCTTCAATGACGCGTGGGAAGATCGGCCGGAGTTTGCGCCGCTCAAGAACACGCGGAATTATCGCGACAATTTCAGTGAACGGGAAAAGGTGGTGGACGGCGCGAACAGTTGGGATCCGTGGGAATACGTCACGGACGCCCGCAGCGCGGCGGTTGGGCCTTTGATTGTCGCCCGCAAAGGCGAGGGCCAGAAAATACTGATTACCGCCGGCGGCAACGGCCGCAAAGGGATGCTCGACCGGATGCTGCCGGACAAGTGGGCGCACCAGTTGGAAGTCCAGAGCCAGCGCGCGGGCCGCTTTGGGCTGCCGGAGCAGTTGCCGGACGATCCGCGTATCCGCCGCGACACGCCTTACTTGCTCGTGCGCATGCTGGATGCACCCCTCAAGCTGGACACACCGGAGGGCCTCAAAGCGGCGCAGGAGTTGGTGGACCTGCTAAATCCATCGCCCGGCCAGGCTGAAGGGACCGCGGTCAAAGCGTGGAACGACGCGGCAAAGGTGCCGCTGGACCGGTTTCGGAACATTTCAGTGAGCGCCTCGCCGCTGCGGAAGCGGGGTTTTTTGGAGGAACTACTGACGGATGGCCTCGTGGACCGCTCGACACGGGTGGCGCTTTTGGAGAGCGAGGATGAAACGGACGCCTATGTGAGCCGGCTACTGCTAAACGCGGCGTTCAATAATCAGCTGGTGACGGCGATGCGTTTCGCCCCAGACACCGAGGCGACGCTGGTGAGCCTGGTGGACAGCGCGACGCCGATGATGATCGAACTGAGAGCAAGAGGCGGGGAAGGTGACCCTATTACGCGGGTGTTCAATCACCTATTCCAGCGCGTCATCGAATTTCGCAAATTACATCCGCTGTGGAGCATAGACCGGGTGCTGCAGTGGGTGGCTGACCAGAATGAATTAGCCGGGGACGAGGAGTTTGCGGCGGCGCGGAATCTGGCGCGACTGCTGGCCAGCCGGGTGGAGACAACGACTGCTGGCGGCAAGAGCAGGGTGGACTTTTACGGGACGAAGGACAACTGGAAGGAGTTATTGGACAGCCTCGCCAAAACCATCCGCCTCAACAAGCAGGACGCCGGGGGTGATATTTTTGGCCAAAAGACAAGCCTATTGCAGGCGGTTCAGGACTGGCTGAAGTTTAAGCTGGGCCCCAGCGCAGACGAGGGGAAGCAAACGCCGGAGGCGCGCTTAAGCGAGGAGCCGGAGCGGTACGCGGGGCGGGCGCAGATTGGCCCCACACCGGAAGAGTACGCGCGGCTGGACAAGCGACTGCGGGCGCTGCGGCGCAAGGGAGAGCGGGGTCCGCTGACGCAGGATGAAGTGCGGGAGATAGAACAGATTGAACGGGCACTAGGCCAGAGCTTCATGGCGTTCTACGGCCGCATGACGGACGAGGAGGCGCGCCAGGCAGCCGAGCAGCAGCGGCAACGGCAGCGGCAGGAGATCGAGAGGCTGCAAAAACGCCGCCTAACGGCCGGGCCGTTGGAGACTCAGAAGACCCTGTTCCCCGAAGCGGGCCAGTTGAGTTTATTTGAGTCAGGGCCACGCTTGCGCGAGGACCCGGAGGAGTATGCGCGCCTGGACAAGCGGCTCCGTGAACTGCGGCGGAAGGGGGAGCGGGGTCCGCTGACGCAGGATGAAGTGCGGGAGATAGAACAGATTGAACGGGTACTGCGCCAGGAGGCCGAGCGGCAACGGCAGCGGGAGAAGATCGAGATGCTGCAAAAGCGCCGGTTGGTGGCAGGGCCGTTGGAGACTCAGAAGACCCTGTTCCCCGAAGCGGGCCAGTTGAGTTTGTTTGAGCCGGGGGCGCAATACGATGTTGATAACGCAGCAGGACCGGCACTTGTGCGCAGCTTGCAAGCGCGCGAAGTAGAGGAGTGGCAACGTGGAGCGCGGGGAGAGTTGGACCGTGCTCTGGCGGAGGGCGACTGGGCTAAGGCGAGGGGCATCCAGGCGGCGTTCCTGGCGCTGGAGGATCACTGGCATGAGCCGGATTGGTACCAGCGGTGCCTGCGGATCGTTGCGGCTGCACAGTACGACCTGCGGAGCGCGCGGGCGGCAGTGGAGCAGGGGTGGCCGGGGGCCGGACTGTGGAGGGCGCAAGTGCAACGGATGCTGGAGCAAAAGACGGCGGTGATGATGCGTTTGCTGGAAAAGGTGGTGCCAGCAGACACGCTGGCCCGGATGATGGCGGACCAGGCGGCGCTTGGGGATCGCGAAGAGTGGGTGGAGCCGACTGTGCCGCTAGCGCAGCGGCTCGAAGCGATCATGCACGGGGCGGACCGGCTGAGAGTTGAGGCTTTGGTGGCTCCATCAGCGTTGCGCCGGGCCACTGCGGAATTAGCGGCTGGCCGGCAAGTGGTGATTTATGCGCACCGCGAGAACGGTGCGGCGGTGGCACCGGGGGCGTTGTTGGCGCTGGCGGACCGGTTGAGGCGGAATTACCCGGATCAAGTGGAACTGCTAGTGGCCCGCCCAGACGAGGATGTGCACGCGCAACGGCACACCCAGCAGGCGCGCGCACGGTTCGCGAGAGGAGAAGCCCGGGTGCTGATCGGCACCCGGTCGCATGACGGCACGGGCATCCGGCCGGAGGGCCTGGCCGGTCGAGATCCGGTGACAGTGATCGAGCTGGCACCTGCCGACGGGGGGCCGCAGGAGACGCCCTGGCCAAAGGAGTGGCGCGTGGTGCGCTTGCATTTGTCCCCGCTTGGGGCTAAGGTCCAGGAGAATGAACAGACGCCGGAAGAAAGCCAAAAGGCCGTCCGCCTCGCCGCCGAGGCCGAAGCCTACAACCTGCCCGCCAGAGCCGGAGCACCGGGAGCATTGCCCGGACGGGAGCTATTTGGTCAAGCGGGGCAGGGCGCTGGTGGGGTTCATCGAGGTGTCAGCGCCGTATCATTCGGGCGCCGCGTGCAAGTGCTCGCCCAATTAGCGCGGGCGGAATTGATCAACACGGGTGAGCTGAAATTGGCCGGCAAGTACGTCGGGGATCCGGCGGCAGCGGCGGCGGTGTTCTGCGCGGCGCTGCGCAATCCGCTCTACGAGGTCCAGAACTACGTATTGATCCGCAAGGGCAAAATCGTCGGGCCAATCATCAGCTTGACAGCGAAATTGCCGATGGCGGCGCCAGCGTCGCTCCCAGACGAGTCCACAATGATTCTGCTTGGGGATCTGGCGCGGAAGTACAAAGCAGACGGCTGGTATTCGGTACATAATCACCCGTCCGGCCATCCGCAACCAAGTTCGGCAGATATAGCAATAGACAAGTATTTCCGAAGCTGGAGCGAGGGTCGCTCGTTTCTGACGACCGCCGAGGGCGACGACATACCCAGTGTGCCCGGATACAAGGGCATGATCGTGACTGACCACGACAAGGCGGCGCGGATTGACCCGTCGTTGTCGCTCAAGTTCGAGTTAATTGAAATACCAAACGCCGGGCCTGACCCGCTCCGGCAGCCCGCCTCCGATGCGCCGGAGGTGTTGCGCAAGGAGTTGGTGAACCGCCGGAGGATGAAGACCTGGGAGGACGCGGCCAAAAGCGGCGCGCGGGTATTCGACCCGGAGCAGTTGGGCGTACTGGTTCTCTCGACCCAAAATGAGGTGATCGGCATGCTGAGCATGCCGTGGGGGCGCAATGCGGACGCGCTGGCGGAAGAATTAAAGGACGCCGCGAGGCGGACGGGCGCGTCGGTGCTGATTGGTTTTTACAATGGCGTGCGAACGAACCAGGCGGTGGAACTGTTTCGTGAGTTGCACAATCTCAAGATTTTCTATGATGGGATCGTGGCGGTGGGGTCGGGATACATGAATCTGTTCAGTCTCGACCCACGCCTACAGGAGTGGGATCGCCGCAACTATTACCTAGGGGAGAATATCGAGAAACTGGGGCCGATTACCAAGGAGTGGCTGCGGGAGGCGGAGGAGCGCTACGCGTACGACCACCCGCCAGTCCACAGCACACCGGCTTTGGTGTGGGAGAAGCCGTCCGATCCTACGTCGCCGTACAACCCGGAGGCGCCGATGGGGACGATTGCGGAGGCCCCGGGGGTTGTCCAAGTGGAACTGGGGGGAATGCAGTACGTTCGCCCGCTGGAGATGCCGGAGTTGGTGCGGCTGGCGAAAGAGTTGACCGGAGAGGTCCCGATGGTGCGCCGATTACCTAAGAGCCGCGGTGCCTTTAGGCCCGAAGGCGCCGGCCACATAAAGTTGGATCCACGGATTTTTCGCAGTTGGGAAGACGCCGCAAAGACGCTAGCGCATGAAGCCGGGCATCTGGTGGATTATCTACCGGACCGCACAATGGCGCGCGGGAATTTGTTTGGGCGCTTGGGCGCGCTATTGCAATTTCTCAAGCACACGTTCCCGAAGTTCAATACCACGCCGATGAGCCAAGTGCTGACGCCGCAGGATCGCAGCCGGATCCGCCGCGCGGCGGAAAAGCAGGTCGGCCCGCGTCCGCCGAAGGATGAGGAGGCAGATCTGGCGATGTGGCGGAGCGAGGTGGCGAGGGTGTACCGGGAAATGGTTGAGGAGGAAATTGACCGCCGAAAACTGGTAAAGTTGGACGAACTGATGGACGAAGTCCTGGCGTTGGTGGACTTTTGGAAACCGATCCCGGACGGGGCACCGCAAGCCTATCGCGAGTACCGAAATTCGAGCGCCGAGCTGTACGCGGACCTTTTGTCGGTATTGCTGAATTCGCCAGGGCTGCTGGCAGAGCGGGCGCCCCTATTTTACAGCATGTTTTTCGAGTACCTTGACCGGAAGCCCCCGGTCAAGCGCGCGCTCTTCGAACTGTGGGATCTGATCCACCACGGGAAAGTGGGCGTGCTGGACAAGCGGCGGCAGGAAATTGCCGCAGCTTATCTCAAAGGGGAGGAGATTTTGCGGGCAAAAGCTGCGGAACAAGCGGCGCGGCGGCATGATTGGCGGGCGTACTGGCGGGCGATTAAGATTGCTTTCCTGGACCAGAATGAGGCGCTTCTGGAGAAAGCCGAGGCGCTGGAGCGCCAGGGGATCGTCCTGCCGGCGGATCAGGATCCGCGTGTGTTCATGGACGAGCTGTCCCTGGGCGAGAACCGCGTCAGTCGGTGGCTCCAGAGGATGTTTGAGCACGTAGTCAAGCCGGTTGAAGACTTTGGGATGAGCGTGGTGGACCTGGGGGAATATCTCTATTACAACCGCGTGTTGGGGGATCGAAAGGAGTTGGCGAATCCTGGCGGGCATAATCCGCGCACAGCGCGCGAGGGATTGCTGCGGATGCGCCTGGCGCTGGGGTTGGACCGCATGACGATACTGGAGGCCGCGAGCCGGCGCTTTCACGAGTTGAGTTTTGAGGTGGTGGAGGAGGCTGTGGCCGTGGGGAGCTACAATCGGAAGGTCTTCGAGGACGTGTTGCTGCCTAACAAATATACGTACGCGACCTTCATCCCGCTCGACTACTTGGATGACCACGTACCGGCGACGATCAAGAAGCAGATAGGAAGTCTCAAGGACGTGGCGAATCCGTTCACCGCCACGGTACTGAAGATGGTGACGCTCCACAATCTAAACGCGATCCAAAAGGCAAAGCGCGGCTGGATCCGACTGGCGCTGCGCTATTTCCCGGAGGAGATTCAACCGGCGGAGATGGTGTGGGATGGAGCGAAGCGGGTGAGTAAGCGGCCGCCGGAGGGGAAAGCGGATTTGGTGGTATTGGAGGACGGAAAGCCGACAACCTATTGGGTGGATCCGGCAGTGGCGGAAGCCTTCGAGCGGTCCGCGCCGGGGGATTTGGTGCGCGCCCTAGAGCCAATGGACCAAGTCTTCCGCGCGATATTCTACCCGCTGTGGATTACTTATAGCGCCGGTTTCCAGGTGGCGAACGTGCGCCGCGACTGGAGTCGTACCAGGCGCAACTTGGGCGCGGGCAGACTGGCACTCGCGGCGAATTATGCGCGCGTGCTGGGGGCTGCGATCCGCCGCATGCGCGGGCAGCCTGACAAGCTGGTTCAAGAAATGGCGCACCATTTTGCGATTGGCCTCCCGGATACGGACTTCATGCAGGACTTTGGCCTGTCGGAGCGCGAGGACTTTCTGCTGCCACTGCTACGGCGGTATGGCATCCTGCCGGAGGCGCCGGAGCCGGGCCAACTCCGCCAGTTGGCCCACAAAGTGGGCGCGCCACTGCGGCTGGTCGGCAACATCATCGAGACTTTGCCGAAATTAGCGGGCTATCGGTGGCTGAGACTGCAAGGCAAAAACCCGCGGGAGGCGGCGGCGATCGTCCGCAATTACGTGGGCACGCCAAACGTGCGCCGGCGCGGCAAGCTGGTCAAAGTGCCGCGCGCCCTGGTGCCGTTCTGGAATGTGTTCGCCCAGGGGTGGCGCGCGGACGCGAGACTGATGACGAACCCAAAGACGGCCGGGGGATGGTGGCTTCGCTGGGGCATCCGGGACGGGATGTGGGCGGTGATCCAGGGCTTGGCGGCCGCCGGCGTGCTGGGCGAGACGCTGAAGGAACTCATGGACGGCGTCAGCGAGTACTACAAGACGAATACGGCAGTGCTGCCGCTCGGTCAGATCAGCGGGGGCGACTTCGGGAAGGAAACCGTGTTTGTGGCTTTGCCACGGGATGAGACTTCGCGATTACTGAGCGGACTAACCTACAAGATGACACGGCTGGCGGTGGACGGCAAGCTGGACCACGTCGAGCAGGTAATGGCCTTTGGGGCCGGGCAATTGCCGGGCTGGACACCTTTGATTACGGTGTCGTCAGGCTGGTGGGACTACGTGCGCGGGCGCAACCCGGATGACCCCCTCACCGGGAAGCCGATTATTCCTCGGACGGAGTGGGACGCCGGCGGACGGCACAAGGCCGAGGTTATGACGCTCTGGTCCTACAACCAGACGGGCTTGCAGGACTACTTTCGGCTGAGTGATTATGCGCGGGCGACCACGGAACTGCAGGCGGCGCTGGCTTTCGCGCCGGGTGTGAACCGCTACATCAAGGTGTCGGACTACGGGTACCGCGAGGCCCAGGCCGCCGGCGACGAGGCCGAGGCGGCCGCCAGGGCGGTACACCGCCTAAACCTGCCAGCCGACACGCGGGCTGTGCTCTCGGAGTTTTGGCGACTTTCCCGCCAGCATGAGCGGACCCCGCAGCAAGAACTGCGCTACCAGGCGCTCCGGATGTGGCATAGCCAGGTCTTCAAGCCGCTGGACGAGCGGCTGAGCGGGGCGGAAGCGATTGAGGACGGGAAGCTCGCGGACGACATCCGACGGCAAATGAGCGGGACTGTGCAGGCATTAAAGCGGTAAATTCACACCAAAATTCACACCACCGAGGCCCGGAAGTCAGGAAATGCCTGATTTTACGGGCTTTTTAGTGGGTCAGCGAGTGACTCGAAATCAGGCGTACGGGCAACTGTACCGTGGGTTCGAATCCCACCCCTTCCGCCAGACTTTCCTAGCATTTCCGCAGATTTTATGAGAATTTCCCAATAATTTCCGTGAGTGTTTCGTGCACAATTGACTACGCGCACCGGTTTTTGGTTGACGCAGCGGGAAATTGTGGGAAATTTGGGGACATGGAATTTCACACCAAAATTCACACCACGCCGGAGGCCACGCCGGAGGCCGGATCAGTGGCGCGCTGGAACAAACAATTCCGCTTTTCCGGCCGCACGTGGACAATTATTAAGCGGAAGGACGCCGAGGCGGCGCCGTACTGGCTGGACGTGCGGATCCACGGGCGCCGCATCAAGCGGTCCTTGGAGACCAACGTGGCAAAGGTCGCCCAGGCGAGGGCAATCCAACACTACCTCCAGCCCGCCCTGGCCGGCAGGTGGGATGAGATCGAGGCCGACGCGGCCCGTGGCCGGGCCGTCGCGAGCCTCGGCGAGGTGTGTGCCCGCTACCTAGGGTGCCCGCTGGTGAGGGCGGGTGCCCGAGCCCGCCGGGAGAACGTCAATGCATTGCGACGGATCGTCCGCGCCGGCCTGGGCCTAGGAGACCAGTCAGAGGTGGACGGGCGGCCGGTGTCGGTGTTATCACGCGGCCTGGTGCGCGCGTACCAGGCGGGACGGTTGGCCTTGGCGGGCGAGGACCGGCTGGCTCGCGACCGCCAGGCAATCACCGCCAACTCCACACTGCGCCAAGCGCGGAGTGTGTTTGGCACCAGGGTAATGGCCCTCGAAGTCTATGAGGGCCTTGAATTGGGTGATCTCTCTGGCTTTATGCGTGCTCCAAAGCTGGACGAACTGAAGCGCGATCACTATGAGCTCCCGCCGGCGGAGGATGTAGCGCGCCTGCTGGCCGATCTGGAAACGCTGGCGAAGGAGCGACCGGAACTATGGCTGGTCGCGGTCATGGCCATGCAGACCGGCCTGCGCCGCAGCGAACTGGTGGCGGCGCGGTGGCGGTGGATCGAGCCTAACGCGGTGCGGGTGCGGTTTGAGCCGGATTTCGTACCGAAAGGCAAGAAGGAGCGCTTGGTGCCGGTGGACGCCGGGGTGTTGGCCCAGGTGCGCCGGGTAGCGGTGGAGCAGGGGTGGCCGGTAGGCGATGGCGACTTTATTTTGCCCGGCGCCTCTCTCAGCGCACGGATGGAATTATTCCGGGAGCTGGGTGCGTGGATGAAGGGGCACGGATGGACGCGCCGACAGAAGGCGCACGAGCTGCGCAAAATCTACGCGAGTGTGATCACGGCCAGCGCGGGCGCGTATGTCGCCAAGGTGGCGCTTGGCCACCAGGACATCAGGACGACGGAGCGGTACGCGGCCCGCCCGGCGATCCAGCCGGTGGACGTGGCGGCCGCGCTCCAGGCTTTGCGGCCGGCGGCGCCGGCCACGCCCCAGGTCGTGGCGCTGCCGGCCCCAACCCCTGGCCGTCGAGGCGCTGCCGGATACCTGGGTGTCGAGGCACTGGAGCCGCTCTGAGGCCAGCCGCGCCCGGCCCTGCCCCCAGCCTCGACCCCATTCCGGTCCCCCTGGGCCTCGACGTCGAGGCGCTGGACGTCGAGGCGCTGGCCCAGGACGTCGAGGCGCTAGCCGGCGGCCTCGACCCACTTCCGGCCCCCCAGGACGTCGAGGCCACGAAAGAAAATTGTGAGAACTACTTGACAAGAGTGGGAAGTAGTGGTATGCAGTCATCAAAACTACGGCGGCCACCCCGCCGTCAAAGGCAATCAAGCCAGTGGTGGGACTGGCCCGCGTGGCCCGAATGGCTCATTATGATGACGAAAGACAAAATTATTGCGGGGGTTTTTGCCCGCCAAAATCCCGCGCTGTCGCCGCGCGTGGCGGTACGCGAAGGCGACTCCCAGAAGGGCGTGCTGGCGGCGTGGCTGCTCGCCGCCGGATACTGGGCGCGCAAAGCGCCCAGTGAGATCGCCCGCGAGGCGATCGCTGCGTGGTCCCGCCTGGCATCGCCGCCAGGCTTAGCACTCCTACCGGGTGGGGCGCACATCCGGGTCGGAAGCGGACGCCAATACGCCTGCGACCGCGGGGGGAGGATTGTCACCGCCCTGCGCAGGATCGTCGCCTACGGTGGCGACGATCGGAACGCCAAGCTCTTCTGCTTGGCTTTTCCAAGCATAGTGACCGCCGTTGAAGCGGGCATAGACTTTCTGGCGGCTAACGAAACAGCCGCCCACTTCCGCACGACGGACAAAGACTCCACCCCACAGGGGTTGACCCCTGACGAGAGGCACGCCTACTGGCAGCCATTGCTCCAAGAAGCCGAACAGCGCGAAGCCGACGCGTGGTCCCGCTTCGTTGCCGCCGTAGAGCGGGCCGCGGAAGACTTTGAGTTTTACTCCCCGTCCCCTCCCCAACAGGAGGAGGAAGGAGCATCCCCGTCCCTAACTGCCGAAGCTATCACTGCCAACTGGTAGCCCCCCTGGGCCTCGACGTCGAGGCGCTGGCCGTCGAGGCGCTAGCCCAGGACGTCGAGGCGCTAGCCGGCGGCCTCGACCCCCTTCCGGCCCCTGGGCCTCGCCGTCGAGGCGCTAGCCCAGGACGTCGAGGCGCTAGCCGGCGGCCTCGACCCCCTTCCGGCCCCTGGGCCTCGCCGTCGAGGCGCTAGCCCAGGACGT
>Ga0207433_10016848_pt1 | contig 10191 bp, 5 predicted proteins | sample YelNatPaOPGAMG01_FD_187559 | JGI IMG/M metagenome (GOLD analysis project Ga0207433, IMG submission 187559) | Hot spring thermophilic microbial communities from Obsidian Pool, Yellowstone National Park, USA - OP-RAMG-01 (SPAdes) (version 3) | ecosystem: Environmental > Aquatic > Thermal springs >... | reverse complement strand
ACACTTTTGACAAATCTGGTAGAAAATGCAACATACTGGTGGTATGTTGAAGCGAAAGATAAGACAGATAATAAAGTTTTTTCATCTACCTGGACTTTTTATGTGAATGAAATAGGAGAATCTCCCAAGAATTTTAATTTATCTTCGCCTTTAGATGGTTCTACAATAACTACAAGAACACCTTCTTTTGATTGGCAGGATGCAATAGACCCTGACCCAGGAGATGTAGTTAAATACAAACTTATTTTATCTCTAAATGAAACATTTACTGAAATTCATTATGAAATTGAAAACATCACAACTTCATATTATCAGTTGACAGTAAACCTAAATGAAGATTGCAAATACTGGTGGAAAGTAATTGCTATTGACAAAACCTCAAAAGAGACTGTTTCTACAAGTACTTACAGTTTTGTAGTCAATAGTACTAATAATCCACCGACTGAATTTGAGTTACTTTCACCTATAAATGGTGAGATGCGGAATGATACAATGCCAACATTTACATGGAGTAGAAGTTATGATAGAGACACTTTAGGAAGGATTGAAGAAGGACAAATATCCTATAAATTGTATATTTCTTCATATTCTGATTTTTCCTATTACATAGAAAAATCTACTACAACAACTCAATATTTGTTATATACAGGTTTAGATGATAATAAAATATACTACTGGAAAGTTATTGCATTAGATACTGCTGGTTCTTCAACTACAGTTACTAATGTCAATGTTGGGTGGTTTGCTATTGATACAAAACCCGAACCACCATATACTTTTAGTTTAAGCTCTCCTGCCCACTTATCTACAATTGGTACGCAAAGACCAACATTTATCTGGGAGGAAGCAACTGACCCCGACCCATTATCTGAACTTATATATAGATTGCAATATTCTAAATCTCCAGATTTTTCTTCGGGTCTTGATACTGGGTTCACTATAGACACGACTTCCTATATTCCAGAAAGTAATTTGGATGATAATGCTACATATTATTGGAAAGTATATGTTAAAGATAAAACAGGTAATGTAACAATTTGCAGTTCCACTTATACCTTTTTTGTTGATGTTACAAATGATTCGCCAAGGGAATTTAATTTATTATCCCCACCCAACAACTCTAAACTTAACACAGTTACTCCAGAATTTGTGTGGTCTGCTTCAATTGACCCTGACCCGCTTGATTCTGTAAAATATACATTGTTCATATCTACCTATCAGAATTTTTCTTCAAGCTGGACCTATAGTAATTTAGTTGATACAAAATTTTCATTGTCTTCTTCCCAGAAACTTTATGAAAACCAGAAATATTACTGGAGAGTCCTTGCACAGGATACAACAGGAGCACAGACATTCTCTGATGTCTGGCAGTTCACAATTCCAATTTTAACAATACCAAAAGAGCCAGCAGGTGTAAAAAGTTCTATCATTGGAAGCACATTTAAAGTATACTGGTCACCTGTGAATTACAATGAAGATAATACTCTTATAGATGACTTAAAAGGTTACAATATTTATAAAGGGGATTCACCAGAAGAATTGCAGTTTTATAATTTTGTAGATTCAAATACTTTTTCTGTGGATATAAATATTCCAGAAAAAACCATTTATGTAATGGTTCGTTCAGTAGATACAAGTAGTATTGAAAGTAAAAATTCAATAATATTAAATTCTTCTGCAAGCGGCAATATAAATGTATTAAGTGAAGACAGAAATGTTCTTATAGATATTCCTAAGTTATCTGCAAGTAAACTTTATGGAGAAAATAATCAATTCAATGAAAACCTGAAAGTTTCTATTACAAGAAAAAATGATGAGGAAAAAGGAAGTATTCTTGGAATGTTTGAAATTAAAGTTCTAAAAACTTCAGACGACAAAGTAATAGAAAATTTTGAATTCAATGAGAAAGTCGATATAAAGTTCAATTGGACAAATTTAATTCAGACATCTCGTTACAAAACAGCAAAAGTTCAATCAAATAGCAATTCATCAGTTGCTGTTTTCTGGTACAATGGCGTTGAATGGATAAAAATAGGGGGTAAAATTGAAGATAGTTTTATATCAGTAAGTTCAAATAAGCCCGGTAAATATTCTGTTAAAAATGTTCTTAGAGCAACTGAATTTGAATTAAGTCAACTTGCACCAAAGAGAATATTTACCCCTGATGGCGATGGCATAAACGATGTAATACACTTTTATTATGAAAATCCAAAAGAGGTTCCTGTAACAGGTAAAATATTTGATATATATGGTGCCTATGTTGCTGATTTAGTTGAAGGTGACTTTGACTATTCTCTTAAATGGGATGGAAAAGACAATAATAAGAATTCAGTTCCTAAGGGTGTATATATATATCAGATTGAATGTGATGGAAAAGTTATTAACGGAGCAATTGTGGTGGCAAGATGAAAAACGCTAGGGAACTCTGTTCGCCATGCCTAAGGCAGGCGGTTAGACATGTAGTTGTTAATTTATCGTAATATGTAGCGGTCGCTTGTCCGCCACACACATCGGCGGACTCGTCCGCCAGTAAGTTTGGCGGACATTACTATGCGACAATCAACAGTTGTATTAATTATGCAATATTAAATTGCCTTTTTTGAAAAAAGTAGAAATAGTTTCTTCTTTGAGGAAGATTTGAGGAAGACAGGCAACAATATTATGAAATTAAATAATTTCTGTTTATCTTTAGCCAAAGGTATTAAGGGCTTCAATCTCGAACATTTAGAACCCAAACAAAGGTTTTTTTCTTTTCTTACTCACTGCTTACTACTTATTTCTTACTTTTTATTGATATTCACTGTTTTGCTTTATGCTGATTTTGCTGACCTTGGGGTAGGTGCCCGACAGCAGGGCCTTGGAAATACTTTTGTTGGAATTTCAGACGACGGTACATCTATTTATTACAATCCTGCTGGGTTAGGGTTTTTGCGTAGAGGAGAATTTATTGCAGATTATTCAAGATTGTACATAGGTTTAGACGATGGAAGCAATTTAAGCAATAGTTTCTTGGGTATTGCCTATCCATTAAAATTCAGAAAAAATTATGGTACTTTTGGAATAGGGTTATTGAATTTTAGTTTTGCAGATGTCTATCAGGAAAATTCTGTTTATATTTCTTATGGAAAAAAATTGTTAGATGAATTATCAGTTGGCGGAAATATCAAATTTTTAAGCGAAACATATACACAGGATGACTACACAAAAATTGACCCTGTATTTGAATATGGAAATAAAAACTTTGTGCAAACTTTTGGAATAGACATAGGAGGAATTTATAATTTTCTCCCAAGATTTTTCTATGGTCTTACACTGATTAACATTAATCAGCCAGATGTTGGATTGAGGAAATCTGAAAATTTACCTATGATAGTTAAGATGGGTTTAGGATATAGAGAAAAGAAAATAAACACAGGTTTAGATTTTATCCTTCGTGACAAGGATAATAGTATAAGTGTTGGTTTTGAAAGATGGTTTTTCAGTCATCAGTTAGGTGTTAGAACAGGACTTGAATTTGGCTCAAGAGAATATCGCAAAATTTCACTTGGTGCTTCTTGTGATGCAGGTTCTATTAAAGTTGACTACGCTTTTAGTTATCCTCTGGCAGGTATAAAAGATATTTATGGTACACATAGGGTCTCTCTGGTTTATAAGTTTGGTCGTATTCCTGAAGATGAACTTGAACCAGGCAGTTTAGAGGAGGCATTTTATAAATTAGAACAGGAAGCAAAAAGGTTAAAAGAAAATCTTAAAAAGTCTGAGACAGAGAGAGAAAAATTAGAAAAAGTACTTATAGAAGAAGCAATAATAAAAGCAAAAGAAAGAATAAAAGAAATAAAGGTTGAGCCGGTTAAAGAACCAGTCAGACGCGTGGAAGAACCAAAGGAAATTACATCACCAACAGTAAGAATTCATGTGGTCAAAGAAAATGATACACTTCAGTCGCTGGCACAGAAATACTATAGCGATTCTAATAAATGGTTTGAAATTTTCAATGCAAACAAAGACAAAATTGGAAGAGGAGGTTCTCTTACAGTAGGCCAGACATTAGTTATACCGCCGATTGAGAAGATACAGACAGAGAAGAAACCCGTTCCTGCTACAGAAAAGAAAGAAATTTCTGTTCCTCAAAAAGAAACACCTGTTGAAGAAAAGCCGGTTTCAACTCCATCTGAAAAAATAAGAACACATACTGTTAAAGAAGGAGAAACACTGCCAATAATTGCACAGAAATATTATGGTGACCCATCGCGCTGGATTGATATATATAAAGCAAATAAAGACAAAATACCAAGAGGAAAGGTTGAACCGGGCCAGGAGTTGGTTATCCCTTGAGAAAATTTAAAAAATTGTTGACTTTTTGACGAATCTCTGTTATATAAATATACTCTGTTACAATTTTGTTACAAAGGTGTAGTGGTTGAATTACTATGCAATATTTCTACAGATGGCAATTTTCATGCTATATTTTTGTGGAATAGTAATTCCACCGCTACATTTTGTGTTTCGGTGAATTATCCTGCTGGAATATTTCTTAAATTGAGGTGATTAAAATGGACATAAAAAAAGAGGAGTTAAATCAGCAATCCTCTTCTTCACAACAGGAAAACAATTTAGTTCAGAAACAAGACATTGATTCGTTGACATTACAACTGGAATCCCTCCAGAAACAGTATAATATGGAAAAAACGCTCTGGAATGAGAGAACAAGAATAAAAGAAGAAGAATTAAGAACGATAAAAGCACAGGTTGCTGAAAGAGAACAGATTATAAAATCAGAGTTTAAGAAAAAAGAAGATGAAATAAATTTACTCAAACAAAAAATCCTTGAGTTAGAAGGAAAACTTTCTCTTGAGGTGACATTGTCTCAGGAAAAAATAAAAGCAAGAGAAGATGAAATCAAAGAATTAAAAGCAAAATTTGAGCAGGAGGAGAATAAATTAAAAGAAGAGATTGCTCTTTTGCAGTTTAAATCAAAAACAAAAGATGATGAGATAAAACGGCTTGGTGACCTGATTGCTCAAAGAGAAAGAGAATTAAACTCACAGATTCAGTGGAAACAGCAAGAACTTTTAATGGAGCGAGCCCGTTTAGAGGAAGAAATTAAGAAATTGTATATATTACTTAGAGACGAAGAAAAGAGATTTCTGAAAGAAAAAGAAGCAAAAGATAAAGAGTTATCAAACTTAAAGTCAGAGTTATCACAAAAGGTCATTGAGTTGCAGGTTAAATATACAGAAGAACAAAAGAAAGCAGAAAAATTGTCAGTCCGACTTGAAGAACTACAAAAAGAACAACTTACCCATCAAATTTATCTGGATGGCTTATTACAACAAATAGAAGAACTTAAAGCTGAAAATAAAACACTCAGAACAGCAGCATATTTACCTGACAATGTTGCAAAATTAAAATTTCTGGATGCACAGGAGGAAATAAATAAACTTACATTAAAAATATCTTCTTTGCAGAGCCAGATTGAACAGGAAAAATCAAAAAGAGAAGAAGAACTCAGACAAAAGGAAGAAGAAATTATAACTCTTAAGAGTCAGATAGAAGAACAGAGGAAAGAAATTGAAAAGGGCTCGTATGAAAAAATTTTACAATTGCAGAGAGAAAAGGAACTGTTAGAAGTAAAAATTGGTGAACTTCAACTTGAGAAAGAGCAGGAGATAAATTTGCGTCAGAAACTATTGCAGGAAAAAGAAGAAATGTACACTTATTTTATTGATGACCTGGCAAGAGGTTTTGTCCATAGAATTCGTAATCTCCTTGGTGTTATAAATGGTGCTGTTGAAATTTGTGTTGGATTTTTGAATGAAAACATAGAAAAATTTAGACCTACCAAGAAAATACTTGATAAACTTTTTGGCAAAAGTAAAATTTATGATGCAACAACAAAATTATTTGCACAATTTAAAGAAAATTTTGATGTGGCAACACAACATGTTTCAGAAATGATGAAAACAGTAGATGAATTTCGTGAATTGTCAAAACCTATTGTTCTGGATAGACAGAATGTAAATATAAATGATATCCTTCACAAAATTTCCTCATCCGGAGCAATTAAAGAAAGAGCACAAAAACAAAATGTTCAACTAGTTGAAGAACTTTCTAATGAATTGCCACAGGTTTCTTGTGATTCTGCAAAACTTGAACAGGTCTTTGAAGAAATCTTTGTTAATTCATTTGATGCATTGCCAAAAGGTGGAACCATAAGGATTCAAAGTTTATTTGAAAAAGAAAACAATACAGTAGAAGTTAGAATTATTGACAATGGAATAGGAATTCCAGAAACACAGATAGGAAAGATTTTTCAGCCATTTTTTACTACTAAAAGTAACAGGAATGGGGTGGGCTTGCCAAAGATAAAAAGAATTATTGTATTACATAATGGTACAATTTCAGTTCAGAGTGAAAAAAATAAAGGTACAACAGTTTCAATAAAAATACCTGTCATAGATAAAAATCTATCTTCTTGAAAAAGGTGGTTTAAATGGCAACAGCATTGGTTGTAGATGATGAACCTGGTTTAAGAACAGTAATGTCAAATATTCTGAAATCCGAGGGATATAATGTTATAACAGCGGAAGATGGCAGAAAAGCAATAGATATGGTTAGATTGAGTAATCCTGATTTAATATTTCTTGATATTAGATTACCTGATATGGACGGGTTGCAAATCTTAGAAGAAGTGAAAAAGATAAACCCGGGTATTCCTGTAATAATGTGTAGTGGATTCAGCGATGTAGAATCAGCTGTCCATACAGTAAAAATGGGTGCGTTTGACTATATAAGTAAACCATTTAAGAGAGAAGAGGTTCTTAAGGCAGCATCAAGGGCATTAGAAGCAAGAAGAATTCCAGCACCACAGGTAACGGTTGTTGAGCCAAAAGGTGAAATTGAATCTAAACCTGCCACTGAAGTAAAAAAGCCAGTAAACATTATGCCTGTTATAGTGGGTATAATCTCTCTTGTGGTGATTGTTGCTGCTTTCAGTTTATTAAAAAATTTATCTTCTGGTGGAATTTCAGTATATTCTACACCTTATGCAAATCCTACAGCGCTTGCATGGGATGGAAAAAATCTCTGGGCAAGTGACTGGGTTGCTCAAAGTGTTTATAAGCATAATATAGATGAGAAGTTATCAATTGCATCTGTTTTTACCCTGCCCGGTAGTCATCCTACAGGGTTGACATATGATGGGAAATATTTGTGGTCATGTGATTCCTGGGCAAGAAAAATATATAAAAGGAATATAGATTCTAATTTAAGTATAATAGTTTCATATGACAGTCCGGGGCAAGAACCATCTGCTTTATACTGGGATGGAATTAATCTCTGGTGTTGCGATTCAAAAGAACAGAAAATATATAGATTGAAAGTTTCACCTACAGGTATTTTTGTAGAAAAAGAATATATAAGCCCTTGCAGACTGCCTGTGGGTATGTTTTCGGATAAAAATTTTTTCTGGGTAGCAGATTCTGAAACTAATAGAATATACAAATTAAATTTAGATGACCTGTCTCTTGTAAATATATATTCTTATGAATATGAAGAGTCAAAACTTGCAGGTATGACATACGACGGAAAACATATCTGGATATGTTCTGATGGAACGCAGAAAATATTTAAACTTAGCCAAAAAAACCTGAAAAAAATCAGATAAACACATCTCTAAACAAAATCTCATCTTACCAAAAACATTTGATTTATCAAAAATTAAATATTATAATAAAACCTTATTGAATTTAATCGCAATGTGCTTTCAAAATGTAGTTGCCCAATTTATTGGGCTAAAGAAATTGATAAACTTTTCCCATGGATAAATTAAATACCACAATTAAAAATATTCTAAGTTCTATTTCTGATGAAATTCTTTCTGGACAGAAAGTGTATCTTGTTGGTGGAGCGTTGAGAGATATATTTCTTAAGAGAGTTCCTCTGGATTTTGATTTTGCGGTTAATAAAAATGTCTTAAAATTAAGTAAAAAAATAGCGAAAAAATTTAATGGAAAATTAGTTGTTCTTGATGATGTAAATAGGATTTACAGAGTAGTTGTTCAACTTGAAAATCAACATTACACTTTTGATTTTTCATCTATGAAAGGAAAAAACATTTTTGAAGATTTATCAAATAGAGATTTTACTATAAATGCTTTTGCTATAGAGTTGCCTTTAAAAGATTTAAGTAAAAATTCAATTATTGATCCTTTCAGTGGTATTAAAGATATGAAAAGTAAAAATATAAAAATGGTTTCAGATAGAGCTTTTATTGATGACCCTTTGCGTTTGTTCAGGGCGTATAGGTTTTCTGCTGAATTAAATTTTAATATTGAAGAAAAAACCAGAAAATATATCAGAAAATATGCTCATTTGATTTTAAATTCTGCAAAAGAAAGAATAAATTATGAACTAAAAAAGATTTTTTCTACAGATGATTCTTATAGCATTGTTCTTGAGATGGATAAACAGGGGCTTATGGAATATGTTTTTCCTGAGATTAAAATCATGAAAAAAAGTTCAAAAAAATTCTATTTTCATCCTGAAGGGTTGTGGCAGCATTCAAAATTGAGTTTATATAGGTTTGAGAAAATTCTAAGTTCACCAGGAAAGTTTTTTCCAGAAAAGGATTTAAGAGAAAAAATAATAAAACATATATGGCCAAGGATTCCGCTCTTGAAAATTATAACACTTTTTCATGATATTGCAAAGCCAGAATCAGTCAAGAAAATTAAAGGGAGAACAAGATTCTTTGGACATGAGAAACTTGGAGCAGAAAAAATAAAAGATTTGTTAAAAAGATTGAGGTTCAGTTCTAAAGATATCCAGGTTGCAGAAAAAATTGTTCAGAATCACATGCGTCCCGGCAATTTATGTTCAGCAAAAATTCTAACAGATAAAGCAATATATAGATTTTTTAATGATTTGGGAGATGTCTCAATTGATTTGTTACTGGTTTCTCAGGCAGATAGGATGTCTTATATAGGGATTTCAGCAAAACATAAAGATATAACGCAATTTAACAATTTTGTTCAAAAGTTATCAAAAAAGTTTTTTGAATATAAGAAAAAGTTAGAACAACCAAAACTTGTGGATGGATATTTAATTATGGAAAAATTTGGACTTGAACAAGGACCCTTAATAGGAAAGATTTTAAATATTGTGCATGAAAATCAATCAATTGGAAGAATTTCTACAACTGAAGAAGCACTTAAACTTATAGAAAAAATCCTACCTAAATTTCTTAAGAAAACAGACCGTATAAAAAATTGACTGTAGAAAACCAACGAAGTTAAATCTTTTAATATGCTCTTTTAACAGAAGTGGTGTGTGTATACCTTCGCCGGGAACCACTCTAAGTTCTACATTTTTGCCGAGGTATAGCATTTTATAATAGAGTTCAAGTGAATGGTCCACAGGAACTATTCTATCATTTTTGCCATGCACCAATAAAACAGGGCAGTTTATAAATGGGACAAAGTTTGATGGTGACCTTGATATATATTCCTGTGGATTTATATGTGGTACAACATAAGTATGTTTCAAGTAAAGTTTAAGTAAACTTGCTCTTGGGTCATTTTCATAAGTAGTTTTTACAAATGCTATTGCATAGTAATAAGCTCGTGCCAAATCAGAAAAAGGGGCAAGGGCAACCACTGCTTTTATATTAAGTTCATTCTCATATTTTGAAGCAATATTTAACATAGTTGCTCCACCCATACTCACACCAACAAGAAATGTTCTGCCATCTAAAAAATTAAAATTTTCATGTGAAAACTTTATTACATTTACAATATCTTTAATTTCTCCTTTTGCTATCTCTATTCTGCTATATTCAGTTCCTACTACTGCAAAACCTAATTTTGCCATTATACATGCAAATAGAGGAATATCCCAGATTCTATAGTGAAGTCCAACATCAAAAGCAATAAGAGGAATTTTTTTGTTTTTTATATTCAGTGGTTTCCAGATTTGTGCTTTAAGTTGTCTTTTGTTGACTTTGTGCCTGAAGTCTATGGTTTCTATATTGAAGAATTTCAGTATTGACATAGTTTTATTATACCTAAAAATAAAAGGAATTTCAAAGTGTTATCGTATTTGTGTATAATGATCGAGAACACCAGCGCAGATGGATTAAAAATGTAGTAAAATTATACCTGGCTAAGGCAAACATAGAAAACCAGTTTGTTT
>Ga0207433_10016846_pt1 | contig 10193 bp, 7 predicted proteins | sample YelNatPaOPGAMG01_FD_187559 | JGI IMG/M metagenome (GOLD analysis project Ga0207433, IMG submission 187559) | Hot spring thermophilic microbial communities from Obsidian Pool, Yellowstone National Park, USA - OP-RAMG-01 (SPAdes) (version 3) | ecosystem: Environmental > Aquatic > Thermal springs >... | reverse complement strand
GAAGAAAATATTTTCAAATATGGCTTTATATTAAGATTTTATTTATAAGCCATATTAAACGAATAAAGAATTAAGCGCTAACTAAATTACTAATCCATGGACAAGCCTCCCGTCCCTCATCCCGATCCCATTCATAAAAGCACTTGAGGTTAATACGAATCAATGCATCTCGGCTCTACACGGCTGAGGCCTGGATTCCGAAGCCCCGATCCCAGGGCCTCCACCCCTCGTTCTTCACCGCCCTTACGGTACGGCTCCTCATGGCTCCCGCTCACTGAGGGGGGAGGGGGGGTACCCCTCCAAAAAATCGTAAAAGACATATTGGGGAATCCGCTATATATCATGTGAGATTTTTAACATTCAACCCTTCACCCTTCACAACCATTCAAACCTTGGACCATAGAGAGTTTGGGAGAAACGAAGGATCCCCTTCTATGTATCAGAGGGGTCCGGGCTGGATTGGATTGGACTGGACTGGATAAGATCGCCACGCCCGAGCCATATCCGATCCGCCCTCCCAGCCTCCTCCCCTACCATCCCATAATTAGTATTTATTTTATTGGATGATTCCATTTTCAGGTGTTAGTGTAAGTGTTGACGAGCCAAAGTTACTTCGTTTCCCGGATAGGTCGTGGGGTTCGCTGAAACATCGATGGAAGGTAATGTACAACTGATCGGAAGAGTTTTCGACCTCCGACGGCGATCTGCGTTTAAACATATGTTAAATTGTGGGATGGCCATTCCCGGAGGGGCTCAGATAATTTTGAGGCGGCCTTCAGGTTGGAGGCTTTAACTGTCGGATCCTGCCGAGGTAGGTGCCGTCGAGGAGGAATGCCTCGCCCTCATCCAGGTTTATGACTCCAGCCCTCATTAGGGGTCCCATGTATTCGCCGTCTCCGCTGCTGGAGTTCACGGCTCGGCCTCCGAGGAGGTCGTTGAAGGAGGGGAGGATGGTGCAGCTGACCCACTCATCCAATTTGGGGCTTTCAAAGCTTTTACGGCGTCTCCTGAGGGTTTCAAGAAGCTTCACGGCCTCGCATCGGGTTTTAACCCATACCTGCTGCAGGGTCTTATAGCCCATCTTATCCCTTAGGGCTACGACGGGGTGCATGTGGCCCATCACGAGCCGGCTGCATCCCCCTAGGATCCTGGGGGATGGGAGGCTGTGGCCGTGGAAGAATGCGACGCCGCCTATGGAGATCCCTGTGGACGGGTGGAGCCTCACACCGGCCGGGAGGAGGCCCTCAAGGTTTCCATCATGGTTCCCCGGGATTATCGAGATGGAGTCGACCGCGCCCTGGACCTCCTCGAGGAATAAGGGTACGTCCCTCCACTCCTCAAGTTCAGCCCTCGCGACCGTATGCTTCACGTCGCCCAGTATGAGGAGCTCCTCCGCCCCCGAGAGCTCGACGGCCTCTAAAACCCTGGAGGTTAAACGGCCCACCTGGGAGGGGATATGTATGCCCTGCTGGCTCAGGGAGACCTCCCATCCAATGTGGAGATCCGCGACTACCAGGATCCTCCTCTCATCCTCCAATACCAAAGCTGGAAACGGGATCAAAGGATATAGATACATGTGTCCAGTTTATTCCCCTTATATCCGGTTACCTCGGCCCGGCCACCCCTCGGCGCGAGGCCTAAAGCATAGGCGCCCCGGGAGGCCCCCCACTTACCTACTCATTATCTATGGGTCCTCGATAAAAGTTATTATCCTCGGCTTAACCCCTTTCTCCATGGGGTTGGCCTATCCGAGGAACCCGGGGAATGAACCGGTGGCGGAATCCATCATCGACGAGGCCTCCATGCTGGACGTGCTGTGCTCCAGGATCTCCAGCGGAGCCGCGTCGGTCGAGGAGGTTAAGGAGGCCCTATCCCAAGCCTTCTCGGATAGGTTCGAGAGGGCAATTAAATTGGTCGAGGAGAAAGGGGTCACCAGATACGTGTTCAAGCCCAGCGGCCGCATAGTCTGGATGGTTAAGGGGAGGAGACGCCCCTACCAGGTGATACCCGCCACGCCGTACTGCAGCTGCGACGACTTCTACTTCAGGGTTCTAGGAGGTAAACGAGGGGTATGCTATCATCTGATAGCGCAACGCCTCGCCTCAGCCCTAGGCGAATACGTGGAGATAGAGCTGCCCGACAAGAGGTACAGGGAAATAATCGATAAGCTGAGGCCTGAAATCCAACTCTAAGGAGAGACAGAATGCGAAGCCTCAACTGTTAACCGATCGACCATCCCTTGACGCCGCCTACCCTTCATTATTATAACTTATTATCTTATCAATAAAATGGTATCATTATCTATGTCGTGTTTGTCCACGGTTCTGTAAGGTTGGGGCCCGGCCTATTTTGGGGGTTCTTTCACCATTTAAGCCTCGATAAGGCATGAAAGTTTTAAAAGTATTCTTAGACATCTCTTATTTTTTTAATGTACTTCGAGTACTCTCCTTTCAACTTCTCCGTTGGCATTTCATCCGCCGTGTACATGTATGTATCTTCCATGATTGCAAGGGAGATGTATGAAGCATCATAAATTGTGATATCATTTTTAAATGCGACTTCTATAGTTTTTTCAGCGTATTTGCCCTTTAGAGGATATAGATTAAATGAATATGAGTCCAAGGCTTCCGAAATTTCTTTTATTTCGCTTTCTGAAAAGAGCCTTTTATAATACAAAGCGTTTAAAACTTCAAAGTTGATGATTTCAGGAGCTATAAGTCTTATTTTTCCTTCAATATATTTATCTCTCACCTTTATAGCTTTATCAGAATTTTCCTCTTCAACGAACCACTTTACAACTACGCTGGCATCAACGACTACTGTGGACGTGGCGCGCCTCCCTAAACTTCCGGATGATTTCTTCAGCGGTAGGTTCACCTCTACTTTTCCTTCTTAATTTTTCGTTGATTAAAACAGCTCTTGCCAAGTTTTTTCTTTTTTCCTCCTCTACCTTAGTTTTTATTGCATTTCTGATGAATTCGCTCCAGTTGATTTTAACTTCTTCCATCATCTTTTTAATTTCTTCACCCACTCTCACCGTTATTATTGTCATACAAAACTACTTGTAATAATTGTATATAAATTCTCCCCCTAAATGAGGTCCATAAATTCAAGACTTATCACGGGTTCTTCCGCGATTTAACCGTGAAGCTCAAGTTCAAATAGGCGAGGCAATCTTTCACTCTTTCTCCTTTAGATTTATAGATAACTAGGCTTGATAAGACAAAAAGATACGCGCCAGCCTTTAAGACTTTTTAGCTTGCATCCCGGGAAATTTGAAAAAATTCAAAATTTAAGGCAAAGCCTTTGAAAATACTCCTTAACTTTATAGGGCTGCCGTCCGCCGTACATACTTAGGGATATGCTTTTAAGACTCCCGGTGGATCTGCTTTAGGGGATCCCGTATGACCGGTGATGAACTCTACAATCTGATTCAGACGGTTATCATAGCCCTAGGCTTCATATCCGTGGTGGCGATCTTCATCTACATGGGCGTCGGGGGATCCGGGGAATAGCCTAGCTACTTAATCGATCAGCCAGCTAGTTACCTATCGTTACCCACTTAGTTTATTGGTCTGTTTATTCGTTTGTTGGATGGTCAGATGGGTTGGATGGATGTTTAGTCCCAGTAGGCTCGGGTTCTAGCGTATACTCGTTCGGCTTTCAGTATTTCAGAGTAGATTTCGCTTTCGTCTCTTATGGGTTTTCTGAGGACTCTTACGGCGGTTGCGGGGCCTATCCCTCTGCCCGCCAGGACCGTGACGGCCTTCTTACCGTATATTTGGATTAGGCCTGCGGTCTTCCAGGCTTGCCTCCACAGCTCCTCTTCTTCCCGGGAAAGCCTGGCTCCTTTAAGCTTCTTCGCGACGGCTCTAGGGGTTTCCCTGTCGTTGGGATGTGTGGCGGCTATCAGGGTTGCCCCGCATCTAGGGCATCGCAGCTTCTCCGTCAGCATCTCAACCGTCTTGACGGCTTCCCAGTCTCCTCTATGGATGCAGAGGAGCTTCACCAGGCTCTTCCCTATGCGTTCCTTCACGATCTCTACGAGGGATTCGGAGGGGAGGATGGGCCTCAGGAGGTCTCGGGGCATAACCTTGTCCAGTATGGGCGCTGCGAGGGGTGTACAGGTCTCCCCACTGCCCTTAACGGCTATCTCTATTTTACCTTCGGCGAGGGATTCCAGGAGTCTCTCCGCGGCCTTCAGGTCGAGCTGCTCCGTGTATATCTCCTTCTTAGCCTCGGCGTGGACGAGGCTGTCCTTGAAGACTCTGATTAGGCTTCTCGCCCTGGCGAGGCTGTAGTCGGCTTTCCGCTCCACTATCCCGAACCTCTTGGTGATGTGCCAGTATCTCCAGGCGAGCTGCGGGGAATCCTCCAGGGAGCCTTCGACGACCTCCCTGAGGGATTCAGGCTTCAGGGATTTAAGCGTCTCCTTAACGGTTTCCGCCTCTATCCTGTAGGGTGTGGTTAAGGCGATCCGATATGGATCCACCTGGAACCCCACGGGTATCCCATACCTGGCTTCGAGGAGGGTGGACAGGGCGAGGGCGAGGGCTTCGTTAGCCCTGTTCCCGAGGCATACGTGGATGACCGTGGCGTTCTCGAAGGATTCTATGAGGATCCTCTGATCCGTGGGGAGCGGAGCCATCTTCACATGTTCCATGAGGGTTTCATAAACTCTCCTGGCCGCTTCATCGGAGAGCTTCGCAGGGGTCAGGAGGTCTAGGGGACCTCCGGGTTGGGGTTCGACGAGCATCCTTCTCAGCCTCCCCACCTCCACGGCGGTCTCATATTCCACGGGGATCATCTCCCCCTCCCATGTAGGGATCGCCTTCAGGCTCGGCTCCGCAGGCTCCACCTCAACTTTGAGCTCTTCATCGTCCACCCTCAGGATCCTCCAGGTGTATCCGTGCATGATTATATCGGTGTCGGGGCTGCACCTCCGGGCTACGAAATCCTGGTCCAAGGTGCCTATCCGCCTCCTCGATGCGAGGTCGTATACCGTGTAGCGTTTAACATCGGGGATAACCGAGAGGTTCTCATAGTAGTATCGGTGGGCTCTAGGCCCCCGAGGCCTTACGACATCCCCGTCAACCCTGATCAGCTTTATCTCCTCTAGGAGACTTAATATGCTGTTGAGCTCCTCCCATGTGAGGGAGGCGTAGGGGTACGCCCTCCTAACGGTCTCATAGACCTGTCTGAGGTTTACGCCTTTAGAGTCGAGGGCTAGCCCCACCATCTGATGGGCTAGGACATCATAGGGTTTAACGTGGATTCCAGGCTTCTCCAGGTCGTCCTTTTCCACCCGCCCCATCAGGGCGGCTGACTCCAATATGTCGTCGGCCCATCCGGCTATCACGACGCCCTGGGACCTCGCCTCGAGGCGGTGGCCGCTCCTCCCCACCCTCTGCACGAGCTTAACGGCCTGTCTAGGGGACATATACTGTACGACGAGGTCCACGGAGCCTATGTCTATGCCCAGTTCGAGGGAGGAGGTGCAGACCACGGCCTTAACCTCTCCCCTCTGGAAGCCAGCCTCCACCTCCTCCCTTATCTCCCTGGAGAGGGATCCATGGTGTACCTTCACGGATAGATCGGGCTTCAAGGCGTGGAGGAGGGAGCCGAGGGCCTCCGCGTGCTCCCTAGTATTCGTGAATATCAGGGTGGACCTGTTCCTCGACGCCAATTCTATTATCCTACGCGCCCTCGCAATGTTAGATGGGGGGATGCCTAAGGCCTCGGCCTCCGAGGCGTCCCGGGGGGTAGGCTTCGGGGACTCCACCGAAACTGTGATCTCCTTTAACATGGAGGATTTAACCACCTCGAAGGGCCTGCCTACGCCAGCTAGGAAGCATCCCACCTCGTATAGGGATCCGACGGTAGCCGATAATCCTATCCTCTGGAAATCTATATGGGTCAGGTTTCGGAGGCGCTCCAGGGCTAGGGCCAGCTGGGAACCCCTCTTATCGGAGACCAGTTCATGCACCTCATCCACTATGACCCATCGGACGTTCCTCAGGTGGCCCTTCATACGGGCCCCTGGCAGGATGGCTTGAAGCGTCTCAGGCGTGGTTATGAGCATGTCAGGGGGCTTCACGGCCTGGGAATACCTCACGCTGCTAGGAGTGTCCCCATGCCTCACGTCAACCCTTATCCCCAGGGCCTCGCCGAGGGAGATGAGGCGGCGGTAGACGTCCCGGTTCAAAGCCCTCAAAGGCGTAATATAAAGGATAGATATGGGCTTAGCCTCACCCCTAGCCCTCGCGGATAAGAGGAGGTTGAAGACGGGGAGAACCGCCGCATAGGTTTTACCGACCCCTGTAGGAGCGATGACGAGGAGGTTCCTGCCCTGGATTATCCTTGGGATCGCCATCTCCTGGATGTCGCTGGGCTGGACTATCCCCTCATCCCCCAGCAGCTTCACGATCAACCCATCCAGATGCGAGAAAGCGGACCGCATCCCCCAAGCCCCTACCATAAAAGGGGAGATAAGGAATACCGGGAAGACCCTATAACCTTTTCTGTCGAGACATAGGACGGGAGAAGAAAAAGAAGAAAAAGAAGAAGAAGAAGAAAAAGAAAAAGAAAAAGAAATGAAAAAAGGATGCACGGCAGAAGGGCCATCCGAAACCGCTCCGGCCACGCGCATGTATGATAGCTCTGGGCTCGGCTGGAGTGGATTCAAAGCTTCTGAGAAGGATGTGAAAACGGTGGGCTGCCCCCGTTTCTCGCGGTGTTTCCCGCCGATAGAGTTAAAGGGTTCAAGGGGGTAACCGGTGTCTAGGGGATCCTTGGAAGGGGCCTCTATGGATACGGGGAAGGGCTGGCTTAAGGCGTTGAGGCTCTCCATCCTAGTCGTCTTAGCGGCTTCAGCGGTCGCTGTAGGCCTCGCCGAGTCCAGGCTCGCCCATCGGTTGATCGAGGGGCTCGGGTATCCAGCTCTCTGCCAGGAACTCTTCTCGGAGGTCCAGTCGAACTATTACATGGTGAGGGGTCTCCACCCTCCTCAAGGGGTTAGGTTGAACATTGTGAACTTGAGGTGGGTTGAGGAGAACTGGGCTGCAGGGGATGGAGGGGACGGCGAGCTTGAGGTGGAGGAGGCCATCTATAAGGCTTTAATGCTGATCCCCGATGATGTCAGCCTGGCGGCCATCCGGAGGCGGAGGGCCCTCTCCATCATGGCGGCGGCCGCCGCCGGCGAGGTCTACGTTGTAGAGGACTATTTTAACCCTTTGGATCGGGTTGAAGCCTCTAAGACGCTGGCCCACGAGTTAACCCATATAGTTCAGGGATACTATTTCCCGGTTCAAGATCATGTGTCCACCAGCTTCGATGAGTCCCAGGCTTGGAATGCCCTTATAGAGGGGGATGCCTCCTATACGGCCGACATGTACGTGGAGCGCTTAAAGGCTTCGGAGGGTTGCTCCGCCCAGGGGAGGGGTGGGGAGATGCCGCGTTCCATGGTGGAGCTGTGGCTCTTCCCCTACAGGTATGGGGTTGGCTTCGTCTCCCACCTATACGATGTGGGGGGATGGATGCTCGTGGACAAGGCCTATTATAAGCCTCCTAACACGACCGAGCAGATCCTCCATCCTGAAAAATATTTAATGGGCGAGGCCTACCGGGAGGTAGCCTCCCCGAAGCCCGATGGGGAATACCGGATCCTCCGAACCGACAGGCTTGGAGAATACTTCGTAAGGGTCTTCCTCTCAACCCATATAAGCCCTGAGACGGCCGCGAAGGCTTCCATGGGATGGAACGGCGACAACTTCACCTATTACAAGCTGGACGGTGGAGGAGACCTCTTCGCATGGAGCATCGCATGGGATACCCGCGAGGACCAGGAGGAGTTCCATGCCTCCATAAAGGAGTTTATGACGGCCGTGGAGGCCACGCCGCTGGGAGATAACGCGTGGAGGATAGGCTGGAGGCAACTGACAGTCACGGAGGATACCGCGGAAGGGGGCTACGTCACCTACCTGGAGATCTCAGCCGGCCGCGAACCCCGTCATACCTGGGAGGAGAATCCCCCATGGGATACGGGATATGGGGTACCATCCGCCGTGGAGGCCGTGGACGCGGAATCGCCTCCGAGACCCCGCGCGGCATCATCGATAGGGGAGAGGGGAAGGTGTGGAGAAGACCCATCGGTAGGCCTGTGGGAGATTTAACCTTAGAGGGGGTGAACGCCCGATGGAGTTTAAGGGCCGCCGCGGAGGCTTAGGCCTAGACTTACTGAGTTAGGCCTAGGCTGAAGGTCTCCTCAACCTCATTTATTTGATTCATCTATCCATCCATCCATTCATTTGTTTTATGGTATAGTAGGGTTTATCCCTTGGTTTCACCGCCTATTTTATGTGGGGCTGGTCGGCGTTTGAGGAGGGTTGGCTCGGCCGATCTGAGGCTTCACTCCGGGTATGCTCCTTCATGGCTCGTGGGGAGGATGATATGTTTAGCGGGCAGCATATTCGCCGTGATGGTCGATGAGTATGGTCCGAGGAAGGTATTAGCCAGGCTTTCGGATCCCATGTTCTTCCAGGCCCTCTCCAACGTCCTAGGCTTCGACTGGGACAGCAGCGGCTCGACCACGGTGACCTGCCACGCGGTGAAGCAGGCCTTGATGGGGGCCGACCTGGGGATAAAGGCTGCAGGCGGGAAGGGCAGGTACTCCCATATGGCTCCCACGGAGATAGATGGGATAGGGGAGGCCTTCCATTTCTCCCCTGAGGAGAGGGCTCGGCTGCGCTACTCGAGCAGGATGGCGGCTAAAGTGGATAACTCGGCGGTGCAGGATGGATACCAGCTCTACCATCACATGATCTTCATATCGAGGGACGGGGACTGGACGGTCGTCCAGCAGGGCATGAACCCCGACTATAAGGCAGCTCGAAGGTATCATTGGCTCTCCACAGATTTGAGGAGCTTCGCTGAGGAGCCCCATCAAGGCATCATCGGAGAAAGGGTCCACGAGAGGGTATTAGATATGACGGCGGATGGAAGCCGGGAAGCCCGGAAGATCTCCGTGGAACTCGTCAGAGAAGGAGTCCACAGGTTGAAGAGACTCATCGCGGAGGCGGCGGGCCGCCAGAGACTTTTAACCGAATGGCTCCCGGAATCCATGGCTGAGGCCAAGGCCGAGGCTAAGGCTGAGGATGAGGCTGAGGCCTGGACTTGGGGGAGGCCCATATCCTATAGGGTGGGGTTGGAGGGGATCAATTGGAGGGCAGTGGAGAGGGCTTGGAGGCTGGAGCCCCAGGATTATGAGGAGCTCCTCGCCGTGCCAGGGGTGGGCCCTAAGACGGTTAGGGGGTTAGCCCTGATATCCGAGCTCATATACGGTGAACCCCCATCCTGGAGGGACCCGGTGAAGTATACGTTCGCCTTCGGCGGTAAGGATGGGGTCCCGTTCCCGGTGGAGAGGAGGGCCATGGACGAGGCGATAAACCTCCTGGAGGAGGCGGTCTCCAGGGCCAAGCTGGAAGGGAGACAGCGGTACAATCTCCTGCGCAGGCTCGCGGAATGGCGTATAAGACTGGAATCCGAGAGGAGGCCCCGGGGGGCTCAGGATCCATAGCGGCGGATGCGAAACACGCCCGCACCATAGGATGCCCTAACCTAATATTAGGGGATGAGATCAGCCCTATAGGATTTCTCCTACGATCTAGAGATACCCCTTATAGAGGGCGAGCTCCCATAGGTGGGTGTGGGCGCCGGGCGGATGAGGGGAGAATCCCCCTATACCACGGATGGTCCATCCGGCCTCTATGCGGGGGCGGCCCCTATAAGTGGAGGCGTCACCTCCCTCTTTCCTTCACTTTCACCTAAAATAGGCCGCCTTCGCCTTTAGGATCCCCTCCTTGTAGGGCTCATCTCAGCGCTTTCCCCTATGGTAGGGGAGGAGGGGGCCGGGAGGGCGGATCGGATATGGCTCGGGCATGGCGATCTTATCCAGTCCAATCCAGCCCGGGTCCTTCTGATATATAGAAGGGGGTCCTTCGTTTCTCCCAAACCCTTTATGGTCCAAAGTTTGAATGGTTATGAAAGGTGAAGGGTTAAAAATTAAAAGTTTCACAGGGAATGAGGGATATTCCTCCGATTGTCTTTTACGATTTTTTGGAGGGGTACCCCCCCTCCCCCCCTCAGTGAGCAGGATCCATGAGGAGCCTAACAATGGGGGCGGCGAAAAAAGGACG
>Ga0207433_10016842_pt1 | contig 10195 bp, 10 predicted proteins | sample YelNatPaOPGAMG01_FD_187559 | JGI IMG/M metagenome (GOLD analysis project Ga0207433, IMG submission 187559) | Hot spring thermophilic microbial communities from Obsidian Pool, Yellowstone National Park, USA - OP-RAMG-01 (SPAdes) (version 3) | ecosystem: Environmental > Aquatic > Thermal springs... | reverse complement strand
TGTTGCGACCTTATGCGAACTCGTTTGCGATAATGGCGCCATTTTAGCAACAAGAACGCGCCGAGGACTTGACCAAGCTATCGTGCAGGAGGAGACACCAGCAACAGCGGTAGCGCCGGCTCCGCTAACATCCGTCGATACCCGCAGAGCCAGCGCCATCAGCAGCAGACAGTATTGCCGGAGCTCCAGCTCCGATCATAGAATGAGTGCAGTCCTCTTTCTGCCTGAGCGTGCCGCGAGCGGTATCGTAGAGCCCGGCCGCCGTCTCCAGTTGTACGGTGCATACTGGACGAGTTGGCTGCGGGGCTCGCCAGCAGCACCAGCAGCACCAGCAGCGAGTTCGACGTTAGCGCCAGCTATCGTTGCGGCCCTTGCAGTGCCACTGGAACAGCCGCTAGCTTCTCCGTCGCGAACTGGCCAACCATCCCCGGAAACTTTTGCGAACGTACGTACTGCTGACGGTCCAGGGGAACAACGTGAAGCCTCCCAGCCTCGCGTACTAGCACCAGGAGCCAGTGCCGTGGCTCCCCTGGAACGTTTCTGGTACACCCAACTACGCCAGTGTATTCTACAACAAATCGCGCACTGTCTCCCGCCGTCTACCTTGCAGTGCCGCTACCTATCTTGCTTAGCGCAGGTTTTCCACGAACCGTACCTTGTCCAGACTCGTATTGGTTTTTGGGGCAGGCTCTGCGGCCCAGGTGAGCAGCACGAGAACACCGGCTGGTTCACTGTTGCTGATCTCGACGGTGGAACCACTGCCATTGTGACGTACACAGGTAATCGAACTCCTTTCGTCGAGTTCGAGCAACTCGGACAATGTCCAGGCCTCTTCTTCTTCGAGCAACTGCGCGTGTCGATGTTGTGCCCTGCGGCTGCGTTGTGCCGGCGACAACAAGCGCCCGCGGAGACGTTCGCGTTGCAGCCAGCACTGCAACTCGCGTGGCTTCCGCAACGTTCCCGACTAGTGCCGCTTCCACCTTCGCTGGTGTCGAATTACGAAGGACTGCATCTGCATAGTTGATGCCGTTTTTGGAGCCGCCACTACGTGTCGCTTCGGCACACTTGAGTCTCTTGGGACTCGAACAGCCAACCCGCTTGTTCCCCGGCCGGCAGGCGCTGCGTCTGCCCCTGTGGACGTTTGGAAAGCACGGCCTCGCGGAGCACTGGCGAGGTTCGCTCATCGCTCGCACAGACTCGCGTCCGGAACCGGGCAGCGCTCCACCCGAGGCACTGCGTCTGGTACCGACCACAGGTGACGGCCGGTGTCTCTTTCGGGCGATTGCCAAGTGTTTGGCCTTTTATGGAAAGCGGCCGCTTCCTGAGCACCTCGAAAGAGCCGACGCAGACGCTCTCCGGGAGGCGGCCTTCCAAGAAATCTGTCTTCTGCGTCGGCAGGAGTTCCAGAAGAAGCACGTCGTAGAGGGTGACATGGGCGCTTACTGCGCACAGTTGCGCTCTCCAGAGTTCTACGCTGGAGAACCCGAGATGTTCGCCTTGGCGGACGTCCTCGAGAGACCCATTGAGGTGTATCTGGTACACCCGCAAAACCGGACGCTGCTCAAAATCGTCGAGTACGGCTCAGTCTATCGCAAAAGACAGCAGGATCTGGAACCCGTTCGAGTCGCTTACAACGGAACGAATCACTATTCAGCGTTGTTACCAAGGACGCAGCGCTAACGGGTGCCTTATCTGCGCGGCCTTGCACCGTTCTGGTGCTTCAAGCGTAACTCGTTTGTTGACTGAGTCAGTCGAGGTACTTGGAGGCATATTCTTTTTCACTTGACCGGTCTGAAAAGAAGTTTGCGTTTGCATGTGCGCGCTCTCTGGGAAATCGGCCGACAAGTGATGCGTCCGATGCATTCGACGAGATCCTGAACGAGACGATGATCGTGTCATAAAGATCCATCCAGAGACCAAGTCTTATTTGACATGATCCCGGGAACGAATCGCCAGTCTCGCTCTCGAGCCGGAACGCGCCCTTACAGCATTCTCTAGGAGCCGATAAGAAAAACGTGTGATTAGTCGGTGCGGTTCCTTTAGAACAGCACGATGCCGACGTGTGTCACGTTGGGTTTCGAGTCCAACCGTTGGCAGCGGACGATGTGCCCGATGCAGGGTGACGAGTCCAGCGTAGCGGTGCTCCTGAACCATAAACCGAACGAGCACTTGTCCTACTCTGAGACTCGTCTATTGTGATAGGTGTGCCAACGAACGTGTGAACTTAGGTCCGTTTATATGAAGGAGACAGTGCATGTCTGCATGTCTACGCAAAGCAACGCTTTTGCTTCTACCTCGGAGCACCTGCTGGTCCAGACACGCTCCCGCACTGGACTGGTACCCAGCAGGCGGAGCAGATTTCGTAGCAATCATCATCTTTGCGGGTACCGTTGCCGGCACATTCGTGCCGCTGTGCCGCATACGAAACGCACTTTGTCGTCCAGGTCTATCCACGCTCGCTACAGCATCCGCATCGGGTGCTGCGGCTGCAGGTGCTGGTACCATCCTCGCCCGCCACCCACACGGGAGCGCTCGTTGACGCCTGCGTTTCGAGTCTGCCACAATCCCTGTTCATAGATCGATCACAGCACGTGCATCATTGTGAAAGACTGTTGCACTGCGTACGAATACGCGCGATAATCACCTAAGAATTCCGATACCTCCCGGATATGGACGCACTCGTCAGCGTCTTTTTCTACGAGAGCTCGAGGATAGGACGCCAATCCAGCATGAAATCGATGCATTGTTTCGGACTAGGCGGGGTGTAGAGAAGCCTGGCGCAATCATTCAGAAGCAATGAGGGAAACACCTGCAAAGCTCCAATACTGAATGTACGGAGTCCGCATTACAACGAATCGGAGACGCACTCCGCCATCTGCTTACATGGACGGCTAGCATGGCCATACCAACAGCCATACCAGTACTGGGGGCAGTAGTAGCTTCGAAACATACCTATTCGGCATGCCACCCATCCATCGAGGTTGCTTCTCTGTGCTTCGAGTTGCTCGAGAGCCCCCATGCATCCGAGTTTCTCCCTTCGTCTGGGGCGCAGCGCAGGCACTCTCAGCGACACGATCTGCGTCGCATGCAGATAAGCATGCCCCGTACCCACATGATAGCTCGAAATGCACGCGTCCACGGCATCGATTCCATCGACACGATGCGCAGTCTGCGTTCCGTGGACAGCTTACCTGGAGCATGACGCCCCTGTGGTGCTACCCCAGCAACGAAGGCGGCGTGTCCACGGACACCCACCCGAGCGATCGTTCAACGGCATCGTTCCAACGACGGTGTCGACGTGCTCGCTCTGCATCGTCGATACCAGGAGTGAGTACGAGCTCCTCGCGCCAGAGCTTCCGCACCTGGTCCACTCGATCCAGGAGGCCGGTTGCGAGCGCTGCAGCCGCCGCTGCACCCAAGGCAGTTGCTTCGGCGATCTGGGGACGCACGACAGGCACACCCAAAAGGTCGGCCTGCAGCTGGAGCAGCAGTTGATTCGCCGTCATTCCGCCGTCCACCCGGAGCATCTGGATCGCAGCAGTGCTCTGTCCGAGATCCGCTAGCGCTGCTTCGAGCACCTCTGTTGTCTGAAAACAAACTTGCTCTAACATTGCTCGAGCAATATGCGCCCGGTTCGTAAACTGGGTCATACCGACAAGGACTCCGCGAGCATCGGGACGCCATCGCGGTGCGAATAATCCATTAAAAGCTGGCACCAGATAGACATCGCCAGTATCGGAAACAGAAGACGCCAACTTTTCCGCTTCCTGGATGTCACGAATGACACCCAACTGCTCTTGGAGCCACTGGAGTCCGGCCCCGGCTATGGCCACAGAGCCCTCCAGGGCATACTGAACCGGCTGGTCGCGTCCCAACTGATACGCGGGTACCGTCAAGAGGCCGTGGCGGCTGGGAATCGGCCTCTCGCCGGTGTGCAGCATCACGAAACAACCAGTGCCGTACGTACACTTGACATCATCAGCACGTAGACACGCCTGACCTAGCATGGCAGCGTGCTGATCACCCAGGATACCTGCCAGCGGTACCTGGCCATCGAGTGCACTCTCGGTGCTCGTCAGGGTGCCGTAGCGCTCGGCGCTGGAGCGAATCACCGGAAGTGCTTCCCGCGGCACCCCGAAAATGTCCAGTAACTCGTTGCTCCAGTGCTGGGTGCGGAGCTCCATCAACAGAGAGCGCGAGGCATTGGTCACATCGGTAACGTGTACACGTTCCTCGGTTAAATGGTAGGCTAACCACGAGTCGATGGTACCCAGGAGCACCGTACCGTCCTCAACACCCTTTTGAACTGCAGGTACATTCTCGATAAGCCACCTGTATTTCGTTCCCGAGAAGTAAGTGGATATGGGTAAGCCAGTGAGCTCTCGAAAACGATCAAAAGCCTGCTGTGGCTCCGTGCCCAGCTCCCTTCGATGGCGTTTGCTACGCCCCACTGACCTGCTCTGGTGCAGTTGTCTCGACTTGCCGCTGCCGCTGGTACTGGTGCTGGCGCTGATGCTACCAACACCGCCGCTGACGGAAGCTGCTGTGTCATTCGCTGCAGCGAGCGCTGCACAATGCTCGCGAGTCCGAGTATCCTGCCAGACAATAGCCGGGTGTAGAGGCTCACCGGTTCGCCGGTCCCAGGCTACGACGGTTTCTCGCTGGTTGGTGAGTCCCAGACAAGCAATGTCGGCAGGCTTTATGCCTTTCTGTTCCGCCTGTTGGCAGACTGCAACCAAACAGCGACGAGCATTGCCAAGAATCTCAATTGGGTCGTGTTCCACCCAGCCGGCTCGCGGAAAGTACTGCCGGTGGCCCAGTTGATGGGAAGCGATCACAACGCTCTCCTCCAAGTCAAACAAAATAGCCCTTGTGGAGGTTGTACCCTGATCCAAAGCAAGCGCAAAGCGTTTCTCTTTCATGAAAACAGCGCTCAGGGACTGCTTTGGATAACGAGCAGCACCTGGAACAACGCTGAGACCGGTACACAAATGGTCGTCATTTGCTGCTGGTAGCGTCTGGTTTGCTATCGCCGCCAGCAAGGAACTATCTGTATGATAGCAAGCGTTCGAGCGGCTTGCATCAAGTCCCTGCTACAGCGACTGTTTCAATTACTAAGATGATAATGACGTCGAAGTAATGAACCTTTGCGCTTTATTCAATCGGTGAGCAAGGAACAGTCTATACGAGAGCGAGCGTCCAAGCGGCTTGCAGCAAGTTCCTGCCATCGTGATCTGTTCTGTTGCATCCGGAATAGGTCTGTTTAACCGGTTTGGAGGGAATCGCGACATCACGCAGAGTCAGTCAAGATTCACGCTATACTACTGCCGAATAGATTCGAGGACGCTCGGGAGCGTTGGCTCACTCAACTGGCGCAAAGGCCACACCGCAGAGTTTGCTCCCTAGCGACAAGTGCGCTGCAGTTTGGAACGATGCGCAGTAGCGGGCAGGCGTAGCCGAGTGTGACCCGAAAACCGCGCCGACGCGCATGTGCAGAAAGCCTTGCCGATGAACAGGCCAGTATCCAACTCTTCGCATCAATGACGTATGGTTGCTTACCCAGGAACTCACGTTCGTTTCGAAGAAGTAAGATGTAACGCTGACGCATACAAGCATGTCGCCCGGCGGTTACAGAGAAGGGATTGCCCCTGAAGCGCGTACACTGAGGGAATAGCCGGCAACTATGAGCGATCATATTAGGGTGAACAGAGCACACGAAAAGGCATACGCTGGGACATCTAACGGCAACAATAAAACCCAGTAAAACGGACCCGAAGGTATCCAATGACTTGGTCGATGCACATGCGCGATCTATCGACAACATTCGAGGTTCTGTCGCGCATAATCGAAAGAAACGCGGCGTACGGACGTTGTTGTTGCTGCTGCTGCTGCTGCTGCTGCTCTGTTTCTATGCGACCCAGCATGTGCCCGTGATGTTTTGGGGTTGCATCGGCGCTCCGCGTCCGTAGGCGAGCATCTCCATGCCCGCCAGCACCAACCACCACGAACGAGAAACCAAGTGCCTCATGAGACTGAAGCCGCACGCCCGTCATGCCGCCAATGTGTCGTCGCCGGGACACACGCTCCGTGTACTCGTCTCGATATCGCGCGATGGACGCGACTTGTCTTCAGTGTATCGAAAGCATCCCTGGATGGACCGGATCTCCATAGCCTATAGGCAATCATGCATCGCAGCGTCAACAACAACAAGAGCAACGTCCCTGTTCGGTCTCGCGACCATTCAGTGGAAAGTGTCCGTTTCGCGCTCGCAAACACTGATTCATCAGGGCGAATGACACCCGGGGGCGTCTATGCCACCATGCCGCCGAATGCAACGATTTCAAAGGCAGGTGATGACTAAACGAGCAGCGATCAGGAATTGGCTTGAGCCTCAGTGCGTGTTGAGGTCGAAGGAAGCAGCTTTCGCAACGAATTCCCTTGCGGATTCGTTTTTGTTCCTGGGTCTAGACCCGCCGCGTCCGCCGAGAGACCATCCGAACGATTCGAGGACGCGCTGCCGTCTTGCTCAGTCGACATCCGATGAGCGCGATCGCTTTTCGAAGCTATGTCCGTTTGGACGGGATCCTCCACATCGGGTGCGTCTGTCTGCGTTGGAGCTGCGGTGAAACGGCGAGCACGTACTCGTAGAATACGTCGATCGTCAGCATCATCGACGAAGAACTGAAAAGCATCGATGACGGCGCTATCCCCAGGATCCGGTATGCCGTCCATACGATCACAGAGAAAGCCGCCAATGGTACCATACTCGTGGAGGTCGTCTTCCGACACTTCCATACCTATGGTCTCCGCAACGCGTTCGAGTCGCGCTTGGCCATCCATGACCCAGGTGTTCTCGTCGATGCGCACGATCTCTTGACCCTCCTCTTCGTAGTCGCTGTCGTCCTCGTCGTAAATCTCACCGACGATCTCCTCCATGATATCCTCCAGTGTCACGAGGCCGGCGGTGCCACCATACTCGTCAACAACGATTGCCATATGGATGCGTTTGCGGCGCATCTCTTCCAGAACTCGCCAAACCGGAAGGCTCTCCGGAACAAACATCGCTGGTTCTGCAAGTCTGCCAATGCGGGTGTTGCGCAAGTGACCGTCCTCGCTGCCGAGAAACTCCAGTAAGCGCTTCACATACAGAATCCCGATGATGTCGTCGACATTCTCCTTAAAGACGGGATATCGAGAGTAGTGTGTTGTTTTCTCGAGCGCAAGGAACTCTTCAAGCGTACTTTCGCAACTGATACAGGTCATTTCGACGCGCGGCTTCATGATTTCGCGCACTTCGGTCTCTTCCAAATCAAGGACCGATTCGATCATGTCCTGCTCGTGAATGTTGATTCCGCCCGAGCGGCGGGCACCAGCGGTGATCAGACGCAGCTCATTCTCTGAGACCAGCGGTTCTGACGAGTGCTCTAGACCTGATGCTGTTAGCGTCAGATTCACAAGAAAGGAGAACGCTTTTCCAACAGGGTAAAGGAGCAGCGAGAGCAGATGCAGCGGACGCAGCATAAAGCGCGCTACTTTTTCGCTGTTATGCACTGCTAATGTTTTCGGTAGGATTTCACCAAAAAACAGAAACACCACCGTCATCACACCTGTGGCATAGCCAACCCCGACGGATCCGAAGATGCGTGTTGCCATTTCGGTGGCGAGCGCAGTCGAATACACGCCGCAGATCGTGCTTGCAACGAGAATCGTCGTCAGATACCGAGTGATATCTTGGTTTAGGCGTCCGAATGGCGAGTTGCTGCCTTCAGACTCGGCAAGGTCGCGAACCTTCCACGGATAGAGTGCAGTGATTGCGGTCTCCGCCGCAGCCAGTGCCGACGACGACGCGAAGAGCAAAACCCATGCTAGAGCCTTTTTTCGCAACTCGTGATACGGCAGCTGCGATGCCGCAAGTGCCGAACGTGCCGGGAACTCCAGCACCAAGTTATTAGAAGCAACCAGCGGCAGCGTACTGGTGCTCACTGCAGCCCACACTGGAGCAAGCACCAGGCCTAGGTCACGTAGAAACACCAAAGTTGCCATCGCCGCTGCTGCGGCTAGTGCTCGCTGAAACATACGAAGCAACAGTTCTAGCCGAAGCGCTCTCGTGCGGCACGTAGCGGCGCTTTTCGCCGGCAAGTCGCCACAGCGCTTCCGATTCCTCGTCAAGAGACAACAGACCTTCGGCAGACGCTCGTTACGCCGACACCTCCGCCTCGGTTGCGTGTGCTGTCTATTTCGCACAGTGCCCCCACGACGCCCAAAACGTGGTACGCAGTGTGCGCCAAAGCGTCGCCCTTGAAGCGCCACACCAAAGGCCAGCGGCTCCGCCAGCACACAGGCACTGCGGCGTGACGACACCGACAACGCCCAGCCCCGAAACGCTCCCATGGAGGTCCGGTACACGCTTTCGGCACCGTTACACACCAGGATGAACCACCGCTCGCACTTGGGCGGCGTGCTTTCCACTCTTCTAGAGCAGAAAGCTCCGAAATCGCTCACACCAACAAGAAAAGTGGTGCAGGCGAGCACGCACGCAAACAAGCACGCATGCACGCAAGCACGCACGCACGCACGGCTCGAATGCGGGCAAGCGGGTGACGTCGTCGTCCAGCGTCGATGCAGTGCGCCTGACCTGATTTCACGTGTAGGTGCGCGCCTGGGAGGGCGCACGCATGCCGGCGGCGGCGGCGGTGATGTTGCCCGGCGCGCGCGCATCATCGCTGCCGCCCTGGATAGTGCGTTTCGCGGGCAGCTTCGCAGAGGGCATTGCATTGATGCGCGTGCGCGTATCTCAGGAGACGCAGACGGTCGCGCGCGTCTGCGGATGCCTGCCGTCCGTATCCGATGAGCCCGTGGAGCACGGAACGCCTTGTTTCGTGTGTGCGCAGCGATTACTTTCTGATTTTGTTTTCGAGATATCGTCCTGACATTCCAAACGCAGCAAAAAGGATGCAGGGGTTCACTAGTCGATTTAGGGTTCTCGGTCGTGTTTTCGGAGTGGCGCCCTCGACTGTCTGCCGTTGGCATTCGTTACGTCACCGGTGTCAAGATGATTCGCGACGCAATCGAGCAAGGGCTCGTAAAATAACCCATTGCATTATCCGATGCAAAAGTAGAAACCTCCTAGCTTATCGTTTTCTTATGCGTAGTGTGCTACAACTATGCATTCTTCAAGTATTCAATCCGTCTGGTTCAAGGCAACTCTTGGGCACAGCATGTCGAGCCGCTGGATTGACAACAAAAAGCTCAGCGTCGTCGCTTGATAACTTCCGCATAAGCTCATGCCGAAGATTCACCGATCTTGTCGTGACAAATCTTCCTCGCTTTGCAGTCATGGATGCAACTGCATTCGACTGCAGCACCACATCTCTCGCGGAACGTGCGTCCAGAGGCTTCCGACGCAGCTCTAGCAGGAAATCGTCTTGGGCTCGAATTTCCATCATCGCAGCAACATCTTTTTTTGGAGCTCGCGTCACCGCTTTCCACAAAGGGAGCGTAGAGGGATCGGAATTGCTGGACTCGGTTTGAAATCTGGATTTTCGTTTCGGTGCTCGCTGCATCGCGGGTAAGCTGGCGCCCCAAAAATCATTTATCGAATGAAAGGGCGTGCGCTTGCTTGTAAAAAAAGACACAGTACTTGTCAAATGGATTGCCCTGAAGAAGCACGTGATGCTAGGGCACTGCATCGGGCACGGAAGCGGCGGAGGCCAGCAAATACAAAGCCTCCTGCACCCGTCAATGGCAAGTACCGGGCGCTGGTGCTAGCCCTCATGCGCCACAGGGCGGCGATCTGCTGAGCACGAGGAGGCCTGCTGAGCATACGGGAGCATCTGACCACAGTCAACTGTCACCGCTGCAAGTGCGCCTCGAGGCAGCGTTCATCGAACATGGAGATGACAAGCGATGCCCAGATCGCAACCACTTTCTCTCTGTTAAATGTATTGACAACACCGAGAAGCAACGAGATATGGACGGGAACACTGCCTTCAGCATCCTTCGATTGCCTACAACTGGGCGGGATAACAAGGAGAGACCTGCGTATTTCAAGCCGGAAATCAGCTAGAGGAACAGGAACCAGTCGCGGAAAAAGCTCGCCAAGGCCCGGGCGTTGGTGACCACCGAAAACGATGCAAACTTCAGAGTGTACATGCTTATGGTGGCTGTATAGACCGGTTCTATGATATTCTGGCAT
>Ga0207433_10016841_pt1 | contig 10196 bp, 7 predicted proteins | sample YelNatPaOPGAMG01_FD_187559 | JGI IMG/M metagenome (GOLD analysis project Ga0207433, IMG submission 187559) | Hot spring thermophilic microbial communities from Obsidian Pool, Yellowstone National Park, USA - OP-RAMG-01 (SPAdes) (version 3) | ecosystem: Environmental > Aquatic > Thermal springs >... | reverse complement strand
GGTGTCTATTGGGGCCAGGGTTCCGGAGCTGTTGTCGTATATGACATAGCCGTCGGTGCCATCAACCTTGAACCACTCCAGCTTCAGGCTGTCTCCCTGAGCCACAGCGTATCTCCTCCAGATGGTCACCGAGCCTTCCTGTGTGGGTGCCTTGTTGCACGCCTCGGCCATCAGGCCCACAAGGGCCAAGGGCAGTAGCAGTTTCCTCATGTTAAGCCTCCTTCAATAAAGTTCCGGCCCGAAATTCTAATCCCTCTGCTTGTGCAATTGCAAGCTTGCAGTTTATAATTTGGCATAAGCTAACGAGGAGGTGTATGATGAAACGAATGGCAATAGGAGCACTGCTGGCAGTCTCCGCAAGCTGGGCCGGACTGCCAGATGTGAGGGACGGGAAAAGGGACGAGGCGAAGCCCCAGTCCTCTGATGGGCCCCGTGAACCAGTTCTAATCCCATCGGGTCAGGTGACCTGGGTGAAGACCTACATAACATCCCAGAGAAGCGAGATATGGTTTCTCGCGCCGAATCACCACGCCGCGACCGACATGGACAACGACGGGGACATAGACATTGTGTTCACGGCACTGGACTCGGATGAACCCTGGTGGGGCCAGGTCTACATAGCCTACAACCAGGGCTTCCCCGTTTTCACGGTCTCCGCGATAAAGCCCCGAAGTCAGAACCCCTTACGCGCTGGATGTTGACGACAGGAACGGCGACGGCCTCAAGGATGTCCTCTACGCTTCTGCCAGATACGACGAGGATACCTGGGGAGATTATTACGGTCACCCCTTCTGGCTCATCGCGCCAAGCTGGACACCTATTGATCTCGGCGAGTTTGACTTCCCGAACCACTGCGCCGCTTGGGACTTTGACCATGATGGCATCCTTGATGCTGTCTTCGGGGACGAGAACTCAGCTGTTTATGTCTCCCTCACGGGAGGAGGAGGCCTCAAGACCGTCATGTCCGGCTACGGCGAGGGCGTTGCGCTCGGTGATTTCAACGAGGACGGTCAGATGGACATAGTTTCGGCCGGCTGGGGGCCTGTGGGCGTTGCCATTAACCTCGGCGGCGGCGCTAACTGGAACGCTTATCAGGTTCACCCGAAGGCCGCCCACGGAGTCCAGGTTGGCGATGTGAACGGTGACGGTCACCTTGATATCGTGGGCTGTCATCAGGATGTGATGCTCCTTCTCGGAAACGGCGCCGGCGGTTTTACCCCTGTGACAGTCTACCGCAACTTTGCGGACACTCTCCCTGGTTTCGGCGGCCTCTCGGAGTCAGAGGTTGGTATAGCGGACATAGACGGCGACGGAGACAAGGACATCATAGTTTCAACCATGAGGCCCCTTGTCCATACCATAGCCTGGTTTGACAACATGGGGGGCAATCCCCCGACATTCCAGATGTGGCCGGTTGAGCCAGGGACAGGGCAGAGCTCGTATGGGGTTGAGGTGAGGGATGTGAACAGGGACGGTTGCGTTGATGTGATTGCTGGCGTGGGCGCAAACCTCTATGTCTGGGTCAACACGGACTGCGCCACGGACATCACCGAGGGCTACGACGCTAGGCCCTTGCCCCAGCTACTATTTAGGGGTCTTTTCTCCCGCGGCGCGCTGAAGCTTGAGGGCACGAGGGCTGTGGATAAGGCTTTCCTTGAGGTCTACAGTGCAACAGGGGCGCGCGTTGCAAGCGCTGAGTTCTCCGGAAAGGGATTCTCTCTGCCCCTTTCCCTGCCGAAAGGAACATATGTCTGCGTTCTAAGGGCAGAGGGAGAGAGGTTCACGGGCAAGTTCTCAGGCGAGGGCGCATTCGTCCTGAAGCCTATTGAAAGGGTAAAGCCTTCGGAGATGGAGAAAAGGGAATTCTAGAGCCGGAAACCTACGAATCTGCAGAGGGCGTTCGCGAACGCCCTCTATTTTGTTATCAACAGTTTCTCAATAACCCGCTGTTTTTTTGTCTCGTTCGGGAGCCTTGCCTCAAAGACTACGAAATAAAGCCCGTTAGCCACATCAGGCCCTGTGTATATGATGTAGTTTATCCCGGGGCCAGCGGGCTTTTCCCCTGAGTTCCAGACCTCTTTTCCGGTGACCGTGAAAACCTTTACCCTGACCCTTGCCTGGAGATTAACCCTGTAGGAGAAGTAAAGCCTCCCGCCGCTGTAAGGGTTTGGGACCGGCAAGGCATCGGTGAGCGAAAGCTCGTCCTCAGCCACCCTCAGCGAAATTATTCTGGTGCTCACATTGCCCAGGTTGTCGTAGGCCCTGAGGCCGAAGGTGTGCGCGCCCTCAGGTTCGCCCGAAAGATCATAATCGTAGAAGCCGAATCCGGATGTGTCCGAGTTCTTGTCATACTGGAAGCTGGTCGTCACATCGTAATCCTTCTCGTCCAGTATGAACATTAGGGAAAAGCCGTCCTGCGGCTCCTCCCTCGGCCTTATGTAGACCCCCGAGGGATCACAGACCCGGAACTCTACGGTTCCCTTGGGCGGAACCACTTCGCCCTCGCTGAGCTCGCGGCCGTGCATGAAGAAAGAGATGGCGGGGCCTGTGATGTCAGAAGAATTTGCCGGGTAGCCCGTGTAGAGGCTGTCTGCTATGCCGACCCTGCCGAAAGGCGGCGATGGGTCATAGACAACTAGCCGCGCGCCCGCGGTATCCTTCCTCGCGTCCGAGGGCACGATGTAGCTTCCAGAAAAATCACCCGATGCGCTCACTGCCCCACGATACTGAGGCCAATCCTCTGATTCTACAGAATAGTAATCACCGAAGTGCGTCTGGCCAACCTTAAGGTATCTCGTGTCCATGCCAACCGGATAAACAACGGGCCAGGTCGCGCCCGAACCCGAGAATTCAACCCTTTTGCCCGGAATCAGGGTGTCCGGCGCCGTGAGGGCAAGCTCGGGGGGCGGGAACCTTATGGGAACGCCGGGCTCGCCGCAAAGGTAGTAATCGGGGTCATTCTTGCCCGCAAGCTCGTGTTCTCCGGCAGGGTGAGGCTTGTAATCCCTGAGTAGGTCATACATGGCCTCGGCGTAGAGCCGATTCGCTCCAGAGGAGGCGTTGGAAGTGGTTGATATTACGCCCATGGCGCCGTCGGGCCTTATTGCCCAGTCCTCGCCTATGCAGTGGGGAGGATCGATGCGCTCAAATATACCAACCTTGCAGGATAGCACATGGATGAAGGCGTTCCTGGGGCCGGCGTTGATCCTGTCGCGGTCGGTGCTCAGGAGATACAGCCGCTCGTGGGTTATCTGGCTTGGTGAGCCGTGGACGAACATGGTTATGAAGAGATTTCCCTCGTTGAAGTATCTTATGAAATCGTCCGTCCAGAGGGGTTTCATCCCTCCCTGCATGGGATACTCTATGCCATAGCAGTGGCGAATTTCAATGCTTCTCGGGATGTGGTATCTCTGTAGGGTATCGGTATTTATCCAGTGGTCTCGGATGGGGTCAGGCTGTCCCCCCTCATAGTATTCGTCATCCGGGACCAGAAGGACCCTGTTCCGCCAGGGGCCGTTCGCCTCCCCGCGCTCGTAGCGCTTCAGCTTCACCACATAGTCCCACGCCTCCCGCGCGTCCCTCGCCGGAACGCGCCCGTAAAGTGCATCCTGGTAATAATCCCCGTCAAAGTCAAGGTAAAAGTCCTCGTGCGTCCAAGGGCCGTCGTTAAGGCTGTGCGATTCCCACGGATTCCACGGCGGGAACATGTTGCCCTGGGTGGTCCTGTATCCCTTGTAGTCATAACTGCCGTCGCCCATGTTCAGATAATATGTAACCTGGGGAGCCTGCCAGTAAGCGTAGGCATACCAGTAGAAATTTCTGATCGCCACAGGATCCCTCATCCCGAAACCGAACTGGTCGTAGACATCCTCAAGTCTCACATAGATGGCCTTGCCTCCCTTCATCTCCCAAGCGCTATCAGCCGGGTCCCAGAGCCAGAGGTGTTCCGCGCGCCACTCCGCGAGCGCGCGCGACGGCTCCATGAGGGCGTCCGGCCCGCAGATTATGTAATCAGCGTGATTGGATGGGTCTCGCAGGTTCACCGATAGGTCAAGGAGCCTGATCCTCACGGGCCTCTTGGTGAAGGTTGATATGTATATCCTTTTGCCTTGCCAAAGCGAATCCGAGAGAGAAAGGTGCCCGGCGTCCCAGGTGAAGTTCCTGAGAACAACGGGGTTCGCCGGATCGGATATATCCCATACGAAAACGGGCCTCGGTCCGTATCCCTTAATCAGGTATCTGCCGGGATATGTGTTCGGGAAAAACAGGTGGCATTCCCCTGAGTATTCGTTTTTCCTATTGTATTCTAGATCAATATAGTCAAGGTAGACCTCCTTTGCGTAATTGTCAGTCCTGATGAGCCGTATGGTTATTGTGTTGCTCCCCTCGCGCAGGTTGGTCACCTGAACCCTGTAGAACCTTCTCAGCCCCGATGCTGTGGTGGATTGGCCGACCATCTGGCCGTTCACCCACAGCTGATATGTTGCTTCCCCGGTGGGCCCTCCCGCGATGCCCACAGTAGCGACCTCAACCGTGCCCCCACCGTCCGCCACCCCTTTGCACTCCATCTCAAAGGGGTAGTCAGCGTAGGCCGAGCTCTGGGGAAGGGAGAGCTTGGATTCCTCAACCCAAACTATGCCCTTTTGGCCGAGGTTTATCTCGTTTTTCTCGTGGTGGGCGTATGCGACGCTCGTTGAATAAGGAATTCCACCCGATGGGCTCGCCTCCCTGGAAAGCGCCCTTTTCGGCGCCCCCGTGAATCCAACCGCTACCCAATATATAACCGTATCGGTATAGGGGTGATCCCAGTATTTGAAGTATGTGTCAGCGCTGTCGTATTCCCTGTCCGGAATCCCCTCAGCGTAGAAAAGAACCCTGTCCCCGGGGCCGAAGACCCCGTCCCCGCCGTCGTCAACCCTCGCGGACACCTGGGGGAATGCGGGCTCCTTGCCGCCGGTATCTGACCGCATGGTGTCGTTCCCGATAGAGAAAACCGCGAGCCCGTTCGGGTCCGAAAGGAGCGCCGGCGCCACGCCGAGCCCGAGCATATCCTCATACCTCACCTCGTAGATGCCCGGCTCTCGGACAGATACCTTTACCCAGGCCGCCGCGGCCGAGAACGGGTCCGGAGGGGCCTTTCCCGAGGAGGGGGCGGCCTTCCAGGAGGCCTGGCCCTTCCAGTTTATAAATCTGAGCCCGTATATCCCGTCAAACGGGTCGTAGCCGGAAAAGGGAGCAAGCCCGTCCTCCTGCGGGACGAACTCAACCTCCACCCTCATCCTCTTCCTGAAACGGTATGACCCGCCCTCGTAAGAAACAGGATAAAGGAGAACGCTCATGTATTTCAGGTGGCGGAAGAGCCCGCGGCCTCGTTCGCTCCACAAAGATTTAGGCCACGGGGTCCTGTAGTCGCCTGAGTCGTATACGGGCGTGAGGCCGTCGTCAACATACTTTGGGCAGGGTAGAGGGGGAGGCCCTCCGAATGAGCTCTCCTCAAGGGCGGTTACCTTCACCCGAGGAGCCTTTCCTCGCGGAACAGCAAAGCTCACAAGCTTTGCCGGAAGGTCGGGCTGGCCGGGCTGGCTCCAGCCGGCGTTTGTGAATCTGAGGAATGTCCTTCCCCCGATGGTTTCCGGATGCATCTCCGGAGGTGCAAAATCAACGGTAAAAACAAGTCTATTATCGTCAGATGAGATAATGGTGAGCCTTTCGGAGGAATCGCTTTCGCCAGATCTAGATATTGAAGGTTGCTTCGCAAGCCGGGACGCCTCCGACCTAGCGGGAGAAATAACCTGATTGAGAATCAGGAGAAACAAAACGCCCGGCATCAGAATTTCTCCGCCTCCTCTATAAGCATTACGGGTATGCCGTCCTCTATCCTGAATCTGAGCCTACATCCGTGGCAGATGAGCGCATCCTCATCCTTACGGTATTCCAGCTCGCCCTTGCACTTGGGGCACGCCAGGACCTCCAGCAGAAGAGGGTCAAGGGTTTTCTTCTCTTTTTTCTCGGTCATCTCAGCCGAAAGCAGATTATAAAGCATGGCGAGTCCAGGATCAAACACCCGGAGGGCTTCAGCGTGCGCCCTTACAGTTTCATTGTCTCCCCTTACCTGCGGGCCGGTCGTTGCCTTCTCGGGACCCATCGCCTCAACATTCCTCAGGGTTCCTTTTGCCAATGGCAAAAGGGCGCGCCAGCTCCCATCAGAGGCCTCGGAGAGGACCTTGCCGGCGAGCCGGAGCAAAGTTGCTATAAAACCAGCTGACATAACGCAGGCCGCGTGATAAAGCGCGTGATTCTTAACCTTTATTATCTGACACCCGAGAGCCCTCGCGATCTCCTCGGCTAGGTTCACCGCTTCCTTGTCGCCGGATACCCCCATGTATATCCCTTCAATCAGCTTTGGGTCCGGCATAGGGAAGCTCTGGATTGGGTGCATCACCCCAACGCTCGCTCCCCTGTCCCTTAGCGATGAGAGGGCCGAGGAGTCCAGTCCTCCGGCTGTGTGCAAAAAGGGCTTGCGGGAAATCTCGGCGTCAGCGGATGCAAGAAGCGCGGCAATTTCACGGATGTCCCTATCCTTAACGCATATTATTGCGGCAGTGCACCTTTCAAGGAATGCCCGCGCCTCTTGGCGCCTGACAAACGGCATGGGACCTAGGTAGTGATCCGATAGGATTAGGACATCCAGTTCCTTTCGGGCAAGGGCCTCTGCGAGCGAAAGCCCCACATTACCCGCGCCTACGATGCCGATAATTTTTTTCATTAGATTTTTCAGGCCGGGACAGATTATAACCCATCTTTGGCGCGGGATTCATCCAGCGCGCTAGACCTTTCCCAGCCACCTTCTGAGCCCCCACTCAAGGGCCAGGAGCGAGACGGGCAAAAGTATGAGCCAGGGAATATCAAGCAATTTCAATGGAGGTGAAGGGGTTCGCATGCCCTCCAGAAATCCTCTAAGCTCCTCAGCGGAACCCCCGACGAACCCGCCAGAGCTTTCGGCAAGCCCCCTGATGAAGTTAGTGTCTACGCCCCAATCATAGGATTCCGCTGGCAAGGGAGCGACCGAAACCCCAACCCTCCTCGTGGCGACGATTTCCCCGCCCCTGTAGAAGTCTACCCGGAACGAGTGATCCCCCGGCCCTATGTCCATGGGCCCGGCTTGAAAAACCCCTGGACCTATCTGCCCCATGGGCTGGCCATCTATCCTCGGCCATATCCCTTCGGCCGGAGAACCGTCGGCGAGGCGAGCCTCTGCATTGACGAAAACCGGTTGGCCGGCGAAGGCATCGTCAGCCCAAACGCTGAAGCGCATCCTTTCGGAAAGAGCACGATTTATGAAGTCAGATACGATTATCCTGTAAAGTTCCCCCCCGGACTCGGTGTTCTGGGCCCAGAGCTCCGGGCAAGCGATGTAGAGGTTCCTCTCCCTTCTGAAGACCACGGGCCAACTCCCCGCGGAGAGGATTACCTCGTTGGCCTGGCTTACCGGAACCTTCCAGAAATGAGTAAGCGGCGAAAGCCCCTTCAAGAGGCTATCTGGCACCGGCGAGCCGGCGGCCGAGCTCAGGTATATCCCTCCGCCCCTGTATTCAGAGCTTCCGGGTATCCCCCAATTGTCCCCCAACATGATTATTAGGGATGGTTTGCCGGCGCTGTAGGCGCCCAGCAACTTCTTAGTTCCTATGAGCACGAATGCGTCCGCTTCCTTCGGCGGTCCCGGACAATCAGCGACGGTGTCCCCCCTCATCTCCGTCCACCTCCCCTGCGCAAGGCGGACGAACGAGGAGACCCCGATGCCGGGGACCCCTTCTGCAGCCCTCCTTATGGCGCCCACATCCGGCCAAGGCCCCTCAGCTATGATGGCAACCCTAAACCCTCTCTCCTCAACGGTTATTGTCCTGGCGCGGGAGTTATCCGATATGATCCCTTCGTCCGTGTCGGGCACGAACCTTATCTCTATCCTAGCGTGGCCGGGTTTTTTCGCTTTGAGCCTGAAGGTGAGCGAACCCCTGCCTTCCTTTAGGGCTACCGGGGTATCCTTCACTGTCTCGCCCGAGAGGGTAAGGAGACACCTCCCGCGCCAGTCCCCGCCCCTTACGGCGTAGCTTGCTGTTGCCGGAAATTCCTGGCCCATATTTATGGTTCTCGGAGCGGTGAGGCTCACTGCTGAGAGGTTGAATTTCAGGGCCTTAGGCGGGATAAGTGCGAGAACAGGCGCTTGAGGCGAGACCTGGGATGGCGCATTGTGCAGGCCGTCGGAAAGAAGGATGTAGGCGTCAGCCCCGCGCGCGAGCGCGAGGCTCAGATCGGTGTAGTCCGATGAATCAACAGAAAGGGGTATGCCGGGGTTCGGAATGAGCCTCCCGGAAACCCCTAATATCTCCTTTTTGCCGGGGAGCTTTCGGATCTCCGCCAGAACCGAATCCTCCCAACCAATAACCTCCCGCATGCTTGGAGATAGGTCAAGGATAACCAGTACATTCGGTTCTGATGGGGCCCCGCCCTTTATCCGTGGGTTTAGGAGGAGCGCGATCAATCCCGCGAGGGCTAGAGCCCTCATGAGGAGTAGATACCAAGGCCCTCGCCTATATAGGAGGAATACTGATCCTACGGCTAGGATGAGGGCTATTAGGAGGAGGGTCATTTCCCTACCTCCAGAAAAGGTCCAGAGACCACATGAAGTAATCCAGGCCTTCCGCGCCGAAGTCAAGCGAAGCGAACGGCAGGCCGAGGCCGAGCCCCCAGGTCATGGCCTTCCTTTCAAGCACTGGGTCCTCCCTCCAGCCGGCCCTTAGAGATATATCCGCCAAAGATGTTAAAGTGAAAGAGGCGTCCGCGCCCGCGCTCATCTTCCAGCGATCATCCCCCCAGGCCTGGCGAAACTCCGCTATTATCAGGTATGGAATGCTGTATCCAGTGACCCAGGAAAGCGAGAGGGCTGTTCCGGGTTCACCCAGAAGGTCGTATAGCGCTATTCCCCCTGCGAGCCTCCCCAGGCCCCTTATAGATGCCTGAGGAACCGCCCCCAGGCACATGGGAACCTGATGCTCCCTTCCATCGTGAGCGTATGCGGCAAGCCCTCCCAGCGAGAGCCAAGGGAATATGGTTTTGCCGAGGGCTATGCCGTATTCCCACCTGTCTGAGGCCGCAGAGCCGTAAACAAGTGAGTTGAACTCGCGGGCGGGGAGGAGAAGGGCTAAGGACTGGGTGTCCCTCGCCAATGTCGTGGCGTAGATACCTTCAAGCCTGTTGAAAAATCCCAGTGTTGCCGGGTTGTCCCATGTGCCTCCGGGGTCGTAGGGCAGGCCAGAAAGGGAGCCGAGCGCAACCGCCTTAGCGCTCCAGAAGGCGCTTGCCAGGCAAAGGCTGATAAGGTTCATTTGGGCTTCAGGTCTTCGTTTCCATTTTGCCCGCGGCCTTGGATAGCGCCTCCATGAAACGGCCAATATCCTCACTGAATACCATTATCCTGTCCCTTTTCGGCCCCTCGTCCGTCTTTCTGCGTTCGCTTATCACCAGGTAGCAGTCGCCCTTTGATGTCCTCTTTACATCAAAGAAATAAACCCTGCGCCCTGCTGGCAGTCTCTCGCTGTGAACGGAGTTATCCCTTGTTTCCTCAGAACTCCTTTCCATGGCGGTGAAATTATGAGCCACGCCGCGGGGCATTTCAACCACAAAGGGCAACGAGGAGCGCCGGCCCATTTCCAAAGCTGGATAAGGAGGCTTGCCGGTTCTGAGTGCAAATGCCTGAGCCTGGCCCCTATAATTTCTACATGCGAGCGATAATAACAGGCGGTTCAAGAGGAATAGGGTTTGAGATAGCTAAGAGGTTCGCGGACCAGGGCAGGATATGCCTGGTTGATATCCTGGAGGATGATCTCAGGGCCGCGGAAGAGGCTCTCCGAACCATGGGGGCGGAGTGCCTGGCATTTGCGGCTGATGTGAGGGATAACTCCGCGGCAGAGCGCGTTGTGAGCGCTGTAGTGGAAGCGTGGGGAGGTGTTGACCTTCTCGTTAACAACGCTGGAGTCACGAGGGACAAGCTGTTCATGCGCATGGAAAAAGAAGATTGGGACCTCGTAATAGATGTTAACCTGAAGGGCGCCTTCGTCTATTCGCGTGCGGTTTTCCCCATCATGCTAAAGCAAAAGTCCGGGGTAATAATCAACATCTCCTCCGTTGTTGGCATCGTC
>Ga0207433_10016839_pt1 | contig 10197 bp, 9 predicted proteins | sample YelNatPaOPGAMG01_FD_187559 | JGI IMG/M metagenome (GOLD analysis project Ga0207433, IMG submission 187559) | Hot spring thermophilic microbial communities from Obsidian Pool, Yellowstone National Park, USA - OP-RAMG-01 (SPAdes) (version 3) | ecosystem: Environmental > Aquatic > Thermal springs >... | reverse complement strand
GTTATCATCCAGGCGCCAAAGATTATAACCAATCCCCAAGTGGTGTTCCAAAACCAATTTTTACCAGTAGCGATTAAACCCGGATCGCCCCGGCTTAAAAGAATCATCAAGCCACCTATCAGATAAAAAAGTGCTGCTACTACTGGTAAAATGGTGAAAAGAACAAAATTTATAACTCGGCTGGCTAAGGCAAAAATGTCGCAGATAGTGCAGGGTCTAGTTTCATCTTCTTCCGGCGTTGACGGATCGTTCTGCAAACGCCCGCAAGGAACCAAACCAGCGGCATTAACAACTGGGTAAACTAAAAATACCCCCACAAAAACAAATAATAACAAAAGATAAAATTTAGAAAAACGATTCAACTAGCCGATAACTGATAACTGATAACTGATAGCTTTTAGGAAAATTAACTCCCTAAAGCTATAAGCTGCCAGCTAAAAGCTAGAACTCTTCCTGTTGCGAGCCATTAAAACATTAACTTTATTTTCTGCGGCTTCAAGAGCATCGCTCACTGACATTCGGCCAAGGTTAACGTTGTTTATCATCTCAGCAAAAATAGTCTCTATGGCAGAATTGTCAATCTGATACCACGAACGGGCGGATAATGCCTGAACCGCGAAAACTCCAAGATCGGGATCAATTTTTTGACGTTCTACCAAATCGCGCCTAGCCGAGGGGCGATTAGCGGCATTAATATATGAAGCAGCGCCCTTAGTTGAAGTCAAATAAATTAAAAATTTCCAGGCAGTTACGGGGTTTTTAGATTGCTTTGAGACCGTCGGCGCCCAATAATTGGCAAAATTGACCGCCACCGGCGCTCCCGATATTTGAGGTACGGGCGCAACCCCAAAGTTAAACCGAGCCGATTTTGAACGCAAAGTCTTAATATGATGGGAATAATTAAACATCATTGCTGTGTTACCTTCAGCGAAAGCGTCTATTGAATAATGCTGCTGGTCATTCCAGGTATAAACAGGCTTAGAGGGATTGGCAAAGTTGGTATAATACTGGAGCGCTCTCTCGCCGACATTTTCGCCCCCAACCGGTCGGCTGAAAGTAGCGCTCGTATGAGCATTGTCGGTCATTTGAACACCGCTTTGGAGCATTAAAAGCATTAAAATATCTGTGGAGCGGTTAATGTTATTAGCTGTACCGATGGCTGCGCCTGACTTTACAATATTCCCCCGGCTATCGATTGTTGTTAGTCGCTTCACGTCATCATTAAACTCCTCCCAAGTGCGCGGTGGGCTAGCGATACCGGCGGTATTAAAAAAGTCTTTGTTGTAATAAAGAGCTAAGGTGTCAACATAAAGAGGCAAAGCATAAATTTGACCTTCCTTAGTTAAATCAGCCAATGTAACATCTAAAAACTGGTCTTGAAAATCCTTAAAAGTAAACAAAGGCTTCTTCTCTCCTTTCAAAACCTGCTGGGGTAGGGGTTGAATTTTATCGACATGCTTAGGAAGCCAGGTATTGTGCATTAGCCAAATATCGGGCCCGGTACCAGCGGCAAATGAGTTTACAAGTTCTTTTTCATAATCCTCAAAGTTATACTGCTTATAAACAATATCCACATTAGGGTTGGCTCTTTCAAATTCTAAAATCGCCGGTTCATAAAAACTACGTTCATCATAAACGCCCCAGAATTGAAGAGTGATTTTTTGAGATTGATTTCCTCCAATATCGCCTAAAACTAAAAACAGAAGCATGATAATTACCGCTAAACCAGCAACACCACCGATTATCAGAAGTTTGGTTTGGGACATTTTGACTAGTTTTTAGTTTCTAGTTTCTAGTTTACAGCAAATTAATTGACAACTGGAAACTGACAACTGGAAACTAAATTTTGCGGAATATCATCCCAAAATGAAAAGTCCCGGCGTCAATATCGCTTAAAAATTGAAAGCCGTTGTTAACAACCAGCTCTTTGGTTTCTTCAGGATCTAGCTTTAAATCATCGGGCGGACCAAAACCATTAGTTCCTTTTCGCCAATCAATAAGGACAAGGGTTCCATTTGGCTTTAGAACTCTTTTGGCTTCATTAATAATAACCGCTTTGTTAACGTTTTGGAAAAGAGTATTAGCTAACAAGACCATATCCTGTGAATCACTACTTAATCCCGAACCACCAGGAGTTTCTAGATTTGACCTAATTGTTTCTATGTTCCTCAGACCTTCAGTTTTAGCTTTGGCTCTTAAAGTTTCTAGGGCCGAGTCTAAAACGTCTATCGCTGTAACCGTCCCATTTTCGCCAACCATTTTCGCAAGCAAAATAGTAAAGTAACCAGCGCCTGAACCAAAATCGGCGACCTTCATTCCCGGGGCAACACTAAAACTACCTGCAATTCTTTGAGGATCCATAAACCCTCCGCTTCCAGGAGGAGGTGAAAAAGTAATTGTGTTTAATTGAGTCTCTATACTTTCTATTCTATCACAATAAAACTAAACAAAAAGATATAATGTTGACAACAATTTTTTCATTTTTCATCTCGTCTAGCTAACTTGGTATTTATTAATCGCAAGGGTTAAATTTCATCATTTCATAGAGAATCACAACAACAAATTAAAATATATTTGATAAATATAAAATACTCACTACTTCAAGTTAAAAAGCGGTTTTTTCGCTCCTTAATCAGCATTTGCTATAATAGATTGAATAATGCTCTTCAATACTTTAAAGAGACACAAAACTATTTTTTTGATTATATTGACTGTTCTAGCAATAAAAATCGCCTTGTTTTTTTGGGCTGTTTATAATTTTGATTTTGTCGCGCATCCCCAAAACAACTGGTTAAGCATCTGGGATCGTTGGGATGCTGGTATTTATAAAACTATAGCTCGGTCAAGCTACAGTTTTGCGGCTTTAGAGCCAAAGTTTTGGTTCTTTTTAAGTCACTTTCCGCCCCTCTACCCTTTATTGATGGCAATGATATCCGGCTTGTTCAATATTTCCCTCCTAAAAGCCGGGGTTTTAATATCATTAGCTTCAGTAATTGCCGCTTCGACTCTTCTCTATAAACTTACTTTTCTTGAATTCAAAAACGGAAAGGTTGCCTGGTTTTCTGTTTTGCTTTTCAATCTTTATCCCACCTCTTATTTTACAATAAGTGTTTATTCTGAATCTTTGTTTCTACTTTTAGCAATTGCGGCATTTTACTACTTAAAGAAAAGCTATTATCCTGCCTCTGGCCTTGCCGCCGCTGGAGCAATATTAACACGTCTCGCTGGGATCGTCTTTTTGCCAGTTTACGCCCTCCTAGCTTTTTATAATTACAGGAAATATAAATTTAATTTAAAAACCATCTTTTTACCCTTATTACCGTTTTTGGGTTTAATAACATATCTAACAATTAACAAACTATATTTTGGAAGCTATTTCTATTTTCTCACGGAGAAATTGTCTTTTTTTAATACAACAAAACATCTTATATTACCATTTAAGGAGACGTTGCTTGACTTATTGGAAACCTTTAAAAAATCAAATCTTTGGGACCGAAATTTTATGATGGCTCGGGGTTGGAACGCAATTTTTACATCATTTACACTTTTGATCATAATCTTGGGCATCAAAAGATTAAATTGGACTTACAGTGTTTACTCGCTGGGATCTATATTTATTTTTGCCTCTTTATCCTGGGGCATTAGTAACGCAAGGTATACCTTGGCAATTTTCCCGGTCTTCATGATTCTAGCTCAAATCAAAAGCAAGCCATTGTTATTAGGCATTCTACTAACTTTTGCTGCCGGTCTCTTATATTTTACAAAAATCTTTACAAGCGGAATTTGGGCTTTTTAGCAAACAAAAGTATTCGCCTAGCTCCACTTAAAAGTCCTTCTCTTTCAAGACAAAGAGTTTCTTTTAGGGTTAATCAAAAAATAAAATTAAACAACTACTACCGACGCTACTGTATCGCCTGGCTCCATTTTCATAATCCGAACGCCCTGAGTCGCTCGGCCTAAAACCGAAATACTTTCAAGTTCTGTCCTTATTACTTGACCCTTGCGTGAAATAGCAATTACCTCTTTGTTAGCCGGAGTAGTTATGTGGGCCGAAACTATCTCTCCGGTTTTAGGAGTGATTTTTGCGGTAGTTATTCCTTTACCGCCCCGCTTCTGAACCTTATAAAATCCGAGGTTGGTTCTCTTGCCGTAACCATTTGCCATTACTACCAGTAATTTAGAATCTTCGTTAGCAATTTTCGCTGGTACAACTTCGGCTCCAACTACTCTGGCATTTTTTTCTAAGCGGATTCCTATTACTCCTGCCGCGGTCCGCCCCATCGGACGAACGTCTTTCTCTTTAAATCTAATCGCCGAACCATCAGAGGTAATAATCATAATCTCATCGGAACCGGAACTAATATTAACCCACTTTAATTCGTCGCCATTGTCTAGCTTTATAGCTATCATTCCGCTTCGACGAACTTGCGAAAATTCAGAAATACTAACCTTCTTAACTACCCCCCGCGCCGTTACCATAACCAGGTATCCTGTTTTTTCTATCTTTTTTGAAATTGGTACGATTGCCGTTATTTTGTCTTGGGGAGATATTTGCAAAAAGTTTACAATCGCTTTCCCTTTTGCCTGCCTGGTCGACTCCGGAACTTCGTATCCTCTAGTTTGAAACACTTTCCCCGAATTAGTAAAAAACATCAATTGGTCGTGGGTATTGGCAACGAAAAAATGACTGACCGCATCTTCTTCTTTGGTCGCTATTCCAATCAACCCCTTTCCTCCCCTTTTTTGCGCCCTTAAAGAATCGGGCGGCATCCGTTTAATATATCCGCCATGAGTCATCACAAAAAGGGCGTCTTGTTCGGGAATTAGTTCTTCTTCGCCTATTTCCTGAACGGCCGATTTAATTATTTTAGTTCGGCGTTCATCGCCATATTTTTCTTTTATTTCCCTAAACTCGTCTTTTATCACGCCAAGAATTTTTTTAGGATGCGCCAAAAGATCCTCAAGATAAGCAATTAATTCCTTTTTCTCCTTTAATTCATCTTCTATTTTCTTTCGCTCAAGGCCAGCTAAGGTTTGTAACCGCATTTCAAGGATTGCTGTCGCCTGCTTGTCGGTAAACTTAAACCGTTTTATCAAATTATTAAACGCATCTTCTTTTGACTCAGACTTCTTGATAAGTTTTATAATTTCATCTATATGATCAAGGGCCTTCTTTAATCCTTCAAGAATATGGGCTCTTTCTTTCGCCTTGCGAAGGTCGAATTGACTGCGTCGGCGAACAACAATTTGGCGATGTTCAATAAACTTCTCAAGCAAAGTTTTTAAATCTAAAATTTGAGGCTGAATACCATCTACCAAGGCCAAGCTATTTACGTAAAAAGCTTTTTGAAGCTCCGTGTATTTAAAGAGCTGGTTCAAGACTTTGCGAGGAAAAGCGTCCTGTTTCAAATCAATAGCTATGCGCAAACCTTCTTTATCAGATTCATCTCTAATATCTTTGATGCCGTCAATTTTTTTATCTCTTACTAGCTCAGCGATTTTAGCTATCAATTCAGCTTTATTTACCTGATAAGGGATTTCTGAAACTATAATCTGGAAACCTTGTTTGCCGCTAGACGAACCGCCTTTTTCCAGCTCAACTATATCGGCTTTAGCTCTCATTAAAATTGGTCCCTTACCCGTGGCATAGGCATTTAAAATATCCTTCTCGTTATAAATTATCCCGCCTGTTGGAAAATCGGGACCCTTAATAAATTGCATCAAGTCATTAACATCAGCTTCAGGATTATCAATCAAATAAATTAAGCCATCTAAAACCTCGCCTAAATTATGGGGAGGGATGGAGGTTGCCATACCCACGGCAATTCCCATTGAACCGTTGATTAAAAGGTTGGGGATTCGCGACGGTAAAACAGTTGGCTCCTTGTGGGTGGCATCATAATTATCTCTAAAATCAACGGTCTCTTTTTCAATATCTGCCAATAACTCTTCCGAAATTTTTGCCAACCTCGCTTCCGAGTAACGCATTGCGCTTGGCGGATCGCCATCAATGGAACCAAAATTCCCCTGGCCATCAACCAGCGGATAGCGCAAAGAAAAAGGCTGGGCCATTCGCACCAATGAATCATAAATAGCAATATCCCCGTGAGGATGAAAATTTCCCATGGTGTGGCCAACTATTTTGGCTGATTTTTGATATTTGGCAACAGGGCGCAGTCCCATTTCATGCATGGAATATAAAATCCGACGATGTACTGGTTTTAATCCATCTCGGACATCAGGCAAGGCGCGCGAAATTATTACGCTCATTGCGTAATCTAAATAAGATTCCTGCATCTCTTGGACTATTTCCCGAGGTTTAATTTGTCCCGATAAAGTAGCCATAAAAAAAACAAAATTTTCAATTTCCAATTTTCAATTTTCAATCAAATTACAATCTTTAATTCCTTAATTGCCGGAAGCTATAAATTGAAAATTCAATGAAAATTAAAAATTGAAAATTGAAAATTATTCATTCCGATAGTGGTAATTTTTGGGGCGGTAATTGCTCCTCCTCCAAACCGCCTTTATTATTATTCACATTAAACTCCACCTGCTTACCTAAAATTAATTCCGAAATGTTCGCCTTTAGGTTCTCCCAAGCGCTGAAAATAGTCGCAAAGGGAGAAGGAGGTTGAGTCTTTGTTTTCTCGGCTAAAGCCCTCTCTTGCTGGGTTTCGCTGGGGTTAAGCAAAGCGACGAACCTCTTCTCCGTATTTTTAAACCAAACAAAACCAATAATAGAAAAAACTATAATAACACAAGTCCACATAAAGATGTGACGAATAGGTTCTGGTTGTTCCCTTATTTCTTTAAGTAAACTCTTCATGTCTTTCTGGCCGTCTTACCAAAAATTTCTAATGTCTAATTACTAACTTCTAATCAATGCCCAATGTCCAATTTCTAGTAATATCGGGATTGGCCGTTTTAGCTGCTGTAACTCTATTAGAAATTAGACATTTGTCATTGGAAATTTATTAGACATTAGGAATTTGGCCACCATTATTTAAAGTTTAAACATTATTAACTTAATCTCTTCAACTGGCAAATTTTTCGCCGTTATCCTAAGTGATTCTACTTCCTCCGGTTTTATTCCTATTTCCTTAAGAAACTTTTGAGGGCCGTCGATATCAATATTTAATCCTGGGATTTTATAATGCATTGGAATGATAATCTTAGGCTCTATTTCTCTGACTATAGCCGCCGCCTCATTGCCATCGATTGTATACTTTCCTCCTACCGGGACAAAAAGAATATCAACGTCTCCAATTGCCTCAAGCTGCTCTTCGGTTAATTTACTTTGTCCAAAATCGCCCATATGGCACAAACTCATATCCTCTACCCTTACTACATAAATTGTATTCAATCCTCTTTGGGTACCCTGAGTATTGTCATGGAAAGACATAATTCCCTCAATATAAACACCAGATTTTTCGTACTCTCCTGGCCCGCGAACAATAAAGGCGCTTGGCGGTACCCCTTCTAAATTATTATGGTCGTAATGCTCATGGGTTATCAGGAAAATATCAGCGTTCAAACGCGGCGGGCGAAGGCCAATCTCCTTTGAAAACGGATCAATAAGCAGATTTGCCTCCTTGGCTTCTATTTTAAAACATGATTGTCCATACCAGCTAATTGTCATAGATAAAATATAACAAAAAATATGCCAACAATCAACTTGCCAAACTTGCCTATTTTACCAAAAGATGCTAACCTTGCAGATAATCCTAGGGTTAAATAATTTATACGGCAATTATGGAAATTTCATCTCAGTTCAACAATCAACCTATTTCAATGAAGGAGTTGCTTGCCAGGTCCGAGTTTGGTTTGCCAAAGATTGGCGAAATTTTAAAAGGCGAGGTTATTACTGTAAGCAAAAATTTTGTCCTCATAGACCTCGGGGCTTTAGGTACAGGAATAGTTTATCCCGGAGAGTTTTATGATAACCCAAGTTTACAAAAAGCTCTAAAGCCTGGTCAGCAAGTATCGGCAGTTTTGCTCGACCTTGAAAACGAAGAGGGTTACCGCGAGTTGTCGCTTAAAAGAGCTCAAAAAACAACTTCTTGGCAAGATATCAAAAACAAAAAAGAAAGCGGCGAAATTATCGAGACCAAGGTAATTAACATAAATAAAGGAGGGCTAATTGTAGAAATTAACGGTATTCAAGGATTTCTACCTCTATCGCAACTTCTACCGGAACATTATCCAAAAGTAGAAGGCGGCGATACCACAAAAATTGTTCAGGCGCTTCAAAAATTCCGCAACCAAGATATAAAAGTCAAGATTATAGATTTTTCAGAAAGCGAAAATAAATTAATAGTTTCAGAAAGAGCAATAACCGACGCTCAATTGAAAGAAGAAATAGCCAAACTAAAAGTTGGCGATATCGTTGATGCTGAAATTACAGACGTTACCGACTTTGGAGCTTTTGTAGCTATTATAATCCCCGAATCAGCAGAAAAAACCGAAGCCTCGACTGGAAAAGCAAAAGTTTCCGGCAGCCAACCAACAATTTCCGGTTTAGAGTCAACAACTGAAGATAAGTTGAGTCAGCCAGTTTTAGATGAAACCGAAATTCAGGAAAAGCAAAAGGTACAGCAAGAAATAACTAAAGGGAGAATCGAGGGGCTAATTCATATTTCAGAAATTGACTGGAGGCTTATTGAAAATCCTCGCGATTTCTTGCAAGTTGGTCAGATCGTTAAAGCAAAGATAATAGATATCGACGGTAATAAAATTTCACTCTCCCTTAAAGCGCTTAAGCCCAACCCCTGGGAAAAGATTGAAGAAAAATACACCGTTGGACAAACACTCAACGGAGAAGTTGCTAAAATAACTAATTATGGCGCGCTAGTCCAGCTAAATGGGGAAATCTACGGCCTGGTGCCGGCTTTAGAGTTTGGAGATAAAAAACCAAGCGATTTTCTTAAGGTTGGCGACAAAATAAATGTAGCTATTGTTTCAATCGATGCTAAGGAGCATAGAATAATCCTAACGTTACAAAAAGATGAGGAGAAACAAGAAAAAAACGTTGAATAAAATTTTTACTATCCCTCGAGGACCGCTTCGGCTAAAGCCCACCCAGACACACGAAAGTAAAAAGAGATATAACCGCAAAAAGGAAAAAATAAAATTAAAATCTCTGACTAAATCCTTGTGACTAATTATCCCCGCTTTAAGGCGGGGTTTCTTGACAAATTTTTATCTCTGGTGCAAAATTAAATAAGCTCGACGGTTCCTTAAAAATGAGGAAAGGAGGAAAAGTGACAGAAAACCAGGAAAACGGCTACTCATCGCCTGGAATTTCTAGTCAACTTCGCCAAATTAGAGATGTCTTCTCGCATGAAGTTCTTCCAGCCTTAAAAAGAAAGGCTTTCTTTGAAAGCAGAGGGGAAAAAAGGCGGAGAAAGAGGGGTAAAAAAACCTCTTCCTTTCAAATGCCTGTTGTTGTATTTAGCCCCTTTGCTCAAGCCTTGGAGAGCAACCTGGTAAATGCCAGGCCTGCTAGCAAATCTCCCAAAGAAAAACTGACTCAATTAGGAACCGCATTAAGCCAATCAAATCAAATCGTTAGTGTTTTTATTATCGCTATGTTTAAGATCGACCCACCTGTTTTTCTCCTCCAGAAAGTTCTAAAAAAATCAGCCCCCGGTTTCCCCAGCGGCAGGATTGAAAACGGAGAAACGATCCTCCGGGCCGCAGTCAGAGAATTTAAAGAAGAAAGCGGCGGCAGAGAATTAGCCGGAGGTATTGATATCGCTCCCTACAACCCTCTTTGTATCGGAGAATTCGTTCTTGATAAAGCGGTAAATGGCGAACGAGGAGCAGTTGTCCTCGTGGAAATTCCCGGAAACGAGATTCCAAATCTCAAAGAAGGTGGTGGTACCGAAGAGGGGGAAATGGTCGAAAAACTATTCCTCTGGACTTTTGAAGAAGTCCTGGAAAAGGTTCAGGAGGAATCTATTCTCGCCAATTCAGTTAAAGCCTGGAATTTGTACCTTGAACATCTAATTAAATAAAACGCCATAATTTTCTTATTCACCTCTCGAGCCGCCTGTCTTGGGCGAGGGTTCTTTGAAAATTCAAAAATCAAAACCCCGGCAACATTGTCGGGGTTATTGTTTAGCGCCATAGATGGCGCTTTTTATACATTTTATACAGAAGTTTTTGTACAAAAGAAAGAACAAATTGCTAGAA
>Ga0207433_10016835_pt1 | contig 10197 bp, 9 predicted proteins | sample YelNatPaOPGAMG01_FD_187559 | JGI IMG/M metagenome (GOLD analysis project Ga0207433, IMG submission 187559) | Hot spring thermophilic microbial communities from Obsidian Pool, Yellowstone National Park, USA - OP-RAMG-01 (SPAdes) (version 3) | ecosystem: Environmental > Aquatic > Thermal springs >... | reverse complement strand
ATAAAGAAATGGAGCCAGGCATTTTACGATGTTTAGATTGGCCTGAAGACGAGCCACTACCTTCCCCAAGATAAGCGATAAAGGAAACCGAAAATGATTCCGATTTTAGATCTCAAAGCTCAATATGGTTCAATAGAAAAAGAAATAGACGAAGCCATAAAAAGGGTCCTTCGTTCCGGGCAATTTATTCTGGGACCTGAAGTTGAATCTCTTGAAAAAGAGGTTGCTGCACTTTGTGGCTGCAAATATGGAATTGGAGTTGCCTCAGGAACAGATGCTCTGAGGCTAACTTTAGCGGCATTAGAAATTGGGCCTGGCGATGAAGTTATTACCACACCATTTACATTTATAGCAACTGCTTCCTGCATTCTTCATTGCGGAGCAAAGCCTGTTTTTGTCGATATTGATCCGCGAACGTTCAATATTGATCCTGATAAAATCGAAAAGGCCATAACCAAAAAGACAAAAGCCATTATTCCAGTTCATCTTTATGGGCAGCCTGCTGAAATGGACAAAATTATGACTATCGCCCGAACTTATAATCTTTATGTTATAGAAGATGCTGCTCAAGCCATAGGAGCAAGATATAAAGGTATGCCGGCAGGACAATTTGGCATTGCCGGCTGTCTTAGTTTCTTCCCCACAAAAAATCTCGGAGCCTATGGCGATGGTGGTATGGTTGTTACAAATGATGCAGATCTCGCTGAAAGGATAGATATATTAAGAAAGCACGGCAGTAAAAAGAAATATCACGCCGAGTTGCTGGGATTTAATAGCCGTCTCGATGAAATTCAAGCAGCAATTCTTAGTGTTAAACTCAGATATTTGGATAAATGGACCGAGGCTCGGCGCCAGATTGCCTATAGATATAACGAAGGTCTGAAGAATTTACCGATTATTACTCCATTTGAATCGCAAGGCGTGTATCATATTTATCATCAGTATACAATTAGGTCAAAAGAAAGAGATAAGCTAATAAGTTTTTTGAAAGAAGCGGGTATAATGACGATGGTTTATTATCCCGTTCCAGTTCATTTACAGAAGTTGTTTTCCTTTTTGGGATACAGAAAGGGTGATTTTATTGAAGCAGAAACTGCGAGCAATGAGGCCCTTTCACTTCCATTATATCCGGAGCTCTTGGCTGAACAGCAGGATATAATTATTATCCAGATAATGAGGTTTCTCAAAAAATGAAAATTGCATAAACTAGAAAGATAAAGCAGGAAGAAAAACGGGAGGAGCTAAAGTAGAGTTATTTCGTAAGATTAGTCAACTGCATATAGTAAACGGGTGGCTTTAAAAAAATTCAGCAACTACGGCCGAAGAGAAGAAGCGGTAGGTTGAGAGAAATAATCAGAATGTAGCAAAGGCTCGGCAGTGTGAGCTATTTGGGCTATCCAGGTCATCATATTATTATGGTTAAATTCGTATTGGTGGCTATAACCCCGAGCTTATGTTGCTTTAAGACGGCCCCGTCTTGAAGGTGCTATTTTGTGTGGTAAGAAGACTGACGGCCTGGTTGAGGGCTCAGGGCCAAATAGTGAAGCCGAAGGGGGTCAGAATTTTAAAGCGGCAGATAGCGCTTTGGGCTATTTATCGCTAAAAAGGGAGAGTTTTACATTACCGGTGGATAAATTTGGAAGCATATTTTCGGTTCTGCAACACAGAGCTGTTACATCTGGGTTGAGATATCGCACGCCCTGCAAGTTATATTTTTGACATTAAGCCAGCAGAAAGTCTGTTGAGACGAATAATTAAAATAATAAATTAGATAGCTTAAAAATGCACCCTGATCCAACCTCTTTATTGTCCGAAGAATGGGGGCAATTCATATTTTAAAATATTTTTGTAGAAGTTTTTTTATAAAAAGAAAATGCAAGAAGAGATCCTACTCGATATCGAAGCAAAGCCTTTGAGCTTGTTGAAACAGTTCAGTGCAGATAAAAAATTGTCATTAAGATATTAGCGGGTTGAATTAATGAGGAGGTAGAGTTGAAGGCAAAAAATAAAAATGAGATAAAAAGACTCATTAACATGAATTCTTATTGGCTATCTTAGAATAAAATCTCTGCTGTTGCTCATTCCTTGCTCAATTTATTTAACGAAACCTATAGGTGGGCATGATATGAGTCTACAACTTCTCATTATAATAATATATCTTATATTTTGGCCAAGATTTAAAGTATATTTATGCGATATAGGTTGTTTTTCAGTAAAGGAAGGCTCTCTATATCCTCATAACAGGGAAACCTTTGTAAGGCAAGAAAGAAAAGATATTCTCATGAATTTCGCACAGAGAGTAGGATCAGGGGGAGCCAGGAAGATTATTTTGGGCTTTACAAAATTGAGAGGTAAACTAAATAAAGAGTGAGTACCAATTTTGATAAGAGTAAAGGCTATTCTAAATTGAGATATAAACAAAACCTCTCTATTTCACATGAATGGAGTTTATTTAGAAAATAGATATTTATTTAGAAAATAAAATATGAATGCAGGTAAAATTAATCCATCTATTTATTTAATTTTGGCGTTATGCATTATATCGATAGTATTAACGTTATTATTTTCTAGTAATTTAGGAATTTTGTATTCAGCATCATTATTGATAATTTTTATTTGCATCGTATTCTTTTCGCTTACGTACCCTTCTATTTTTTCGTTACAAAATTTTTGTCTTGTTTCTTTTTTAATTCATTTTCAATTTATATTTCTTATTATACCTAGCCTAATATTAACGAATGAAATAAAATCCATTTTCGCTGCAAGAGCGACATTAGCTGTCGGATTATCTGTTTTTTTAGAAAGTTTGGCAGCCATAATAACAAATCATGCACAAAGCAAAAATGTTTTTGATTGGGTGGTAAGAAGCATAGATAAAAAACATGTTAAATCTATGAGATTGTTGCTAGCAATTTTAATCGTTATTTCTGCGATAACTATGATTTATTTTATTATTAAAACCCCTGAAGTGCCTTTATTTAGACTTTTTTCAATTGACGCAAGTATAGACATTATTACTATCCGCGAAGAAAGTTTTAAGCTTTTAAATATTCCACTTATATTTAAATATCTAATAGAATGGGTTAGATGTATTTTTTGGCCTTTTTTAACTGGAGTTATGTTTTCTAGATTGTTAATTAAAAAAAGCAAAAAAAGAATATTTGCGTTTATGGTATTTTTCGTTATTGGAATTATCATAACTGGGTTTACGACAGAAAAAGCTATAGTAACCAATTTTATTCTTATTAATATCCTTATTTACATATTTATTAAGCAAAAAAAATTAAAAGCTAGGACGATTTTATTAGGCGGGATCATCTCGTTAAGTTTTCCTTTATTAATATTTTATATCCGGGCCGTTTCTTCAAAAATAGGTTATCCATTACAATTTGCATTTTATAGTTTATTTAATAGAATATTTATGGTTCCGGCACGTGTAGCTATGGTGCATTATATGGTTTTTCCTGATTATATAAATTTTCTTTATGGAAGCTCTATGAATTATATTTCCTATTTTTTAGGAAAAGAATTATTTCCTTTAAGTAATTATTTATATTTATATTTCTATCCATGGGGGGCAGCAGATAATCCTTCCGGATTTCTTAATGCCACATATACTTCAGAAATGTGGGCAAATTTTGGTTGGTTTGGAATTATGTTATCGGCCATTTTTCTAGGTTTCTTTCTTCATAGCGTCAATTTATGGGTTTGGAAATTAAAAAAAACTCCTGAAATAATATCGATATATTCAGTAATGTTAGCGAGTGTTTTAAATCTTATATCAGGAAATGTAACCGTATTCTTGCTATCAAAAGGATTCATAATCTTATATTTTTTTACTCTATTAGGTAATATGACGTTAATTAAAACCAGAAAAGATAACTCACAAATTATTAATAGGAGCTTAAAATGCCTATAGCTTTAATCACGGGTGTTACAGGACAAGATGGATCATATCTAGCTGAATATTTAATAAATAAAGGATATAAAGTTTTTGGTTTGGTAAGGCGGAGCAGTTCTTTTAATACAGGCAGGATTGATCATTTAATAGAAGACCCTAAATATAAAGATAAATTTGATTTTATAAGAGCAGATATGTCAGACGGCAGTTCATTAGCTAGGTTGCTTAGAATGATAAAACCTGATGAAATTTATAATCTGGCTGCACAAAGTCATGTAAAGGTTAGCTTTGAAATACCGGAATATACATCAGATATAGATTTTATGGGCGTTATAAGATTATTAGAGGCTGTAAGGGATTCTGGTCTTAATATCAAAATTTATCAAGCATCAAGTAGCGAAATGTTTGGCAATTCGCCACCGCCCCAAAATGAAAACACACCTTTTAAGCCGCGAAGTCCTTATGCAATAGCTAAGGTTGCCGCTTATTATTTTGTATGTAATTATAGAGAAGCCTATAACATGTGGATAGCAAATGGTATTTTATTTAACCATGAATCTCCTCGCCGAGGTGAGACCTTTGTAACCAGAAAAATATCAAGGGCCGTAGCTCGTATTAAATTGGGTTTACAAGATTATCTTTATTTAGGAAATTTAGATGCAAAAAGAGATTGGGGGTATGCACCAGAATATATTGAAGCTATGTGGCTTATTTTACAGCAAGAAAAACCAGACGATTATGTGATTGCCACAGGTGAAACACATTCTGTAAGAGAATTTGTTGAAGAAGCATTTAATTATGTAGGATTAGATTGGGAAAAATATGTTAAAATAGATCCAAACTTATTTCGTCCTACAGATGTAAATGTTTTATGTGGTGATGCTAGTAAGGCAAAGAAGATTTTAGGTTGGAATCCAAAAATTAAGTTCAAAGATCTCGTAAAGCTTATGGTAGATGCTGATCTTGAGCGCGAAAAAATGATTCTAAATGGAACAAGAAAAAAGGTTATGTTTTATTAGAAAAAGAGATTTAAACATAGGAGGGAAGAGATGAAAATCCTTGTTGCCGGAGGGACAGGCTTTCTGGGCAAAAATGTTGTCAGGATATTAGAAAAAAAGGGCGAAAACGTTATTATATGCAGCCGTCAAACTGGAATTGACATAAGGGACTTTAATCAGATAGATAATTTCTTAGAAAAAGAAAAGCCAGATATAGTAATAAATTGTGCCGCTCTTGTCGGTGGCATAGCATATAATGCGCAATGCCCAGTTCGTATTTATGAAGATAACTTATTAATTGGGTTTAATTTGGTTAAAGCAGCTACAAATCGTATAAAAAAATTAGTAAATATTATGCCAAATTGCACATATCCTGGCGTAGCAAGTATATACTCAGAGAATATATGGTGGGATGGTCCAATGGATGAGACAGTATTAACGTATGGAATGCCGAGAAAGGCATTGTGGGTTCAAACTTGGGCGTATGCTAAAGAGAATAAGCTTAAATCTATACATTTAGTGCTTCCGAATTTATATGGGCCTGAAGATCATTTTGATCCTATAAGATCGCATGCAATTGGTGCTTTGATTAAAAAAATTGTTGATGCAAAATTGAATGGTGATAAAAAGGTAATTATATGGGGTACAGGGAAAGTGATTCGTGAATGGATGTATGTAGAAGATGCTGCTGAAGGAATTGTAGCAGCGTTAAATAAATATGATTCTATAGAAATATTAAATTTAGGGTGGGGAAAAGGTTGGACCATTATAGAAACTGCCGAATATATTAAAAGGGCGGTAGGCTGGGAAGGCGAATTTGTTTTTGATTTATCTAAACCTGATGGAGCGCCGAAGAAAATATTAGATGTTTCGCGCATGCATTCATTATTAGGATGGCATCCTAAAGTTGATATAGAAGAAGGTATTAGGAGAACTGTAAAATGGTATTTGGATAAAATATCACAGGAGAAAAAAGTTAAATGAAAAATGAACTTTTTAATATTGAAAGCGGCACTATTAATAAAATTGTAAAAGATGGCATTCTTTTTTCTATTATAGTACCATCGTCAGTAGAGTTTAGGGGTTTGGAGTTTTTTACTCCAAAAAATATATTTTTGCAAGTGGGGCAATGGCTATATAATAAGAATCATAAGACAATTCCTCATATACATATAAAAAGGGATAGGATTGTTAATAAGACACAGGAAGCTATTTATGTTGTAAAAGGAAGTTTAAAAGTTACGTTATTTGATTATCATTTATCCAGATTTTGCTTCTTTATATTAAAAACTGGTGATTTGGCAATTTTGCTTGAGGGAGGACATTCGTATGAAATATTAGAAGATAATACAAAAGTTCTTGAGTTTAAAAACGGGCCCTTTACTGAACCGGAATTAGATAGAGTGATAATTTCTGATGAAGAAGGAGGATAATTATGGATACTTATTTTATTAATCAAATGGAGCCATTAATTGAGGAAGAAGAAAAAAAGGCAGTTTATGAATATTTAGAATCGGGCGGATGGATTACTGAATATAAATATACTAGATTATTTGAAAAAATGTTAGCAGATTATACGGGAGCAAGATATGCTTCTGTTGTATCAAACGGCACGATCGCGCTGTTTGCAGCCTTAATGGCTTGTAATATCAAAAACGGAGATGAGGTGATAGTCCCTGACTTTACAATGATAGCTACTGCAAATGCTGTACTCTGGGCAGGGGCTAAGCCCGTCTTAGTTGATATAGATGAAAGCAACTTGTGTATTGACATAAATAAAATTGAAGAGTCAATTTCAGACAAGACGAAGGCCATAATAGTTGTATCTTTAAATGGTAGGTGTCCTGATATGAATAGAATTTTGGACATTTGTAATCGATATAACTTATGGCTTATCGAGGATGCTGCCCAATCCTTAGGAGCAAGATGGAACGGCAAACATCTCGGTACTTTTGGACACATTGGTTGCTTTTCTTTTAGTGCTGCGAAGATTATAACTACAGGCCAGGGTGGCGCTTTAATAACAGATGATGCTAATTTATTTGACAGAATAAGTAAAATCCGTGATTTTGGAAGAGAACAAACCGGCATAGATAAGCATATTACACTTGGCTATAATATGAAATTTACTGATATTCAAGCAGTTATTGGAATTGAGCAAATGAAAAAGCTTCAGAGGAGAGTCGAAAGAAAAAAGCAAATGTATCGGAGATATCAAGAAAATCTTAATAAGATAGATAAAATAAAGTTTGTTAAAACAGATCTTAATGATACACCTCCATGGTTTATAGATGTGCTAGTCGATGATCGAGAAGGTTTAATTAAATATCTAAAAGAAAAAGGTATAGGGACGAGACCGTTCTATCCTGCAATTCATACTCAATCCCCATATAATAATTATTATCAAAAAGATAAATTTAGTGTAGCTAATCAAATATCATCAAAAGGGCTTTGGCTTCCAAGCTCAGTTTTTATATCTGACAAAGATATTGATTATATATGTGAGACTATAAAAGGTTATTACAAACAAAGAAATTAAGTAAGTAGTTCATTCGGAATTATCAGAATTACATGTTTCTTTGTTGATATTATTGTATTTATTTAAAAATTAAATTATGAAAAAAATAGATAGTTATTGTATTGATATTTGTATAATTACAACTATTCATGAGCCATATGACTCTAGGGTAATTAAACAAATAAATTCTTTGTCAAAAGCTGGATTTTCGGTAATGTTAATAGCTCCCTGGGAAAATATTTCAGAAAAGATTGGGTGTAAATTTATTTATACAAAGATGCCGATTAAAATACATGAGCGGATAATTAATGCAATCAGAATTTTCTTACTATCTCTGAATGTAAATTCTAGATGCTATTTATTCCATGATATAGACTTCATTTTGTTTGCCTTAGTTATAAAGTTTATAAAGCAAGTACCCGTTATTTATGATTGTAGGGAAAATTATCCGGAAGAAATAAAAGAAGGGAAGGAATGGGTTCCTAATTTATTAAGGCCTATTTTATCCTATCTTGCCAAATTAATAGAGAACTGGGCAGTTCGTATTTTTGATGCTGTTATAACAGTCGTTCCTTACCAAATTAGTAGATTTAGCAAGGTCGGAGCCAAGTGTATTATGTTGAGAAATTTTGCAAATAGACAAATTAAACCATATCTATCGCATGATAGGGGAATTTTATATATAGGCTCATTAAGCAAAAATTATGGATTGGATATTCTTTTAAATATTGGTAGAGAATTAAAAAAAAGAAAATCTCCTTTTCCTCTTATAATAGCTGACAGATTTGGACGCGATAAAAAAATTCGCGATAAGTTTATAAAGATCGTCGAAGAAGAAAAATTGCCCGTAAAGATAGAACCATCTGTTCTCCCAATAGAGATAGACAGACTTTTAACAAAAGGATCTGTGGGGCTTTTTGTAGCAAATAATACAAAGAGTAAAAATATTGGCCTTCCAATGAAATTATTTGAATACATGGCCGCTGGAATGCCTATTATAGCATCTGATTTGGATATGACTCGTCATATAATTGAAGAAGCAAAATGTGGGATTCTTGTATCGCCTGATGATGTTAAGGGGTATGTAGATGCAGCAACTCATATTATGAGTTCGCTTGATATATATAATGATTTAAGGAAGAAAGGATTTGAAGCGATAATGAAAAAATATAATTGGGAAGAGGAAGCATCAGAATTAATTTTTTATATAAGGCGGTTACTTAAATTAGTAAAATAATTTTTACTTTAAGCTATAAAAAGAGCCGATAGATAAATTAAACGCTGTTAAGCTTGTGTTTTTTATTTGATCGAGGCTATTTAGGTCATATTAAATTAAGATTGAAATTGTGATTAACGCAACGTTTATTATTTTTGTAAACAAGTCATAATAAGAAAAATTGCCTTAATGGGAGGTTATACAAAATAATGAAAAAAATAGTAATAGTTACACCATATTTTTGGCCTGAGATATCATCTAATGTTCCATTAGTAAAAGATTTAGCTTTATTCTTAAATAAGAATGGGTTTAATATTATAATATTAACTTCACGCTCTTCTAAGAAATCAAAATTAATTAATAATATTAATAAAAAGCAAAATGATAAACAGTTATTCTGTAAATTAAAAATATTTAGATTTTATAACCCATTTGCAAGGAAACCAGGATTAATCAATAAGATATTAGATTATTTATTATTTTCGATTTGGGTTAATTTTAAAATTATTTTTATTAAGAAAATTGATATCTGTTATGTTTATTCTAACCCGCCACTTCTCGCTCTCCCCATTAATATCATTGCAAAAAAGAAAAAGTTCAAAACTATATATGATCTACAAGATTTATTTCCAAATTCAGCTAGAGCGGGCGGATTTATAGAGAATAATAGTTATATTTTCCGTTTCTTAAGAAGTTTAGAGGCACGAACTTATGAAACTTCTTCTGTTGTGGTAACAATTTGTAATTCATACCAACGGCATGTTTCTTGGTTGGCACCAGCTTCAAAAGTTAAGATTATTCATAATTGGGTAGATATTAATATAATGAAACCTATAGACAAAAATAAAAACCTATTCTTAAAAGAAAACAAAGAATTAGAAAATAAATTTATAGTATTATATGCGGGAGTAATTGGTTATATTCAGGATTTTCAAGTTCTAATAAAAGCAGCACAATCATTATATGAAATAGAAGAAATCGCATTTGTAATAGTCGGGGATGGTCCAAGAAAGTCGTATTTATTAAATATAATTAAGAAATTAAATATGAAGAATATATATTGTTTTGATTTCCAGCCAGACGAATACATTCCTTATGTCTATAATTCTGCATCTATTGGGATTATACCCATGAAAGGGTCTTCTGATCCGATGCCTAGTAAGACGTGGAACTATTTAGCTTGTGGAAAGCCCGTAATAATATTAGCAGATGAAGACTCTGAAATAGCTAAATTAATTAATCAAATTGGGGCCGGGCGCGCAATTCATTGTGGGGATTATTTGTCGCTTTCTTTTGGGATCATAGAATTATATAAAAATCGAGAATTGAGAGAAAATATGGGGAATTTGGGAAGGAAATATGTAATAGAAAATCATTCAAAGGTGGGTTGCCTGAACCAATGGAAAGAAATAATTATGAGCCTATAAAAAATAATAATGAATGTTTTTTTCGAATAAATGAAATGCTTTTCAAGGGCTGAAAAGCGTAATAAAGCGTAGATAGGTATGCCATAACTGTGAATGGAGCGATGTAAAATTTATGAAAGATAATGTACTTATTACAC
>Ga0207433_10016833_pt1 | contig 10198 bp, 11 predicted proteins | sample YelNatPaOPGAMG01_FD_187559 | JGI IMG/M metagenome (GOLD analysis project Ga0207433, IMG submission 187559) | Hot spring thermophilic microbial communities from Obsidian Pool, Yellowstone National Park, USA - OP-RAMG-01 (SPAdes) (version 3) | ecosystem: Environmental > Aquatic > Thermal springs... | reverse complement strand
CTCAAGGGAAGAGCACGGAAAATCTACCCTCGCACATTCGGCCTCCTGCCTCATGTGCTCGGGGCGAAATGCATCCTGCATTTCTTGGCGTAATGGCGGGTAAGATTTTCCTGTGGGTGCAAATTGCAAGACATTCGACGGAAAGATAATGACAATGACCGAAAGTAAAAACCACAGCGGGGATTATGTAGGTAGAGGAAATAAAAAAAAAAAATAGAAAAACCGACACCGCGCCATGGTTTATAGATACTACCGTTGCTTTTTCCCCCTCTGCGGTTTTCCCCTTAAAAGCCTTTAGAATTAAAGCAGAGGAAGCGAAGTAACAAGAAGGGGTATTCTGCGAAGTGGATAAAGGGTAGAGGCAACACACCGCAATGGATTGCGGTTGCCTTTCGAATAAAGCTATGGACAGCGACATGAGAAAGGCATAGGTGTAAGCAGGAGGGTTTAGGATAAGATCTGAAGAATACCAACTTAGAGTGAATAAGGAATGAGTATAAAAGAAAACCGCAGAGGGCGGCATTTTCTTTTTGGTTACTTTTTCTTTGTTGCTGGAGACAAAGAAAAAGTAACAATCTAACCACAAATGTTGTGGTGTAATAATTGGCCGATAGAGCAACGCCGACGGCTTTTCTTTCGGTTCACTTTCTTTTGGCCGGTCAAAAGAAAGTGAACATTTGGTTCTCTCTTTCTGGTCGTTCAGAAAGAAAGTGTGCAGTTTTTCCCTTAACCCTGCTTGGGGCAGGCTTTTTTGGTTACTTTTTCTTTGTTGCTGGAGACAAAGAAAAAGTAACAATCCAACCACAAATGTTGTGGTTGGATTTTCCTAGTAAAAACAAAAATAGGTGACATTCGCGAATGTCACCTATTTATTTTCATCCTCTCTGGAGAAGGGGAGAGGTAGGGTGAAGAAATCGAAATGACAGAGAAAGGAGAATTATTGTTAATTTTTTGTATTATAATTATAATCTGTTATAATTTTTTGATATAAAAATTTTGAACGATACGATAAAAAAGAAAGAGGGTGTTTTATGAGCTTTCTTTATACCAGATGCCTTAGAAAAGAATTTGGTGGTGTTATAGCGGTTGATGATGTGGATATAAATTTTGAGGAGCATAGTATAACTGGCATTATAGGGCCAAATGGGGCGGGAAAAACAACCCTTTTTAATATGATTACAGGACTTGAAATTCCAACCGAAGGATTTATTTTCTTTAGAGGCATGGATATTACAGGTTTGCCTTCTTACAGGATTGCTAGGCTTGGTATTTCGCGGACATTCCAGAATATAAGATTATTTAAGGAAATGACGGTTCTTGAAAATGTAATGGTTGGCAGACATTTTAAAGGAAAGACTAATTTGCCCTATTTTGTTCTTAATTTTTTTGGGGAGGATAGTGGAGAAAAGAGGATTTTTGAAAATGCTATGAAGTGGCTGGAATTTTTTAATCTTCAGGATTACAGAAATGAGCTTGCCAGGAATTTGCCCTATGGAAAACAAAAGGAGCTTGAGATTGCCAGGGCGATGGCTCTGGAGCCTGTTCTTTTGTTTCTGGATGAACCTGCAGCAGGAATGAATCCTGCAGAAACAGATGAGTTGATGAGGCTTATCTACAGGATTTATGAGATGGGAGTTACTGTTGTGTTGATAGAGCATGATATGAGGCTGGTGATGAATATCTGTAAAAGAATAGTAGTGTTGAATTATGGGAGTAAAATAGCAGAAGGTGTTCCGTTTGAGATACAGAACAATCCTCTTGTAATAGAGGCATATCTTGGAAGGGAAGAATGAAACAGAATAATATTTTGGAAATAGAAAAATTAGAAGTGCAATATGGTGTAATTAAGGTTCTTAAAAAGATTGATATTACCGTGAGGGAAGGAGAGATTGTATGTTTGATTGGTGCAAATGGAGCAGGAAAATCTACTTTGCTAAAGGCAATTACAGGGCTTATTCCAATTTCTTCAGGCAGTATCTCTTACAAGGGAGAAACTATAATTGATGAGAAGAAAGCCCTTTCTACAGATAAAATTACAGCACTCGGAATATTACTTGTTCCTGAGGGAAGACAGATTTTTGGGGATATGACTGTTCTGGAGAATCTGGAATTAGGTGCTTTTTTAAAAAAGGATAGAAGGTATATAAAGGGAAAACTGGAGGAAATTTTTGTGTACTTTCCTATTTTGAAGGATCGAAGGAATCAAAAGGCATCCTCTCTTTCCGGAGGAGAACAACAGATGCTTGCAGTAGGCAGGGCATTGATGTCCTCTCCGACGCTTCTCTTGATGGATGAGCCCGGGCTGGGGCTTGCACCCATGGTAATCAAGGAGATATTTGAGATTATACATAGAATTAATAAGGATGACGGAATTACCATATTCCTTGTTGAGCAGAATGCAAGGCTTGCTCTTAAGGCTTCTCAGCACGGCTATGTTATGGAAACGGGTAGGATTGTATTGCACGACAAGAGTGAAAGGTTGATTCAGGATCCGATTGTCAAGAAGGCTTATCTTGGGGAATAGCTGCGAAAACTTGTTTGACTTGCCTTTTTAAGCTAAAATAATTAATAAATAATATATGAGATTATAAACATATGAGGATAAGATATGTCCCGGGGAATAGAAGTAAATCCTCTAGTGGAAGGTCAGCTTAAAACAAGACCAAAACCTGAAATAAAGGAGCCAAAGCTTTATAAAGTGATTATTCATAATGACCATTATACTACTATGGACTTTGTGGTGTATGTTATAAGTACAGTGTTTCACAAATCTGCAGCAGAAGCCACGCGGATAATGCTGGAGGTTCATAATAAGGGAAGTAGTATTGCGGGGATATATCCTTACGACATTGCTGTCACTAAAATAAATAAGGTGCATGCTATGGCGAGATTAGAACAGTTTCCTTTAAGGTGTAGTTGTGAAGAAGCTTAAGGCTTGTAAGCCTTAAGCTTATAAGCTTTTTCGTTTTTGTTTAAGGATAAAAGAGTAATGAAAATAAGCCAGAGTATTCCTCCCAGCATTAATCCTGTGGCTGCTTTTGGTGTGAATGATTCCAATTTAAGACTTCTGGAAAGATTGCTTAAGATAAAAATGTTTCCAAAAGAAAATGAGCTTATTATGGAAGGCGAGGAGGATGATGTAACAAAAGCCTCTCAGTTAATGCATCAGATATATATGCTTTCAAATGATGAACACCCTGTTACCCATAATGATATCAAACTTCTTATAGAAGAAATCAAGAATGAGCAGAATTATGTTCAGGATAGCCTTATAGCGGAAGGCCTTGCTGTTTCCCGTAAGGGTAATAGAATAAAACCGAGGACATCTCATCAGGTAGAATATATTCGTCAAATGTTAAATTATGATTTAACTTTTGCTATAGGACCTGCGGGTACGGGTAAAACCTATCTTGCTGTGGGGCTGGCTTTACATATGCTTCTGATTGGCAGGGTTAAGAGGGTTATTTTAACAAGGCCTGTTGTGGAGGCTGGTGAAAGTCTTGGTTTTCTTCCGGGAACTCTGGAGGAAAAGATAGATCCATATCTAAGACCCCTTTTTGATGCCATTAATGGTATGCTTTCTCCAGAAGAAACCAAGAGCTATATGGAAAGCCAAACTATTGAACTTGCCCCTCTGGCTTACATGAGAGGTAGAACACTCTCAAATTCCTTTATAATACTTGACGAGGCGCAAAATACCATTCCGATGCAGATGAAGATGTTTTTAACAAGGCTTGGAGAGAACTCGAAAATGGTGGTTACAGGGGACATAACCCAAATAGATCTTCCCTATGGAAAAGAGTCCGGACTTAAGCAGGCATCAGAAATATTTAAAGATGTTAAGGAAATTAAGTTTACATATTTTGATAAAACAGATGTAATCCGTCATGGTCTGGTTAAAAAGATTCTCAATATTTATGAGAAAAGAGAGAATGAAACATGGAAAGATCTCAAGTTGTCTTAAATAAGAGCAGAATCGGTTTTCTTTTAAAGCATAGTCCGCGTGAGTCTATTTTTTTTGTTATGGCTTATATTGTAACTGCAATTCTTATCTTCCTTTCCTATGTAAACCCGGATATTGGCATCTTTTCTTTAGGAAAAAGCTCTTCAGTATCATTACGTTCAAGATATACTTTTTCATACGATGACAAATTTGAAGTACAAAACCTTTACAAGGAAATAGAGTTTAAAAAGCCTTTCTATTTTTCATACATAGAAAACCATGGTGAAATCTTTGAGAGAAATCTTAATCAGCTTCTGAATCTTTTGAAGACCGATAGTAATTCCGAATTCATAACTCTACTGGGTAAGTCGAAGTATTCCTTTTCTGGTGAGGCAGTTCGATATTTTATAGATAATAGAAAACTTATAAGTAAATATACCAATCGACTGATCTATCTATACAGGGCAATGACATCTTTTTACCTTCTTGTAGATAAAAAAGAAGAATCCTCTTTAAATTATGTGGAGGTTGTGACACGACTTGAGAACAAAAAGGTTTTAAAGGAAAGGCTTATTCTTTGTCCTGTAGAAAAGGATTTTCTGGTTAATTTTATAGGAAAAACATATACAGGGAGTAGCCAGGAGTTTAAAACAATCCTTGCAGAAATATTAATTAATACTATAGAACCGATTGCAATTTTTGATCAGAAAGCCCGCGAGGATTCTATTAAAAGTGAACTTAATCTAATAAGAAGAAGCAGAGTAATAAATAGTGGCGAGTTTCTTATTCGTCAGGGAGATATAGTAACACAAGAAAACCTTGCTAAAATTATAGCCTATTATGATTATAAAAACAAAGATTTAAAAACAAAAATCTGGGGCTATTTAATTTTAGGGTTGCTTCTTTATTTGCTTTTGTTGTATAGGTTTGTCTATTATGAGGAAGAGGAATTTAAAAGCAGGGCTAATTTTTATGTAGGTTTGATAGGCTTTATTGTGGCTAATTTTCTGTATTATTCTGCCTGTTTGTACAGCGAAAACCAGATTTTGCCACCTTTTCTTTTTATCCTGTACGCTATTCTTTCTATCTCTCTTCCTGTTTTGTTGAGGAATGCAAGACTGGCGATTCTATTTCTTATTTCTTATTCTTTTTTTCTGTTATTCTATCCTATTTTTGATGTTATAACATTTATGAATCTTCTTTTTATAAGTCTTTCTACTATTTATACCTCGCAGATTTTGAAGAACAGAAATGACTTTTTTCTTGTTGCTATATTCATAGGTGTTCTTCAGACTTTGTTTTTCATCATTTATTCTATTTATAACCAGACTTTACCACATTTAAATGAGTGGGGCATAATATTGCTTTATTGTTTTGGGAATGGGTTTATATCTTCTATAATTGCTCTTGGCTTAATGCCCCTGGTGGAGAATGCTTTTAATATTCCAACGCGTTTTCGACTTCTCGAAATAACAAATCCGTCACAGAGCAAGCTACTTAATAAGCTTCGGACAGAAGCCCTTGGAACTTATACCCATTCTCTTTTGCTTGGTGATATGTGTGAAGTGGTGGCGGAAAAGCTTGGAATAGATTCTCTGCTTGCAAAGGCATGTGGGTATTACCATGACATAGGCAAGATTGAAACTCCTCAGTATTTTATAGAGAATCAGGATGGCAGAAATAAGCATGAGGATATAAAGCCCTCTATTTCAGTTTCAGTTATTAAGTCCCATACAAAACTTGGCGTAGAGATAGCAAAGAAATATCGTTTACCAAAGGAGATTATTGATGCCATTGTGGAGCATCATGGCACTACAACTATTTCCTACTTTTATCATCAGGCTCTTGGGCTTTTGGGTGATGAGAATGTTAATATAAGCGATTATGAATATCCAGGTCCAAAACCTCAATCCAAGCATACGGCAATTTTAATGCTTGCAGACTCTATTGAAACTACTGTCAGGGCTTATTCACAGAACAGCGAACGTTTTACAACGAAGATTATTGAAGATATAGTAAATGATATGATACAAAAGCGCCTTTCACAGGGGCAATTTGATGAATGTGATATTACATTGCATGATTTAAAGGTTATTGGCAACGAGTTTTATAAATTTCTTGCTGCTTATTACCATAGAAGAATTGAATATTCTAAGAACAGGTGATAGATATGTTGACCAATCAGAATATTCATATTAAGGCAAGTACCTCTGATATTAGATTTTTGACTGAGTTTGAGCTTTATTATTCTTTGCCTCCGGATGAGAGTGTTCTGGATGTTAAAACGGATGGCTATAATTTTGCAGAGACTTCCATTATTATTAAGTTAAAGAGTATTCAAAGTAATGAGTTTACCCTTTTAATAAAGAATTACGAGATTTCAAATTTTTCAGTTCCTTCTTTACCCATAAAAGCGATAAAAGGAAATGTCACAAATGAATACTTAACCCCTCCATTTCCGGTGGGATCTATTGCTTTTACGAATACGATAAGCAATAAGGCTCCTGTAGAGGATATTTTTGATTTTAAAGATTATACAGTTTTTTTTATTATTCTGGGTTTATTGATTTTTGCAGGCATTGGTTTTTTCCTTTACAGTTATATTAACAGAATAAGAGGATCTTTATACGGCAGGAAAGAAGAAGCGGAACAGGAAGATCCTTACGCAGTAGCTATAGAAAGATTGAGGAAACTTGAGCAGAAAAAATGGGTAGAGAAGGAGGCAAAAGAAGTTTTTGCTTCTGTATCGGAAATAACCAGAAGGTTTATGGAGAGAACTTTGAAGTTTAATGCCCTGGAATATTCTACTTCTGAAATTCTGAATCTCCTTAAGAAAGAATCTAAAGCAGATTCTTTCTACAAAGAAATTTTGGATATATGTGCCCATGTTTTTCGTCTCTGTGATAGGGTGAAATACGCAAAGTATGTTCCTTCAGAGAATGATAAAAAAACAGTTATAGAAGAAGCTATGTTACTTGTAAATATTGTTCAAAAACACTTCCTGCCCGAATCTACTGTAGAAAAGGAAGGGGAAAAGTAATGAGTTTTGCAAGTCCAGGATTTTTGATTTTTTTGATTATTCCTTTCTTCTATTTATTTTTTAAGTATGGGAATGTAAGAAGAAGGATTAGAGTGCCTCTAATTCCAACCCTTTACTATTCTTCGGTTAATATTCTTCCGGTACAGCGTTCCTTGATTGCAAAATTAAACAATATTATTCAAGACTTATTTTTCTGTTTCTCTTTATTTTTTCTGATTATTGCTCTGGCAAGACCTTTAGGAGGGAAATCAATTCAAACCGACAGGAATTATGGTATTGATATAATTCTGGCGATTGATGTTTCTGGTAGCATGCTCAGTGTGGATTCCATTCCTGCAGGTCTTCCGTACAGGGATTTTCTTGGAAGAAGACAGTATATTGATGAAAATAGGCAGCTTTTAAAAATTAATAGATTGAACTCTGCTAAAAATGTTATAATTGACTATATAAACAGGCAGGAGTTTAATAGGATAGGTCTTGTTGTTTTTGCGGGATATAGTTATACAAAATGTCCCCTTACTCTTGATAAAGCCATGTTGAGAAAGATTGTAGAAAGTGTAGAATTTAATCCTGAGAATGATGGAACTGCTATAGGAATGGGTATAGCCACATCAATAAATAGGCTTAAGAAATCAGAGGCTAGGAGTAAAGTAATTATTTTACTTACTGATGGAATAAACAATAGTGGAATGATTGATCCGATCTCAGCAGCATCAATAGCTTCCAATATGAATATCCGTATCTATACAATAGGGCTTGGTAATCCAGAAGGTTTTATTCAGCCGGTGAGTATGGATTTTAAGATATATGAATTGCAATTTGGTGCTGGCATAGATGAAATTGTTTTAAAAAGAATTGCTGATATGACCGGTGGGAAATTTTATAGGGCATATGATCCGGATTCGCTTAAAAAAATTTATGAAGATATAGATAAACTGGAAAAGTCAAAGATAGAAATAAAGAGAAGAGTTCTGTATAAAGAAAATTTTATGTCTTTTTTAATATTGGGTTTTGTTTTGCTGGCTGGATATATAGTTTTATCTACAGCGATAATAAAAATACCCTGAGGTGACTGTGTCGAAGAAATTGCTCCTATTAGGAATTATATTTACCGGATTGGGAATTCTTTTTATTATATTTTCGCTTATATCAAAAAAGATCCCCCTTTTTCGCCTTCCCGGAGATATAATTATAGAAGAAAAAGAAATAACCCCCGGATTAACCGGGGGAATTTACTTTCCTGTTGTTAGCTGTCTGCTAATAAGCATTATTCTTACTTTGCTGATAAACCTTGTAGTTTATATTCTAAGTAAAAAGTAAGCGGACTTATTTTTTGGCACTATAACAGGCCCAGCAATACACCGGTTTATCGCCACTCGGTTTGAAAGGAACCTTTGTCGGTTCACCACATGAAGAGCAAACAGCATCGTACATTTGTCTCTCTCTTCTTTCAAAACCACCGCGTCGGTTGGCTTTACGAGCCTTTCGACAATCGGGACAGCGAGCAGGTTCATTCTGAAAACCTTTCTGTGCATAAAACTCCTGCTCTGAAGCAGTGAAAACAAACTGAGCGCCGCAATCACGGCATGTTAAGGTCTTATCTTCATACATGATAAGAAAACCTCCCTTTGAATTTGCCCATACGGGGTTAGCCTTTCTCCGTTCAAACAGGCTGGGGCAAACTCACGAGGGATCTGAACCGGATAGACTTTCCTACTGATATGGGTCTACACTTATATTACGGAAGAATTATGAAAAAGTCAAGTTATTTTCTTTTATTCATAAAGATATTTTTCAATCTTAAGAAGAATTGAATTCAGTAAATCCAGATTTATATATCCACAGGTTTCTTTATAATATTCTTCTTTACGCATTGACTTTTCAATAAGTTTTATTGTGTTCTTTTCTAATTCTGTGAAACCAAGCGAAAGTTCTTCTGCACCACCTATAACGCTTTCTTCAAGATTTTTCCCTTTTTTAAAAAGATATATGTCCCGTATAAGTTGAATTACACTTTCACACACAAACTCCGATTTTTTTTCTTTTAACAATTTCCTTGTAAAGTTTATAGCATAGGATATTGAATGCTTGAGGTTTTTTCTCACAGAGTCTGGAAAAGTTTTCTTCATATACTTCCTTTCTTAAAGAACTTTTCTACTTCCTCTCGATCGCTAAAGTGAATTTTTGTTTTACCAATTATCTGGTAATCCTCATGACCCTTCCCGGCTATTACAACTATATCCCCTCGAGTTGCTTCCATTAGAGCCTTATGTATTGCTTTTTTTCTGTCCACTTCGGTTGTGTAATTATGAAAACCATTCTCCTTTAATCCCTGCTCTATCTCCAGAATAATATTATCTGGATTTTCTGTTCTGGGGTTATCAGAAGTTATTATTACACTTTCCGAAAGATTTCCAGCAATCCTGCCCATTATAGGTCTTTTTAATTTGTCTCTATCACCACCACAACCGAATACAGTTATTACCCTTTGATTATTTGCAATAAGAGAGCGAACGGTTTTCAAAAGTTTTTCGAGAGCATCTGGTTTATGTGCATAGTCTATAATCACAGTAAATCCACTATCATTTTGAAAGCTTTCCATTCTGCCCGGTACCCTTATTTCTTCTGTGAACTTTTTAAAATCTTTTATATTAAAACCTGATTCGATTAAAATTATAGAGGCAAGAGAAAAGTTATAAATGTTGGTTATTCCAATCATTCCAATCTCGATTTTTTCTTTACATAATTCAATTTCAGATTTTTGTGGGCTCATTGAGAGTATTTTTATATAGTAGTCAGCTTTTTTCTTTTCGACGGAAAAAGTTTTTAACTGAAGTGGTTTTATGTTTTTTGTATAGTTAATAATTTCAGGAAATTCCTTCATATCCATATTAACTATAGCAATGTGTTCTTTCTTTGGAGAAGAAGAAATAAGGTTAAAAATTTTAAGTTTTGCCTTAAGGTATTCTTCCATGGTTTTGTGAAAATCAAGATGGTCCTGAGAGAAGTTGGTAAAAGCTACAGCATTAAATTCTAATCCATTTACCCTGCCAAGTGCAAGGGCATGAGAAGATACTTCCATAACACAATGGGTAACACCTTTTTGAGTCATTCTGTGGAATAGATAGTTTAAAAAGAGAACATCTGGTGTAGTATTGGATGCGGGTAATATTTCATCATCAATCCTGTACTCTATTGTTCCTATAAGTCCGGCT
>Ga0207433_10016831_pt1 | contig 10198 bp, 9 predicted proteins | sample YelNatPaOPGAMG01_FD_187559 | JGI IMG/M metagenome (GOLD analysis project Ga0207433, IMG submission 187559) | Hot spring thermophilic microbial communities from Obsidian Pool, Yellowstone National Park, USA - OP-RAMG-01 (SPAdes) (version 3) | ecosystem: Environmental > Aquatic > Thermal springs >... | reverse complement strand
CGCGGCGGTTCCGATGCCTCCGCCGAGCAGCGCGGAGAAAGCCGCCCGCTCTCCGGAGATCGCCCAGGCGAGCAATCCGGCCAGTACCGTTGCGGCCGCCTGGCCCAGCACGACGCCGAAAGCCAGCCGCCGCGCTTGGGGCAGGTCGATCACGATCACCGATGTCTCACTCGCGGGCGTACGCTGCGCGCCGGGCCGCTCCCGGCCCGCCGGCACATTATTCCGCCGGGCCGAAAAGCCGCGCGATTATATTGACCGGTCTGCAGGGAGTCCACTCCATCCGCAGCCGTTCTAAGCCTGTGAAAATGGTGTGAAATTTCCGCCGCGAAGGGTGCCGGAGTCCGGTCCGCACGACCATTGCGGAAGATCCTAATGGATATGGGCGAGGATCCCGTCCAGTTCGTCGAGAGTATTGTAGTTCACGGTCAGCGTACCCTTGCCGCCGGCACCGGAGCGGATCGCGACCCGGGCGCCGAGTTTTTCCGAAAGCTGCTCCTCCAGCTGGCGCACGTTCGGATCGCTTCGGTGCCGCGCGTCCGCCGGGGGCGCCGGCGGGCGCAGCATGCGCCGCACGAGCGCCTCGGTCTCGCGTACCGAGAGACCCTTGGCGACCACCTCAGCGGCCGCCTGGCGCTGCTCCCCGCGCTGCGCCAGGCCGAGCAGCGCCCGCGCATGGCCCATCTCGATCTGGCGCCGTTCGATCAGTTCGCAGACCTCCGCGGGCAGTTCCAGCAGGCGCAGCAGGTTGCTGACGCCGGCACGGGAGCGCCCCACGGCCTCGGCGGCCTGCGCGTGCGTGAGCTCGAACTCGCTGATCAGGCGTTGCAGTGCGCGGGCTTCCTCGAGCGGATTGAGGTTCTCGCGCTGGATGTTCTCGATGAGCGCCACGGCGATCGCGGCTTCATCGGGAATGCGCCGCACGATGGCCGGGATGTCCTCGAGTCCGGCCAGCTGTGCGGCGCGCCAGCGCCGCTCCCCGGCAATGATCTCGTAGCGCAGCGGCGCCCCGGGGGCCGCGGCGAGCGGCCGCACCACGATGGGCTGCACCACACCCTGCGCCTTGATGGAGCCGGCCAGCTCCTCGAGCGACTCCGGATGCATGTCGGTGCGCGGCTGGTACTTACCGCGCTGCAGCACATCGAGCGGCAGGCGCGTCAGTTCATCCCCGACGGGAGGCGGCGCGGGGACGCCCGCCGGCGCCGCCGGTGCGCTGCGGGCGCCCGGTCCGAGCAGATCGGCCAGCCCCCGGCCGAGCGTCGGCTTCTTCTGCGTCACGGCGTCGCCTCCCCGTTCGCCGCCGCCAGTTCGTCGGCAGCCGGCGGCTCGGCCGACCCCTCGGCGCGGCGGATCATTTCCCCGGCGAGCGCCAGATAGGCGAGCGCGCCGCGCGAGTCCTTGTCGTGAAACAGCACCGGCCGGCCGAAGGACGGCGCCTCGGCGAGCCGGATGTTGCGCGGAATGATGGTGCGGAACACCTTGTCGCCGAAGTGCATGATGAGCTGGGCGCTCACTTCGTTGGCGAGGTTATTGCGCGGATCGAACATGGTTCGCAGGATGCCCTCGATGTCGAGCGACGGGTTCACCGCCGCGCGGATCTGCTCAATGGTGCCGAGCAGCGCCGAGAGCCCCTCGAGGGCGTAGTACTCGCACTGCATCGGGATCAGAACGCTGTCGGCCGCCACCAACGCGTTGACGGTGAGCATGTTCAGCGCCGGCGGACAATCGATGAGAATGACGTCGTACGCCTCGCGCACCGGCGCGAGCGCCTGGCGCAGCCGCGTCTCGCGCCCGACGGTCAGGCCGAGCAGCCGGACCTCGGCAGCGGTGAGGTCCTGGTTGGCCGGCAACAGCGCATAGCCGCCCTGCTCGACCGTGCGCAATGCGGCGGCGAGTTCGGCCTCTCCGAGCAGTACTTCGCAGGCGCTGCGTTCGAGCTGCGCCTTGTCGATACCGCTGCCCATGGTGGCATTGCCCTGCGGATCGAGGTCGAGCAGCAGCACCCGCCGCCGGGTGGCCGCGAGCGAGGCGGCCAGATTGACCGCGGTCGTGGTCTTGCCGACGCCGCCTTTCTGATTGGCGATCGCGATGACGCGTTTCATGAGGGCGACAGTGTACTTCACTGTCGCCCTGCTCCGGGGCCGGCGCGCACCGGCGCGCCTCAGGCGCGCCGGTGCGCCTGCAGTCGTTCGCGCGCCATCTGGTCGGCCACCGTGCTGGTCGGCAGCGACTCGTGCCGGGCGCGCTCGAAAATCGCGGTCAACCGCTCGGGAATCTTCTTGATGGCCGCGTGCACTGCCGCCTCGGTCGAGCCGCCACGGTACTCATGGGCCACGTTGATGATGCCACCGGCGTTGATGACGTAATCCGGCGCGTACAGGATGCCCGCCTTCATGAGCCGCTCGCCGTCGGATTCGCGCGCCAGCTGGTTGTTTGCCGCACCGGCGATGATCCGCGCGCGCAGCCGCGGGATCGACTGTGCGCTCAGCACCGCGCCCAGCGCGCACGGGGCGATCACGTCGGCGTCCTGCTCGAGAAGGGTGTCGACCGGTACGATCGCCGCACCCAGTTCCTCGCGGACCCGCTCGGCGAGTTCGGCACGGGCATCGGCCACCTTCAGGCGAACCCCCTCGGCGGCCAGCAGCCGGCACAGCGGATGGCCGACGCCGCCGAGGCCCTGCACGGCGACCGTCAGGCCCTCGAGCCCGCGGCCCAGCTGGAAGCGCACCGCGGCCTGGATACCGAGGAACACCCCGAGTGCCGTCTTGGGGCCCGGATCCCCGCCCACCTCGCCCGAGGCGCGCTTCAAGCCGCTGACGAACCGCGTGACGCTGGCCACCTGTTCCATGTCCGCGGTGCTCGTGCCGACGTCCTCGGCGGTGATGTAGCGCCCGCCGAGCGCATCGACGAGCCGGCCGAACGCCTGGAACAGCGCCTGAGTCTTGTGCGCGCGCGCATCGCCGATGATCACGGCCTTGCCGCCGCCGAAATCGAGCTCCGCCATGGCGTTCTTGTAGCTCATGCCGCGCGAGAGCCGCAGCGCGTCGGTCAGCGCCTCGTCGCTCGACGGATAGGCCCACATCCTGCAGCCGCCGGCGGCCGGGCCGAGCGCCGTGGAATGAATCGCGATGATGGCGCGCAGGCCCGTGGCGCGGTCGTGTCCGAACACGACCTGCTCGTGACCGTCGAAATCCGGCAGAGAGAAAAGATCCATGTGGGCTCCCAAGCGTCTCCGGGGCTACACCCGGCCGGCGACACCTTACGCCCGACAGATGCACGGCGCGTCACAAAGCTTGCCCTTCGGGCCGCTCCGGTGAATGATTCATTCCACTATCCTGGGATTCAGTGAGATATTTTATGCAGACCGATCTCGACCGAAGTGACGTGCGCATCCTGGATCTGGTTCAGGAGCACGGCAACCTGTCGGCGGCCGAGCTGGCCGAACGGCTCGGCATGACCGCCTCGACCTGCTGGCGGCGCATGAGCCGCCTGGAGGAAACCGGCGTGATCCGCCGGCGCGTGGCACTGCTCGACCGGGAGAAGGTGGGCCTGAACGTCCTGGTGTTCTCCCAGGTCAAGCTCGCCGGACACGGCCGCGACGCGCTGCTGAAATTCGAGCAGGCCGTGCGCCAGCACCCGGAGATCCTCGAGTGCTACACGCTCATGGGCGAGACGGACTTCCTGCTGCGCATCGCCTGCCGAGACATCAAGGCCTACGAGGCGTTCTTCCTCGATCACCTCTCGCGCTTCCCCGGCGTGCAGTCGGTGCACTCCTTCATCGCGCTGTCGGTCATCAAGGAGACCACCGCGCTGCCGCTCAGTGCCGGGCCGAAGGGTACGCCGCGCTGAGGATGACCAGACAGCGCTCCTCGGTCAGTCCCGGCACGCTGAGCGGCACGGTCTCGGCCTGCCACGGGGCAGGCAATGCCTCGAGCTCAGCCTTCGGCCACCGGCCCTTCAGCGCCAGGATGCGCGTGCCGGGACCGCAGAGCGGCTCGACGGCGCGCACCAGGGCCGGCAGCGCCGCGAAGGCGCGCGCCATCACCGTGTCGAACGGGACTTCCGGACGCAGCGACTCGACGCGCGCCTGAAGGGCCTCCACGTTGACCAGTCCGAGCGCATGGGCGGCATGGGAGACGAAGCGGATCTTCTTGCCGTTCGAATCGATCAGACTGAAGCGCCGCTCGGGGTTGGCGAGCGCGAGGGGAAGCCCCGGAAACCCCGCGCCGGTGCCGACATCGGCGATGCGGGCGCCGTGCAGATGACGGTGCACGGCCAGACTGTCGAGCAGGTGATGCGTTACCATATCGGCCGGTTCGGTGATCGCCGTCAGGTTGAAGCGGCGGTTCCAACGGGCCAATTCCTCCAGCAGCCGCAGCAGCCGCAGCGCATCGTGCTCCGTCAGCGCGACACCCAACGCCGCGGCGGCGTGGATGAGCGGGCGGGTGGCATGTTGGGCGTCGGGCGCCCCGGACGTCGGCTGGGAAGAACTCATGGCTCGAGCGGCCTCGGACAGCCCCGATTGTGGCAGAGGCCCGGGCCTGGCGCTGAAAAAATTTCCGGCGGCGACGCCGGTCGAGGCTTCGTGGTGAGACTGCTGCTCGTGGAAGATGACACCATGATCGGCGAGGCGATCCGCGCCGGGCTGCGGCGCGAGGGGTTCGCCGTCGACTGGGTGCATGATGGGGAAACGGCCGAGCAGGTGCTCAAGAACGAGCCGTTCGACCTGCTGTTGCTTGATCTTGGCCTGCCGCGCCGCTCGGGACTGGCGGTGCTCTCGGCGCTGCGTGCCCGGGGCGATGCGCTGCCGGTGATCATCCTCACGGCGCGCGATGCCGTCTCGGACCGCGTGCAGGGCCTGGATGCCGGTGCCGACGACTATCTCGTCAAGCCGTTCGACCTGAACGAACTCGCGGCGCGCATCCGGGCGCTGCTGCGGCGCAAATCCGGCCAGACCGCCCCGGCGATCGAGCACCTCGGCGTGACCCTCAACCCGGCGGCGCACACCGTGCAGCGCGGCGGGCAGGACGTGGCGCTCTCCCCGAAGGAGTTCGCACTGCTGCAGCTGCTGATGGAACGTCCCGGCACCCTGCTGCCGCGCGCCCGGATCGAGGCGCGACTCTACGGCTGGGGCGAGGAAGTCGAGAGCAACGCCGTGGAGGTCCATGTCCACGGCCTGCGCCGCAAGCTCGGCGCGGACTTCATCCTGACTGTACGCGGCGTCGGCTACCGGGTGCGGCCCGCATGACGCTGCGCTCGCTGCGGGCTCGACTGCTCGCCTGGCTGCTCGGCGGCATCGCGGTCGTCTGGTTGATCGGCGGGTTCGTCGTGTACCGCAATACGCTGAAGCAGGCCGACACCTTCTTCGACTACCACCTCGAGCAGATGGCGCTGCTGCTGCGCGACCAGCCGGTGGAGTATCTGCTGCCGCTCGAGATCCCCTCGCGCGTGGCCGAGTACGGCTTCGTGGTGCAGGTGTGGACCGCCAATGGCCGACGCATCTGGGCGCCCCCGCACACCGTGCTGCCGAATTACACGGCGCTCGGGTTCTCCACGGTCAAGACCAGCGAGGGGCGCTGGCGGGTCTTCGGCGTCGCCTCGCCCACCCGCGTGATCCAGGTCGCGCAGCTGATGCGCGTACGCCGTCAGCAGGCCGTTCAACTGGTGCTGAAGACCCTCGAGCCGTTCATGCTGACGGTGCCGATTCTCGGCATCCTGGTCTGGTTCGCCGTCGGCCACGCGCTCGAGCCGCTGCAGCGGCTGGCCAGCTCGGTCAAGGCGCGGCGCGTCGCTGCGCTCGAACCGCTCGCGCACGAGCAGCTGCCGGAAGAGGTGCAGCCGCTGGTGGCGGCGCTGAACGATCTGCTCGGGCGACTGTCCTCGGCGCTCGAGCGCGAGCGGTCCTTCCTGGCCGACGCGGCGCACGAGTTGCGCACGCCCCTCACCGCGCTGCATCTGCAGCTCGATGCCCTGGCCCGCGCCGGCACCGACCGCGAGCGCGCCGAGGCCATGGAGCGCCTCTCGGCCGGCGTGCAGCGCTCGATCCGTCTGGTCGAGCAGTTGCTCGCGCTCGCCCGCCAGGAGCCGCGCGCCGAGCCGGCGCGCGAGCCGATCGCGCTCGATGAGCTCACGCGCGACGTGGTCGCCGAGCTGGTGCCGCTCGCCGACGCCCGCCACATCGACCTCGGTATCGCCGAGGCGCAACCGGTGCTGATCCACGGCGAGCGCGAAGCGATCGCGACGCTGGTGCGCAACCTGGTCGACAACGCGGTGCGCTACACGCCCGCCGGCGGACGCGTCGACGTCACGGTCCTCGGCAGCAGCGAGCCCGGCCTGGCCGTGTTGAAAGTCGCCGACAACGGTCCGGGAATCCCGCCGCAGGAGCGGGCCCGCGTCTTCGACCGCTTCTACCGCCAGCCTGGTGCGAATGCCCCGGGCAGCGGCCTCGGACTCGCCATCGTCAAGACGATCGCCGTGGCGCACGGGGCGCAGGTGGAACTCGGCGCCGGCGAGGACGGTCGCGGGCTGACCGTGACCGTCACGTTCGCCGCCGCGCCGCCGGCCTGAGCGGCGCGGTTCACTTGGCGCGGCGCGAGCTCTGCGCCTGCAGGAACTTCGCGGCGGCCCAGTGCAGGACGTGCCGGCCGGCCGGCGTGGCGAACCGCCGCCCGGCGTGTGCGTCCGTCACCAGCCGAACGTGCTCGCCATGGAAGCGCAGCAGGTATGCGAGCTGCTGCTCGTCCGCGGCGCGGATCGGGTCGCCGGCCAGTCCCTGCACCATCAGCAGCGGCGCGCGGATGCGCGCAACCTCCCCGAGCGGGGAGATGCGCCGCAGGAACTCCGACATGACTCCGTCGCCCGGATCGCCGAGCGCCGCGCGGCGAAAGGCCTGCTCAGCGGCCGGCGCGCGGGCCACGTAGTCGTTCAGACTGGCGATGCCGTCGACATCGATCGCACCGAGCAGGTGTCCGTCGAACGTGGCGAGGCAGTTCAGCGCGAGCCACCCGCCGTAGCCGCGTCCCATCAGCACCACCCGGTGCACGTCCAGGCCCGGCTGCATGCTGATCCAGACCAGCAGCGAGCCGATGTCCCGCACCGCATCGTTGCGACGCATCCCGTCCGTCAGCGCGCGGAAACTGCGGCCGTAGCCGCCGGAGCCGCGCACGTTCGGAGCGATCACCGCATAGCCGAGCGTGTTGACCACGAATTGCAGGAACGGGTGCCAGCCGGGCCGGAACTGACCGGCCCGGTGCGCGTGCAGCACGATCAGCACCGGCGCAGGTCCGGCCCCCGGCGGCAGGTAGACGTAGGCCGAGAGCTGACGCCAGTGACCGTCGAGGCGGTCCCAGGTGGGAAAATGCACGAGATCGGCGCGGGCCAAACCGACGCCGGGCGGCGCCGGCGCAACTGCCCGCCAGCGCTGCAGCCGTCCGCTGCCGGCGTCATACACCTCGATGCGGGGCGGGCGGCGGCTCGCCTGGAACGTGAAGGCCAGATGATGCGCCGCATCGAAGCGCAGCGTTTCAATCACGCCGTGACGCAACGTCGGTACCGCGACATCGAGTTTCAGGCGCCGGTCGCGCACGTGCAGGCGGCTGTAGCCGTCGTGATCGACGGTGTAGGCGAGATACCTCCCGTCGGGGCTGGCCGCAAACCGGCGCACGCCCCACGGGCTCGGGGCCGACACGACCCGGACTCGCCCGCTCTGCGGATCGAGGCGCAGCAGCCGCTCGTCTTCGCTGTTCTCGTTCGAGATCAGATCGATCGCCGTGCCGTCCGGCGCGAAGCGCGCCGTCACGATGCGCGCAGCCGGCAGCGGGATGCGCTGCAGCGCACCGTCCTGCAGTTGCAACAGATACAACGATTCGGCGTCCGGGGCCGCATCGTGGACCAGCAGCAGGCGCTGACCGTCCGCGGACCAGTCGAGCAGGCGCCAGCGACCCGCCAGGGCGCCGGCGACCAGACGCGGCACGCCACCGCGCACGAGGTTCTCGACGTAGACCGCCTCATGATTCCCATGGGGCACGGGACTGAGCAGCGCGACGCGGTGTCCGCCCACGGACCACACCGGCCGGCCGATGAGGGTCTGGCCGGCCGCGAGGGGGCGCGCGGCCGGACCCGCCAGCACCTGCCAGCCGGTCGCGCCGGCCGCCCGCTGCGGGTAGAGCACGGCCGTGCCGGCGCGGGGCACGAGCGCCACGCCGATCCCGTCGCCGAGCGGCGTCAGGACGGTCGGTTTTGCCGCGGGCGAGGCCAGACGCTCGAGCAGGACCTGCCGCCCTGTGTGCGCCTCGATCAGCATCTGTCCGGTGGAGAGCCAGGCGAGGAAGCGTTCGCCGCGCCAGTGCTCGGCGCGCTGAAGCTGCTGCGCGAGCGGTGCCGCCGCAGGCGTGGCCGCGGCGGGCGTCGCGCCGGCCGCCAGATAAAACGTCGTCAGTGCCGCGGCGGCGAGCGCCCGGCCGGCCAGTGTCGGGAAGGTCATATCGCTATGCTAGCGCAACCGGATACCATCGCTGGATGAGAGATGAAACGCCGGCGTTGCCGACCCCGAGGTTGTGGCGCCATCCCGACGGCATCACCGCCGTCGATACCGAATACCTGCATCCCGGCCATGCTGCGGCGCACCTGATCGAGCAGGGCGGGCGGGCGGCCTTCGTCGATGTCGGCACCAATGATTCGGTGCCGTACCTGCTCGCCGCGCTGCGCAGCCTCTCGCTCGCACCGCAGGACGTTGAGTACGTGCTGCTCACGCACGTGCATCTGGATCATGCCGGCGGCGCCGGCCGACTGATGCGCGAGCTGCCGAACGCACTGTGCGTGGTGCACCCGCGCGGGGCGCCGCACATGATCGATCCGTCACGGCTCAGCGCCGGTGCCGAAGCGGTCTACGGCCGGGAACGGTTCGCGCGACTGTACGGACGAATCGAGCCCATCGCCGCGGAGCGGGTCCGGCGCACGCACGACGGGGAGCGCCTCAGTCTGGCCGGGCGGACGTTCGACGTCCTGCATACGCCCGGCCACGCGCTGCACCACCAGGTGTTCGTCGATCCCGCCCATCGGTGCATCTTCACCGGAGACACTTTCGGCATCTCCTACCGGGAGCTCGACAGCCCGGCGGGAGCCTTCATCACGCCGACCACCACGCCGACGCAGTTCGATCCCGATCAGATGTGTGCCTCGATCGAGCGGCTGCTCGCCTGTGCGCCCGAGGCGCTGTACCTGATGCACTACAGCCGCGTCACGGACGTGCCGCGGCTCGGCGCGGCGCTGCTCAGCCAGGTGCGCGAGCTCGAGCGCATTGCGCGACGCAACGCCGGGGCGGCCGACCGCGCTGGCGCGATCCGCGCCGAGCTCTGGGCGCTGTGGCGCTCGCTCGCCGAGCGCCACGGCTGTGCGGTGAGCGAATCCCGCCTGGCGGAGCTGCTCGCCGGGGACCTCGAGCTCAACACCCAGGGCCTGGTGCACTGGCTGGACACCCGTGCCGGATGAGCGGATAACGGCGACGCAGCCCGCAGACGGTCGGGTCTTAAGGGTTGCTTAAGGTTGCGCGCGTATCGTCCGACCCTAGATTCGTTCGTGTCCAGACCATCGGATGTGCAGAGGCTGATATGACCATGAGGAATGTGATTCGAAATCCGCTGATCGCGGCCGCGCTCGGCGCACTGATCGGTGCCGCCCCGCTGGCCGCCCTGTACGGGGTGCGGGCCGCGCAGGCCACGACGCCGCCGGCGGGCTTGACCTCGAGCGCGGCCCAGGGCGGCGTCGCCGTCGTGCTGCCGGACTTCTCCACCCTGGTCAAGCGCTACGGCCCGGCCGTGGTGAGCATCCGCGTCATCGAGAAATCCCCGAGCGCCAGCGCGCAGGGCTCGCCGTTCGGACCGAACAGCCCGTTCGCGCCGTTCTTCCACAACTTCCCTGCCCCGCAGCAGGGGCCGATCGAGGGTGAGGGCTCGGGCTTCATCATCCGTCCGAACGGCCTGATTCTCACCAACGCGCACGTGGTGGCGGGCGCGACCAAGATCACCGTGCAGTTGCCCGACCGGCGCCAGTTCCCCGGCAAGGTCATCGGCATCGACAAGGTGTCCGACGTGGCGGTGGTGAAGATCGCCGCCCATGATTTGCCGACGGTGAACATCGGCAACTCGAACCGGCTCGAGGTCGGGCAGTGGGTGCTCGCCATCGGCGCGCCGTTCGGCCTGAA
>Ga0207433_10016824_pt1 | contig 10201 bp, 1 predicted proteins | sample YelNatPaOPGAMG01_FD_187559 | JGI IMG/M metagenome (GOLD analysis project Ga0207433, IMG submission 187559) | Hot spring thermophilic microbial communities from Obsidian Pool, Yellowstone National Park, USA - OP-RAMG-01 (SPAdes) (version 3) | ecosystem: Environmental > Aquatic > Thermal springs >... | reverse complement strand
TGGGACATAAACATCCATCTGAAAAATTTTATTGGTATGAGTGGATAGATCAAGGTAACCAGGGAAATACGCATAATCAATGCAGGAAAGTTGATGCGACAAATCCTTTCTAAATGCTGAACGTACTTTTAAAGAACCCTGTAGATAACTTGCCGTTTCATTTGAATAACCAATCCATATAGCAGGATTATCAACTTGAGCATTCCACCCGGGGTCATGCTGTCCCCAGCCCTCTGCTGTGCCTTCAAATTCAAAACTCGCTTTTCTGTGAGTTACAGGGTCGCAGCCCGTTGTCCCGTTTTGAACTGTGATAGGATAAGTTATTGTCTCGCTTCCATCAGAACCAACAACTTTTAGCCGAACATGTGTATTTTGATGAATATCAGGAACTGAATTCCATGTCCATTCTGCATAATCTTTATAAGCATCAGAAGACAATGTCGGTATGTTTGACTGTATTAAATACCATATTCCGCTCTGAGTTCCATTTGCCTGTAACACATAATCAGGACTGTAATAAAGATTGTATGTAAGTTTGGTTGAAAAATTTCCACCGACTCTATACCATCCAACTTTTATATTTCCAGTATTTACCGTGTATCTTTCAGGTGTCACAATTGCAAGAGAGGAAATTCCTCCCCCATAATGTAATTCATTTGTTCTATTCCTCCATGTCTGCCATACCTGATTTTTATGCCATAAATCTCCGGAATTAGAACTTTCAAGTCCAAAAGTATTCTGGCAGGCGCCATGGGCTCCACCTAAAGCATAATGATAAAAATAAGCAAAATAAGCCATTCCTTCATTATTCATTGCCTGCATTTCTGCTCTACGTTTGAAAAAAATATCTGAAACAGTGGCACTCTTTTGTTCCCAGTAAAGGCCAAAATCAACTTCACCGCCCTGAGCAGAACCACCGCCATTGTCAAGCGTTCCAACCGCGTAATAATTAAAAAAAGTTGGTCTGTTATATGTTTTATACAGATACCAGTTATATTCCATTGCACCTTCTATTATTTCAGGTATTGGGTTCCAGTAAGGGTCGCACTGATAAGGCGGCATCCAGTAATTATCATTTCTGCATGATGAACGCATTTCATGCCATGCCAAAAAATCAAGATATGGGGCTGCATACCCCATTGCCTTATACAAATTATATGCTTCCGGATATCTGCCCCAATCACCGCAGGATAAACCTATTTTCACATTTGTATCAGGAGATAGTGATGAACGTATAGTGTTTGCAAGATTGGCAACTGCAACTCCCCATGCAGGATCCTGCGCCCTTGTCATTCCCTGATTCCATTCTGGTTGAATAACAGCATAAATGGTTCTGCCGCCACGAACATCCATTAAATCCCTGAGCCAAGGTCTGCTCGTAAATTCATTGACAAGTCCACCTGCGTTTGCAGAATCTTCCTGCATCCAGAGCATAAAAACCGGTATATGCCCGTCATCACATATATTTCTTATCCAATCAACTGTTATTGAATTAGTGCCTGAATCATTTCCTGTTACCCAGTGTTCCATATATAAAAAATCTTTACCAAACTCCTGTTCTATGACCTTATATGCCTCCACATAAGGATTTGAGCCACCCTCAGGAAAGGTCTGCTTAAATCTATCACCAAAACCTATATTAAAAACATTTGAAAAAGAAAATAAGGAAATTGTATGTAAAATTATGAAAAAATTAAAAAGAGATACTTTGACAATTTTTTTCATTGGCACTATTTTTTGTCTCCTGAGGATAAAAAAATGTTAATACAAAATTATTCTGTTCTTTTCCCGTATTACTTCATCTGTATTTTTTATTTCAAGAATTGCTATGTATATACCTGCTGATAAAGGAGCGCCTGATGATGTCTTTTTATCAAATGTAATTGTTTTATTGCTCCCGCTTATCTGAATAACTCTGACGAGTTCCCCGCTTAAATTGTATATTTTTATAAAACCACTTGAGTAATTGCCTGAAATTTTGTACTCTATTTTTGCCTCTCCTTTTTTATAAGAACATGGATTTGGATATATTCTGAATGTATCAATTTTAATTTTTGTTTCATCTTTCAATATTGTTATTGCTTTTGTAATTGTTACCTTTGGCGCTGATTCATTGGAACTTTCAAGTTTTATAATGTAATTACCATTATTTAAAATTGAATTCTGGTCATAAAGGTCAATATCTATATAGTCATACGGATTTTCGCTGTAAACAACCTTCATTATTCTATTCTGGTCATTTAACAAATAAACGTCATCCGCAGCATTCATTACCGAAAGTTTTAAAACTGTTTCCTTGCTGTAAATTTTTTTCTGTCTTACAATTTCTCCTGCTGTGTTATACAGAGTAAGTGTTATTTCATTTGTGGAATTTAATATCATAACATCCTTTATTATGTTTGTTGAATGCCCGTAGGTATCCACTGTTTCTATTTTTATAAAATACGAGCCGGTTTTTAATGATTGCCCATTATCATTTTCTCCATTCCATACAAATAATGCTGGCTCGCCATTTGCTGTAATCGCATCTTTGAATTTTAATTGCAATTTTTCTCCAATAAATAATTTTCCATCTTCTGGTGTCATTAAAATTTCATCCACCGGTTTATCTATTGATGTTTCAGCAATGGTTCTTACCTTTTCTCCAGCTGAGTTATATACATAAATTCTTAATATGTAAGGCGTCTCTGGTGGTGTAGGTGTTATTGTAAATGTATTTGTAATTGTCGGTGTATTGCTTGCTGTCCAGGTATTTGTCGGTGTGAATGTGCTTGTAAATGTGTTTGTATTTGTTCCGGTATTCGTTGGTGTATAAGTATTTGTTGGAGTGTATGTTAAAGTATTTGTTGCTGTGTCAGTTCTCGTATTTGTATTCGTTGGTGTATTTGTCATAGTTGGCGTATTTGTTGCTGTAAATGTATTTGTTGCTGTATAAGTCATAGTATGGCTGTTTGTTTGTGTAGGTGAATTTGTATTAGTAGGCGTAAAGGTCTGCGTATTTGTTGCTGTGTTTGTCCTTGTATCTGTTACTGTAAATGTGCTCGTATTTGTTGCCGTATTTGTCGGTGTCCAGGTTGGCGGCGGCGTTCCTGTCCATGTTTGTGTATTTGTTTGTGTATTTGTAGCAGTATCTGTTCGCGTATTTGTTATTGTATTCGTTGCTGTATTTGTGAATGTTGATGTAGATGAATTCGTATTAGTAGGCGTAAAGGTCTGCGTATTTGTTGCTGTGTTTGTCCTTGTATCTGTTACTGTAAATGTGCTCGTATTTGTTGCCGTATTTGTCGGTGTCCAGGTTGGCGGCGGCGTTCCTGTCCATGTTTGCGTGTTTGTTGGTGTATTTGTAGCAGTATCTGTTCGCGTATTTGTTATTGTATTCGTTGGGGTATTTGTTTGAGTATTTGTCGCTGTATTTGTCGGAGTATTTGTTGCTGTATCTGTAGGCGTGTTTGTTATTGTATTCGTCGGGGTATTTGTCCTCGTGCTTGTCGGAGTATTTGTCGCCGTGTTTGTATTCGTATTTGTTGGCGTATTTGTTATTGTGTTCGTTGCTGTATTTGTTATTGTATTTGTATTCGTATTTGTCGCCGTGTTTGTTCGCGTACTTGTTGGTGTATTTGTAGGTGTATTTGTTGCCGTGTTTGTTGGCGTATTCGTTATTGTGTTAGTTGCTGTATTTGTTATTGTATTTGTATTCGTATTTGTCGCCGTGTTTGTTCGCGTACTTGTCGGTGTATTTGTAGGTGTATTTGTTGCCGTATTTGTTGGTGTAAAAGTACTCGTACTAGTCGGAGTTGGAGTTGGAGTCGGAACCGATGCAATAAAAAGTGGTGAACCGGCAAATGCTTTTGCTTCATGGTCATTATCCTGTGCCTGGAACTGCACTATAACATTTTTATTTGCCTGTATTCTGAATGTCTGGTTTGTTCCATTGGTCTGAAACCTGTATGCCTGGTCATTTGCAGTTGATGCAGCAGGATTATTATTATTCATTGAACCAAGTCCACCCTGAATACTGCCTGTTATTTGAACCGTTGTCCCTGACTCTGGCATTATTACTTCTATTAAACCATTATCACCATCTGTTGAAACATAAAAATTTGTTCCAATATCAAGATGTGTGTAATTTGTTGTAGGATATGTAAATCCAACCTCTGTCATATGGTCAACGCTGCCCACATAATCCCCATCTCCCTGTGCCCACGATTGAAGTATTCTGCCACCCATTGCTGCCTGCACATATCCACCGCCTGTTACCACAACCTTGTAAAATCCTTTTTGACTTATAGAGTGGACACCCGGGGCACCACCTGTTGTAAGTGGACCACCTGATGTTACTAATTGCCATGTCCCGCTATTCCCTGTTACTGGCCAGCTTGTCGAAGCACCTGATGCTGGCACATATCTGTAAATCTGATATGAAGGATTACCACTTACAGCAGTTACAACAATATAACCATCAGATGTTGAACAGGTTCCATAAAGACGTGTATTATCCGCCTTCTGTCCTTTTTCACTTATTGCGTAATTCATTCCCTGGTTATTTGTGTTCCAGTATGGGTCTATTCCTATTTCACTTCCTTTATATACTATAATATTTTCTCCTCCATTTGTTGTTGCATCTTTTACTGACACAACCATATAATCGCCTGCCATTGCCTGCGTTGTGCCGCCATATAGATAAACAGATTCAGGTGCTATTGTTACTGTCCCTAAATAATTCCATGTTGTCCCATTATTAAGTGAATTATATATCATCACTGTTGCATTATTTGCAAGTGATGTATTTATTATGCCGAGCACATCTCCAACTCTTGTTGTATTTGGACAATCTGGTGTTCCACACCCGGTTTTATGATAATAATCCATATATGTAAAAAATGCTTTGTTATCAGATAATTTATAATCTGTTGAATACGGTTCCATAGAATGTCCTGATTTATCAGCAACATTTGGTGAATCAAATTCCCATAATACAGGATAGTCAGCTTCTATTTTATAAAATTTTGTGTTAAAAGGTCCAACATCAATTACCTGCCCGGCATTAATTGTTGTCGGAAAACCCGTCTCAATTGTATTTATTGTCATAGGAGCACCGGAAGAATCAGTACTGCTTGAATACTGTAATCTTACCGTTGTTCCGTTTCGTAATCCATATATGTGTAAATAACCTTCGTTATTTCCTCCACCAGGTGGTTTATCTTCCCATACCCCGTAACTCTTCCACCAATTTGCCTGTGGTCTATTTACTGATAAAGTCAATGTCGCTTCTGAAAAAACAGGGGTCATATTTTCAATACAGTTAATCCCTGCTGTATTATAATAAATATGAGTTCCAAGGTCAGTATCATTTAATTTTACTGCTATTGTTATTGAATGCGGGACCCCATCTGCTGCCACAGTCCCCATATTCCACACCCTCGGACTTACCCCTGGTGTTCCTGCTTGAACCACATTTGCTGATGCACTATCATAAACAATACTTAACCCGAGCGGTAATGTATCCCAGACCATTGTGCCTGTTGCTGAATCTGCTCCTACATTTTTATAAGTTATTATATAAGTTACTGTTTCTCCTGGATTGCCATGCAATTTACTCACACTTTTTTGTATTTTTAAATCCGCCCCCGGTATTGGCGCAACAGCAGAATAACATTTTTCCATTTCATTATCTGCTGAACCCTGTGTTTCATAAAAACAGTATATTGGCTTGTTAGAAGTTACTGTATAAATTCTATTTATTGCAGATGCATACGGGTCAATCATTGTTGCAAAACTGTGTGCTTGATGGTCGCCTGTTGATGTCCAGTTAAATGTTCCCCAGCCAGGTGATGAAACCTGCACGGTTGTTCCTGCATATGGGGCTATAACAACTATTCTATTTGGAACATCCCCACCTGATAAACCGAGCCCATTTCCATTTATTGCATTTGTTGGATAAAAGAGAGAGCCAATAGGTCTTCCTGTATCTGCTGCAACTAAAAAATCACCATCGCCACTTTTTCCTGCTAACATATTCTGCCCTGTCTCAACCTGTAAACTGCCACCTGAATTTACGACAACTCTTACAAAAAGTGGTCTGCCTGAACCAGGGTCAGGCAAGCCATCTTTGCCAAATGCATATATTTTACTCTGCCCTGCTGCACAGGTGTCTGTTGTCCATAAATTCCACGTCCCTGAAGTATTTGCAGGAAACTTTGGATTCCCGGAATTGGTATAATAGTAAATACTGTATGAAGAAGTCCCGCCAATTGCTGTAATTGCCATACTGCCCCTTCCATCACTTCCCCAGTTAGGTCCTCCCATACAACCATAAAGGTCATAACCTATTTTGCTTCCATTTGAACTTGCTGCAACTAAAAAATTATTATCATAATCTGTTGTAAAAACATTTCCTTTATATACAAGTGCATTCCCACCTGTTATTGTTATACGGAAATCTCCTGATGTAGCGCTTGTAACACCACCATACATCCATATTTTACCTGCTGGTATATTTCCCACATTTCCACCTGTTGCTGTTGCAGGTGCCGCAACCCAGGCGCTTCCATTCCATCTTTCCACTGTTGCAGTTATAGCGCCAGTGCCAGGATTTATAACTGCAATTGACATCCCTTCTGTGTTATCCCCGGGATTATTATTATCATGAAATAAATAGGTATAAAATTGTGTTCCAAGCATTGTGCCATTTGTTGATACAACAAATGTATGAGAATCCGGGTATGTATTAAAATCAGCTGATTCCAATTCCCAGTTAACAAGGTTTACCCCTGATAAAGCATTTGTTGCAACTAACCTGAAAAAACTCTGTCCATATCCACCGTTCCCATTTGCATTCATTGCTATTGGATGCAAAGGTGTTCCTGCTGCAACACCATTCCATGTTTGCACGAGTGTTGCAATTGTTGTATCTTCTGTTGATACTCTGTAAAGTGAAATATCTGTATTATTCTGTAAACAATATATTGAAACAAAACATTCATCGCCACCACTCCCGCTGTGAACAACACCACCTGCATCATACCAGGAAGCATAGGAAGTATAACTTGGAGCATAAAGTTTACTTGTGATAAGGCAAAGGATTATTATTAAAATAATTTTAATGTCTTTACTTTTCATAAAACACCTTCCAGAAAAATTATTTTATTACAATAAATTTTTCTATTTTACTTTTTGCTTCTCTTGCCTGTTCATCCTTTATAATTAAAATATAAAAATATGTTCCTTTTGCCAGGTCATTTAATGTTCCATCATCCAACCATAATATATTTTCACCCGCATTTATCTGCCTTTTCTGATTTATTTCTTTTATCAGTCGGCCAGCCACAGTATAAATACGCAGTATGATATTATTTGCTTTTTTTGTAACACTGAACTTTACTGCAAATTTTTTACCTGAATTCGGATTTGGAAATACATTCAAAGGACTTCCATTAACAAATTTTAATTCCCCTGATTCAGTTGGTGTAACTGTTGGTTGTGCAATCACTGTGCCTGTTGGCGTATTGCTGAATGTAGCAGTAAAGGTTGGTGTAAATGTTTGTGTTGCTGTTTGTGTATTTGTACGTGTTGCAGTAAATGTTTCTGTTACAATTTGTGTATTTGTTATTGTATGCGTTGGCGTATTTGTTCCTGTATTTGTTGGTGTCCAGGTCGGTGGCTGCGTGCCTGTTACTGACTCTGTTCTTGTTGCTGTATCTGTTGCAGTTGCTGTCCATGTTGGTGTATTTACTTGCGTAAAAGTAAAAGTTGGTGTCACAGTTGGTATTGTTATTCCTTCTATATTTACTGAATCAATATAAATTGCTCCTATCCATGTCCCTGTAAAACCACCAGGCGGTGCTACCTTTATCCCTATCTCTTTCACATCTGCATGGTCTGGATTTATTGCATCAACATAATAACTTATTAAATTCCATTTTCCTCTTTCCATATTTTTCCACAAAGCATTTTCCCATGTCCATAAAGCTCCGCTTTTTATATATATATATCCACCACTGTATTTTGGTAAATCCCATGGTATATAAACATACGCTGTTATTGTTGCTCCCCTTAAATCATTTGCAACCGGTGCTTGCGTGCCTATGTTTCCACCTGTTGATGATGTAAAAGTGCAAAACGCTGTCAATGACCGCACGCCACGATAATATCTGTTAGCAGCATTTGCAGACCCAACTATACCATCACCAACTGTATCCCAGCCCATTGTTGTCCCATCTTCAAATGGATAGGTTGCTGTATCAATGCCAGGTGTTGGTGTTGGCGCAATGCCGAGAACCTCTACTGTATCAATATACACCTCGCCACTCCATGAACCCGTATATCCACCTGGCGGTGCAATTTTCACACCTATTTCTTTTATCTGTGAATGGTCTGGAGTGCCAGGTGCTGAGTATGCCGGGTTATTTAAATCAAAACTTAATTCTGTCCATGTCCCAGGTATAAAATTTGTCCAGTCCCCGTTCTGCCATACCCATGCTCCACTCTTTATGTATATATATCCGCCACCATTTGTTGGAAAATCAAGCGGCACATATACCCGCGCCTTTAATGTTGCACCTGTTAAATTTGTAACCAGTGGTTCCTGTGTGCCCACATTACCTCCTGTATCTGAAGTAAAGTTGCAACTTACTTTTAATGACCCAATACCAAGATAATGTTTCGTATTATCAAATGCAGATGCAATAATTTCATCACCATAAACTTCCCATCCCATTTTTGTTCCATCTTCAAAAGGATAAAGTGAATTATCTGCTCCTCCTGTTTGTGTTGCTGTTGCCGTATTTGTCGGCTGCTGTGTATTGGTAAATGTTGGTGTATTTGTTGATATTTGTGTAAATGTGAAAGTGTATGTAAATGTTTGTGTTGCAATACTTGTATTTGTGTTTGTTGCCGTGTTTGTTGCTGTGTTTGTCGCTGTGTTTGTTGCTGTGTTTGTTGAACTCGCTGTTTCTGAAAATGTTGGCGTACTTGTTCCTGTATTTGTTGGTGTCCAGGTCGGTGGCTGCGTGCCTGTAACTGTTTCTGTACTCGTTGCTGTATGTGTTGCAGTTGCTGTTGTTGTCCATGTTTGTGTATTTGTTAATGTGTTTGTCGTTGTATTTGTTCTTGTGCTGGTTCCCGTGTTTGTCACCGTATTTGTTGCTGTATTTGTTATGGTGTTTGTTCCTGTGTTTGTTGGAGTATTTGTTGGAGTGTTTGTTTTTGTACTGGTTGGCGTATTTGTTGCTGCAATTGTATTTGTTTTTGTAGGTGTCAATGTAGGGGTCCCTGCTCCGGAAAATACATCAACTGAATCAATAAAGCATGTTCCTATAAAGGAACCACTCCATAAACCAGGTGGTGCAATTTTTACTCCTATTTCTTTTATATTTGTATGATCTGGCGTTCCTGTGGCGCTCCACGCTGGATGGTCAACATCAAGATAAATTGTATTCCATGCCCCAGCAGTAAAATTTGTCCATGGTCCATTTTCCCACACCCAGGAATTCCCACTTTTTATATAAATATATCCACCGCCAAATGTAGGAAAATCAATTGGTACATATACCCTTGCAACTATTGTTTTGCCTGATAAATCAGTTATTGAAGGTGATTGAGTTCCAACATTTCCACCTGCATCTGTTGTAAAATTGCAGGCAACAGCAAGTGAACGAACTCCCCAGTATGCCTGAGTTGATGAATTTGATGAGCCAGTAATTTGACCACCTATTGTATTCCATCCCATTGTTGTTCCATCTTCAAAAGGATACAAAGTAGGGTCCGATGCATTAGGCGTTGAAGTAGGCTCAGGTGTTGGCACTCCTGGAACATCAATACTATCTATATAATAGTTACCGTCATATGCTTTATAATCCCCTGCACTCTGCACAATTACACCAAACCTTTGAACAGGTGTTGCTATTGTTGTGCCCATCCCGGTTAAATTCCATGTTAATTGTGTCCAGACGCCCGGGATAAGATTTACATAAGAACTTTCAAAATAATTCCAGTTTGCATCATTTATAAAAAATTTTGCAATTGTTTCAGGTGCAGAAAGCGGAGCTAAAATGTATGCACTCGCAGTTCCATTAGCAGGACTTATTCCTGGTATCATCATTGCACCCTTTTGATATGTTCCAGCTGCAAATGTTACATCCATTGCCACACTATGGTCTCCATGATATGAGTAAAGCGTGGTATTTGCTATTGATTGTGTTTG
>Ga0207433_10016823_pt1 | contig 10201 bp, 14 predicted proteins | sample YelNatPaOPGAMG01_FD_187559 | JGI IMG/M metagenome (GOLD analysis project Ga0207433, IMG submission 187559) | Hot spring thermophilic microbial communities from Obsidian Pool, Yellowstone National Park, USA - OP-RAMG-01 (SPAdes) (version 3) | ecosystem: Environmental > Aquatic > Thermal springs... | reverse complement strand
ATGAAGTTATAAAAAAAGAAGACATGCAAGCAGCTTTCAGGGACGCACTAGAACAATCATTGCTAGAATTATTGGAGAGAATAAACAATCTCGTAGATCTGTATTCTGCAACAGCTCCATCTTCATTGTGGACGTGGGGATATTCTTCACGATGGGATTTTGATATCTGGTGGTAAAAAAATGACATGGAGACATAAGTACTATTGTATTACAGAAAGAGCTGCAAAGCTTGAAGTAGAAGATTTTGAAAAGAGAGGCATCAGAGCAAGATATGTTCCTATTTCTCAAAGATTACCAGACGCTCCTGCACCAATGTCTTACGATAACTATGAAGTGCAGTACTGGGAAGAAGAAGCTCATACACCAACACCAACACCTCAACCAACACCAACGCCAACACCCACACCAGAAATATTTATGATATCATTTGATCCGGCATATTACAAAAAAGCAGATCTAGATTTCGGTATGAATTACAAAGTTACTATTAAAAACATTCATCCGTGGGCCAGATGGTTTGATGTTGTTGTTAGTATAAGAAAAGGGAATGAAGAACATTCATTCACAGCATTTGAAGATATAAAATTAGAAAAAGGAGAGATGTGGTCTGCAGTATGTAATGTAAAATTTCCATCAAAAGGATTCTGGGACGTAAAGATGGATTTGTATGGTACAGGTATTTATAAAGTAAAAAAGGATTATATCGGATCAACAGGTTGGTATAAGAAGATTGTAGATGTAGGATCAACTTTTAAAATATTCATTGATTCTATACCAACAACAGCAAAGCTATACATTGATAATGTATATACAAAACATAAAACACCATCAGATGAAAAAGAATTAAGAAAATTGATACTTCAACTGATAGGAGGAACGCATGTTATCAAATGCACGAAGAAAGTCAAAAAGAAATATCTTGAAGCAAGCAAGGAAGTTAATATAACAGAAGGAGATAACGGCAAAATTATTTTAGAATTGAAGGAACCGAGTTTGTGAAGGTGATTTAATGGGAGTGAGACATAAGGCGTATAAGGCAACGCTAGACAGGGGATATGCATCAGAATGGAATGACGATCATATAACAGATTTTACAGATGAAATAACACACGATTTCAACTTAATCACAACTGCAATAACAACAGAATGGGACACAGCACAGACAAGCGGAGGATCAGCGCCAACAATATCAATGGTTTCAGGCCATGCTTTTGTTGTGCTTAATACAGGAGCAGTAACAAATAACACATCAAGCATGAGAGCAAAGCTAGGCGGATCAGCTAATAATATAACAAATGCAAGTGATCTTCCCATACTTTCTTGCAGCGTGAATATTGCAGCAGTACATACATCAGGAACAGTAGTAGAGTTCGGTTTTCAGAAATATGATGATACAATTTTCACAACAAACAAGAGTCATGCACTATTTCGTGTTAAAGACAATAAACTATATGCAGTATGTGGAGATGGAACAGCAGAAACAGAAGTATTGATTGGAAATTATAATCAATACGGACATTACAGAATAGAATTCACATCAACATCAGTAAAATTCTATGTTGATAATATGGTAACAGCAGCAGCAACAATTACAACACATATTCCAACAAATGACATGACGATAAAGTTCAGCGTAATTTCTCAAAACAATGTAAATTCAACAATAAGAGTGGATGGTTGTTCGCTAACGATATTAAGAAAGAAGTAAAAGGGTGTTTGATACGCCGATAAGACACGCTGCAACAAAAGTGCCAGGAGAGAGGGGTTACGCGTCAGAATGGAACGCGGACCATATAATTACTTCTGATCTTCTTCCTCGCAGATCTGCAACAATAATAGTAGCAGCATCAGATTCATTAGATAAAGGAAGAGCGGATTATGTTTGTGATGGTGTTGCAGACCAAGTTGAAATACAGAAAGCTCTTGATGACGCAAGATATGTTAAAGGAACTGTTCTATTGCTAGAAGGGACATACTACATATCTGGACCATTCACTATACATGATTACGTAACACTAACAGGCGTTGGACACGGAACTATTTTAAATGTAAATGCTCCAAGCATATCATGCATAATTAATTACGGAGTTGGAATAACAATAAGAAATATTAAAATAGAGATAATAAATGTTGGAGATTTTCTTTTTTATGAAAATGATATGGATAGTTGTACATTTGAAAATAATATATTTTCAGGAGATTATGCTTTATTTGCATCATATGATGTTATAAGATTAATAATTAGAAACAACATTATTATAAACAATTCTGATATAGCAATTTATTTCGGATCAATGCAAAGATCTATTGTTGAAGGTAATATTTACATAGGAACACATACATTTTTATATTTAGACAGCGGAATGGATTACAGCATATTTACAAATAACATTATGTATTCAGGATCATCAAATTTAGGCATAACTTATAATTCTGTGATATGGGGAAATGTAGGTAATATAACATTTGAAGCTCAATATATTTCAGCATATAACCAAAGAATAATAAATGTTGGCAGTCCTATATCAAATTATGATGCAGCAACAAAAAAATATGTAGATGATAGTATTGCTGCTAGTCAATACACGCCAGTAAGTTATTATTACGAATCGCATAATGCAGATATAACTGTTTCTACTAGTGCATCAACAGTTAAGCAAAGCGATCCACTACCAGCAGGAAAATACCTAGTTTGTGCAGGCATGAATGTAGATCTATATAGAAGTACTGACGGAGTTGCAGGTATGTATATGTGGATAACACAAGACGATACTGAAATCTATGGATCAAAAAGATTTGTTCAAGACAATGTTAGTGCAAATACTGAAAAAGCAGTATCATTAGAAAGTAATACAATAGTTACAATAACAGCCAATCAAAGAATAAAAATAAAAGCTCAATTAGTAAGTGACGCACCAGAAACATATGCACATCATGTTAGCTTATCAATACTTAAAGTTTAGATCTTTCTTTTACTTTTTCTCTTACTTCAAGCTGCGCAGGACGACGTCCTGGCGCCACATAACTATTTAACATTGATTCGGTAATTTCTCTTTCGTTTCCAAACCTTACCTTCAATAGTTTTTCTTTGTGATTATCAGGTAGTTCCCACGGAAGAAAATGCAATTTATGATGACAATGATGACATATGTCTATTGTTTTCTCAGGCCTGTAGCTTTCATGGTGTCGTTCAAGCACATCAACGTGTTTTCCACACAAAGCACAATGGCCGGATTTCATTCTGCTTGTTCGCAATTTTTCTAGGTACTCCATGGTATATCCTATATCTTTTAATATTCAAAAAGCTAACTATAATCATGAGAAACGGATATAAGTTTTCAAAAACCGCAATAAAGTTTATTGCAATTTTAGTAGAAGGGGGAATAGGAGCGATAATAGCGTATCTTACAAATCTTCCGCAGACGCAGACGGTAGTAGCCACAATAGCTGTTCTAACAGCAGCATTAAATATGTGGAAGCACAGAAAGTAAGGAGTTGCGAACATGGACGGAATTACAATAGAAATAGGCGCATTCATAGTAACATGGGGGCAGATTGCAGTTCTTTACTATAAGTTAGGCAGAATTGAAGGAATGTTAAAAAAAGAAAAAAGAAAATAAAAGGATCAGTCTCGCATCAACCACGCCTCATATTCAGCAGCAATTTCTTTGACTGTGTTCAGATATAGTTTAATATCATCACCGCCTCCAATTGTTCCCATGCTTTCAATCGCTGCTTTTAGCGCGACAGAGCGAGCAATGAAAACATCTTTTAGAGTTGTTTGATTTTTGTTTTGCTTTTCTTCTTCTTTCTTTTCTTCTTTAATTTCTGAATTTTGAGGTTCTGATACGCTGATGACATTTCTGTATATTCCATTCTTTTTTATGACCTCTTCATATTCAACTTTTATTATTTTGCCTTCTAAATTTCTGAATGGATTGGATCCGAAGCCGTTGAACCACTCGCCCCCAACCAAAATTCCGTAGCGGTTTTCGGCAGGTTGGGAGCAGGCCTCTAATTTTCCGATGATTACTTTTCTCATGCCTCTCGCCCCAATTCTGCTATTCTTTTGTAGTTTATTTCAAAGACGCCGTTCCCTGCCTTCTTTATCATTTCAAAATCTTGGAGAAGGCGCAGGTATTTCTGAATTACTGCATCGCTAGTTCCGACATTAATTTCTATCGCTCTTCGTAGATTTTTTATATCTACTTCTTTCTCAAATCCGTTTAGTTGAAGCCACTTTAAGACCTCAACACAGGACATAAATCCCGGCCTTGTCATATTACCACCTCTAATACATACATATACACACATACAATATTTAAAGATTTCTTCATTGCAGAATGTGTGTGTGTTAAGCTTCAGAAGCACTACACACACACATTTTGCGACCATTAATGGTTTATATATCCTGCGTGTGTTTGTTTGTTTGTGTTGTTTTTGGTTTGGCCAATTAATTGTGTCGGCATACCCCCCGTATTGTTGTATTGGTGAAGCACTTGTATAGGTGTATTGGTGAAGGCGAGGTCGCGGGCCTGCCAACAGGCCGGCCAGCAGGCCTGTTGGCCGGCGGATTAAAATATTGGCAACCCGCCTGCGCCTGATAGTGAAGACTGCGAAATGCTCGGCGGGTTTGTCTTGTCCGCCTCGCAATTCCCTCCCTTCCTCCCTTGCTCGGCGTCCAATATAACCGCCATCGCCTCAGGCATTCGGCGATGGCATAAAATGAAACAGCGAAAATATTGGCAATACTGCGGTTCGCTCGCATGGCCTGTTCCTCCGCTTCGCTCCGTCACGGCCTATGCTACGCGTCCTCGTCTTGCTTATATTACCATGAGAAACGGCAGGGCAAGAGTGAAAGGGAACGGCAGGGCAAGAGTGACAGAAAACAGCACATAGAGAGTGATAGAAAACAGAACGGCAAGAGTGACAGATAATTCTTAACAGGGGCGCCCCAACCAAACCGAAAATGGAACTCTTGCAATAGTGATAGAAAACGGCCTAGATAATAACGGGGGGACAACCAAGGTTTTCCCCCCGCATTGTCCCCTCTTTCCTTGCGGTGTTTTGTTGTATTTTTGTAAATTTTTGTATTTATGTGTTGGTTAAAATTGCTAGACGAACAGATACCGACACAAACCGAGGGGTAGGCCTATAAATCATTCAGATAACAGCGTAATAGAAAATCTTTAAATTAATCAAAAACTAATTACTATTATGCTATCTATTGATGAATTGATTGATCTTCTTGCAGTTCAAATGCGCAGATTTCTTTATGACAACTTCCAATCAACAGAAAACATTTATTCAGCAGTCAGCCAAACCGGAGAAGTAACAACGCATCTATCAGAATTAGTTTTAAGCACAGGAATACAGGAAGGAAGCACGGCCAAAATATACTACAATTATCCGGCCTTCAACCCCAAATATTCAACTCTAATTTTTAAATTAAGATTTGACTCTATTGACGATGTTTTCGCATTTATAGGTTTCAAAGGTTCTGTATCAGATCCAAGCTTTAACATGACAGAATCACACGCAGGCCTTATGATAAATAATGGAAATGTTTATTTTTCAACTGCAAACGAAGATCCTTTAAATCCAAACCAACAGCGGACAAGAATAATAGGAATAGATCCGACAAATGTGTTAATCTATAAAATTATATATAATAAATTATGGATAAGGCCAACACCACTGATCTATCCATATTTTGATGGAATAAGGGCAGTAAAAACAGAAAGAGCATGGACACAACCTTATGAAAACGGCGCATATCCACAGATGAACAAGGATCATTACTTTGTTGCTTTCATTAAAAACAATGTAGGATCAACAAAAAGAATTTATTTAAATCATGTATGTTACGGGGAGGAATATGCGGACTAGTTTAAGAAGAACGGCAAAGTATGACGCAAAAGTAGGCGGAATGGTTATACCTGGCCAGACAGCAAGATTTAAAGACAAAATGAAAAAGCAGGTAGAACTTGAGGAAATGGTAAGAAAGATCATAGGAGCAGACATAAATAGAGTATATTACATCATATTTGCGAAAGAATTGAATAAACTTAAAGAGAAATATTCAGATGATACATTAAACACAGAAGCAGATATAATACATAGAAAATGGTACGCAAGAGGACTAAACAACGACAAGCTTAATTCAATAAGGCAAGCAATGAATCTTAAAACATATACAGCACCACCACCTGCTCCTCCTGTTGCAGACTTTTCAGGAACACCAAGAGAAGGATATGTACCTTTGACAGTGAATTTCACGGATCTATCAACAGGTCAAGTAACATCCTGGGATTGGAACTTCGGAGATGGATCAGCACACTCATACATTAAAAATCCTTCACATCAATACACAACAACAGGATACTTTGATGTATCTTTAACAGTTACAGGGCCAGGAAGATCAGATACAGAAACAAAAGACGATTATATTCATGTATTAACAGCAGAACCTTGGTATGATCCAGCATGGAATTATAGAAAGAAGATAACAATAGACCATACAAAAGTAGCAGGAGATTTAACAGACTTCCCAGTATTAATAAGCATAACAGACAATGATATTAAGAACCATGCAAAATCAGACGGAAGCGATTTTGTAGTTACAGCAAGTGATAAGACAACAAAACTTAAAAGAGAGTTAGAGAAATATGACTCATCAACAGGAACGCTTCAATTATTTGTAAAAGTTCCTTCTTTATCATCTTCATCAGATACAATTTTATACCTCTATTATGGTAACCCATCTGCATCAGAAACTAATGATAAAGACACATGGGACTCTAACTATTTGATGGTACAGCATCTAAAAGAAACATCAGGAACGCATTACGACAGCACGATCAATAATTACAACATGACAGCAACATCAGGAGTAGAACAAGGAATATCTGGAAAAATAAATGGTTGCGACAGATTTGATGCAGCAATAGAAAGAATATATCAACCTACAATATTAGATACAATGCCAGCGAATGGAACGATAGAAATATGGTTTAGTCCAACAAATACATTCAACAGCGTTTCATCATCAGGCATGACACTATTTAATAAATATCAGGATACAGGAGGAAATAATTCAATTTATGTTTATCTAGTGGAAAACGATGGAAGACTGAGATTTTTGATGTGGGCAAACGGAAGCGCTTATGACTGTTATACAACAGAAAACTCATGGACAGGAGGAACATGGTATTATATAGTAATTACATGGGGTTCAGGCGGAATGAAAATATATAGAAATGGAGTACAAGATGGTTTCAGCTCATTTACAGGAAAACCTAATGACGGAACAGCTTATGATTATGAACATGGATATTATACAAGAGGAGGAAGTAGGCAGTTTTTCGGAAAACAAGATGAGATAAGAGTTTCAAACATAGCAAGATCATCTCAATATATTCAAACATGCTACAACAATCAGAGCAATCCTTCTACATTTTATAGTGTAGGAGCAGAAGAAACCAAACCTTAATTGTTACCAAGGGGTAGGAATAAGTATTTATATAGTTAAAAGATATAGATTAATTAGGCGATAAAAATGGTAAGAGAAGCAACATACAGAACGAGCAAATACTCTGCTAAAATGGTCGGAGATGTCATCAAGAACAGATTTGACGCACAGCACGATGCAATGGTAGAGCAGGTTACTAACAAGTTCGCAGATCTAGCAACAGCAGAATCAAAAGCAAAAACCATACTAAATGCACACGGAGTTAGCACTACGCTAGTTCCATTCTATCTTGCTTTTGCGAGACAGTGCTACGCAATATCCAAGAAGCATGCAGGAGAGATAGCATTGGACGAAATCTGTATAAGATTTGATTCTTGGGTAGCAAGAGGATTGAATACCTATCTCTTGCAGCAGATCTGCTCGGAAGTAACAGGAATAGATATATCTTCATGCACAGCTTAAACTAGAAGATGAATTTTTGTATTTTTCTATGTTTTTATTAGCTTTTTCTACATTCTACGTGCATCATAACAATTCTTTTTCTCCTATTACACAACTTAGAAAAAGGTACATTGTAGTATTTAAGAGATATTTCATCTAATTCATTTGTCATAGAATCATCACGGATTTGTACCTGAGAAATATCTTACCAGATGACTTTCAATTATTTCATGTCCTATTTCTATCAATACTTTGTTTAATTCTTCCTCTGATTTTACTGATCTTATAGCGTTTATTATTTTGTCACGTCTTTCAATCAATGAACCTTCCATTATTCCAATCATATAATCACTTCCACGGAATGTTAACGCCTGTTGCATAACATTTGTATTTCTCTATATAAATATCTAACTTTGGCACAGCGCGATCAATGGCCCAGTAGTAAATTCTATCTCCTACTTGTTGCATGTGATAACATGGAGTTTCAAAATCAGCATAAATTTTATATCCAGCCCTCTTTACATCATTTGTTAATAAAGTATCTATTGCCCAGTTAGGTTCAGCGGTTAATTGCCCTTCTATCTCATTCTCAAATATTTCAAAGCCTTTTTTCCATGCTTCTGTCCTAGCAGCAAGGCAATAAAAACCTGTTGCATCTACTTCTTGAACTCCTCTTAATCTAGGATCAAGTGATAATCTTTCAATGATTTGATTACCATTTCGTAACAATTTATAAACTCCTAGACGAACAGAATCTGCAAGACGTGGAGTACGTGTAGTTTCAACTCCGCTAACAAGTCCAGTTTTAGAACTTTTTTTAAGAATTTTAAACAATCTATACACAGCCCAACCAGGTGGTAGCGTGTCATCTTCTATAAGAAAGAAATATTTTGTTGTGATCATTTTTGCTATGTCGCGGTGCATTTCTAGAATTGTAGGAAGTTTTGAAGATTCAAAACTTATCTGTTGTCCAAACACAATGCCGCCGTAAGGCCGATACGATTTGTAATGTCTAACAGAAGCGAATGGAGGAAATAATTTTCTAGGACCATATTTTTGTTTATGCCATTGTCGGTAACGATTGACATATTGCCTTAACGCCCTGTCAAGATAAACGTCATTTGTATTATTGTAGATCAATAAATGACATTTGCTTCTGTCAAATTCCATTTTTTCTAAATTATTGAAGAAGGGCCGGACACACCAGGGACGAGAAAAAGTAACTACTAATGTCCAGCCCTTTGTAACATTTCTCTTAAATCGGCGTGTGGTTGTATTATCAAATAGGAATCTACCTTTAAATTTCTTCATATTAATAATAATCACCTTCTAGGAGGCAAAGGACAGCCACCTTTTGGGTAGTGTTGATCACCTGCCCATTTTTTATAAAATTTTTCTTGTACTACATTCAGCATTTTAGCTGTAACATATTCTTTTGATGTGACAGATCCGTAATGTTGAATAAAAATAAATCTATCACATAAAATCTTAAAACCTGCAAGTATGACGCGTCTAGCGTAATCATAGTCATTTATACCATAAGGATCAAATTGCTCATCAAATAAACCAACCTTATCAAGACATTCTCTTTTAAGTAACCAACCAGCAGAAGGACATTCAGGCCACCATTTGTTGTGTCCCATGTGAATTTCAACAATATCATTTTTTAAAGAAGATATTGAAGGACAAGAACGAACAGCACCTATTATATTGTTCATGCAAGGACAAACAATTCCAGCATCTTTGTTGTTTTTAAAAACTTCTATCATGTGATCTAGCGTATTTTTCATCACAATTTCCATGTCATTATCATAAATAAAAATATAATCTCCTTTCACTTTTTTAAATCCTATATTGTAAGCATGAGCGCAACCACAACGCTCTTCTACAACATGAACATAAGTAGGACAAACAAGATCAAGAGATTGAAGATAATCTTGTGTGCCATCAGTACTTTTGTTGTCAACAAAAATAAATTCATCGTCAGAAGTAAGACAAGGTATGATACTTTCAACTGCTTTTTTTGTGTATTCAATATGATTCCATGTGAGTGTAATAACTGAAACCCGTACCATAATTATACTTGACAAGGGGTATATATAAAGTTATTTATCTTTAAATTCTGTGACAACATAATATTATTATGGTAGAACAACCAACTTATGAAGTTATAAAAAAAGAAGACATGCAAGCAGCTTTCAGGGACGCACTAGAACAATCATTGCTAGAATTATTGGAGAGAATAAACAATCTCGTAGATCTGTATTCTGCAACAGCTCCATCTTCATT
>Ga0207433_10016819_pt1 | contig 10202 bp, 12 predicted proteins | sample YelNatPaOPGAMG01_FD_187559 | JGI IMG/M metagenome (GOLD analysis project Ga0207433, IMG submission 187559) | Hot spring thermophilic microbial communities from Obsidian Pool, Yellowstone National Park, USA - OP-RAMG-01 (SPAdes) (version 3) | ecosystem: Environmental > Aquatic > Thermal springs... | reverse complement strand
TCTCCTGGCTGGTTCGCAAGGCTCCTTGATTTATTGTGGCCTTTTTAATTCTTTTGTGAGGTAAATCATGTTTGAAATAAAAAGAAGATATACAGGGTCAAATGTAAAAGAGAAGGGGAATTCATTTTGTATAGGTTTAGTATCGTTATTTTCAATCCTTATATTCCTCCTTGTATTTTCTATGTTACCCTTAATATCTTATGGGGCAAGGATAAAGGAGCTTGCATATATTGACGGTGTAAGGAATAATCAACTTATAGGATACGGTATTGTAATTGGACTTAACGGAACAGGGGATAAGGCAAATACTGTGTTTACAACACAGTCTCTTGCCAATATGCTGGAAAAGATGGGGATTAAGGTTGATCCCGGTGCAACAAAGGTTAAAAATGTGGCAGCAGTTATGGTAACGGCAAACCTCCCGCCCTTCAGCAAGGCCGGTACAACCATTGATGTGACGGTATCTTCCATTGGAGATGCAACAAGCCTTTTAGGTGGTGTGCTGCTTATGACCCCCCTGAGAGGTGCAGACGGCGAGGTGTATGCAGTGGCACAGGGACCGGTTGTTGTAGGTGGTTTTAGTGCCACAGGTGCCGGTGCCACCATGCAGAAAAATCATCCCACAGTAGGAAGGATACCAAACGGTGCCACCATTGAAAGGGAAATAGGTTATGAATTCATAAAGTCTGATTCTATTATTATCTCCCTTAAAATGCAGGATTTTACAACGGCAAGAAGGATTGAAGAGCGTATAAACTCTTTATACAACGATATTGCCTATGCAAAGGATGCAGGCACCGTTTATGTCAAGATACCGGATCCAGTGAAGGAAACTCCTGTTAAATTTTTGTCATTAATTGAAAATCTTGATGTAAAACCTGACATGGTGGCAAAAATTGTTGTGGATGAGAAAACAGGAACCATAGTAATAGGTGAAAATGTGCGTATCTCCACAGTTGCCATATCCCAGGGTAATATTAGTGTTATGATAAAGGAAGACTATAAGGTGAGCCAGCCCTTGCCTTTTGCACCCCAGACTGCTCAAACTGTTGTCACCCCTGATACCAGGATCAGGGCAGAGGAAGATAAGGGAAAGCTATTTATTGTTGAAGGTGATGTTACAATAAGGGAACTTGTAAATGCATTAAATGCCGTTGGCGTTTCCACAAGGGAGATGATTTCCATACTACAGGCAATTAAGGCAGCAGGGGCATTACATGCAGAGTTAGAGATTATATAACATATTAAAACCTGTGGAATATGATTTATGGCATGATGTTTGCATTATTTTTATAAAAGTTATGATGAGGAGGCAAAAATATGAGTGATGGAATAAAGTCAGTTACAATGATGAATTTTCAAGCTCCATCGGCAAGTTTTTATACATCTCGTATTCTTAAAAATAAGGCAGGGACAGATGCCTCTGATATTGAAAAGGTGGCCCAGGATTTTGAATCTTATTTTCTCTATGTAATGCTAAAAGAAATGGAAAAGACCACAAATAGTTCGAATAAAAGCTATATGAAACAGACATATATGTCCATAATGTATGAAAAGGTCGGTGATTATATGGCAAAAAAGGGGATAGGTATCAAAGAGATGATTGCAGAACATTTACAAAAAAATATTAAAGTTTTAAAAGAAAAGGGCGATAATAATGGTAAGTAAAAAAGGAGGAATGTTATGAAGATAACAAATGCCAATCATCCAAACGCCCTTGAGAACATAATAAAATCACTGGAAAGTAAGCCTGATAAAGGTATAGTTAGAGAACAGAAGAACAAACAGGATATATCAGACAAGGTAGAGCTTTCTACAAAAAGGCAGGAAATCCAGAAACTTGTGGACAAGGTAAAAGCCATACCTGAGGTAAGGACTGAAAAGGTGGAAAAGATAAAAGAGGCCATAAAGTCCGAAACATATAATGTTAAAGGTGAACTTGTAGCAAAGAGCATATTAAAAAGCAACATACTGGACGAAATTTTATAATGTATTGAAAATGAATGGCTATTATGGAGCATATGTTTTTTGAAATAGCATCAAAAGAGCTTAATGTCTTAAAGGATTTTCAAAAGACATTGAAAGAGGAAAGGGATTCCATAATTGCATTTTCCATAGAGGGTATTGTAAGGACCAACAACAAAAAAGAAGAACTTTTGAAAAAACTCGAATTTCTTGAGGCAGAAAAGAAGAGGCTTATGGAAGAGATGCCAGATAAAGAGAGAATTTTTAATGACAAGAGATGGAAATTTGTTACAGATGAAATAAAGACCATTTTAAAGGACATAAATACGGCACTGGGGAAAAACATAAATCTCATTTCATTTTCTGTGGATTATATAAGAAGCTCCATAGAAAACATTGTAGATTTCGTAAATAAGACATCATACTCAAAAAAAAGCAATTTGAAGTTATCCATATTTCCACCAAGAGAGATTTAAATGAGCATCTCATCTATATTAAACATTGCAAAGAATGCACTTTCTGCATCCCAGATAGGGATGCAGGTTACATCCCATAACATATCCAATGTAAATACAAAGGGTTATGCGAGGCAGGCACCGGTATTTGAAGAACTTTCCCCTTCTTCCATAGGCGGACTTCTTTTAGGAAATGGCGTTAAGGTTGACAGTATTGTAAGATATGCAGACAAATACATAGAAAAACAGCTAAATTTAAAAAATAACGAATTACAGGAACAGACCATATATAGCCAGTATTTCGAAAGGATTGAAGGTATTCTCAATGAAGACAGCAACAAGCTTACAAATTACATAACAGATTTTTTTAATGCCTGGCATGAACTATCCACAGACCCTCAAAGCACTGCCTTAAGACAGGCGGTGCTTGCCAGTGGACAAAACTTGACCCGTTCCATAAATAATATTTACAGCGGGCTAAAAAACCTTCAGATAGAGCTAAACAATAAGGTCAAGTTTGAGATAGAAAATATAAATAGAATCACATCTTCCATTGCAGATTTAAACAAGATGATATTCGAAGGGGCATCGAGTACAAGTGAGGCTAATGATTATATTACAAAGCGAAATGAATATATAAAGGAGCTTTCTGGAAAAATCGATATAAACTATTTTGAAGATGAATACGGAAGGGCAACAATACTCACATCAAAAGGAAAGGCCCTTGTGGATGGAGGTCAATCCTGGAATCTTGATGTTATAGATGATGAAACAACAGGATTCTATAAAATTGTATGGAAAGATTTTTCAGGGAAATCAACAGACATCACAGACAATTTTCAGGGCGGGAGTGTATACGGTATCTTAAGAATGCGCGACGGCGAAATAAACAATTTTATAGCCGATATGGATGAGCTTGCAGGGGCAATCATTACAGAAGTAAATAAAGTGCACAAAAATGGTTTTACATTAACTCATGACCCATCATCAACTGAGCCAGATAATATATCCTTTTTTAAAGAATTGACAGGCAATTATTCAAAGGATATGGCGCTATCGGACGATGTATTAAAGGATATTAAAAACATTGCCGCATCGGACAATATAGATGAAAACGGAAAGCCCATTGGAAACGTTATTGCACTGAATATAGCATCCATTATTGACCAAAAAATCCTAAACAGTAATTCATCAACAATCGTTGAATTTACATCTTCCATTACCAACAGAATAGGACAACTTTCAAGGGCTGCAAAGGATACCCTTGAATACAGCCAGGACACAATGCAGATTATGGAAAAACAGAGAGAGGATGTGTCCGGTGTATCACTCGATGAAGAAATGGCAAATCTCATTAAATTTCAGTATGCATTTCAGGCAGCTACAAGACTCTTTACCGTGGCGGATAATTTATTTCAGAGTCTACTTGAGGCAGTATAATGAGGGTGACAGATAGTTTAAAATACGAGCTATTCACGAGAAACCTATCAAAGATAAAAGGGCTTGTTGATACAGCACAAACAAGAATAGCATCAGGGAAAAAGGTTCTCTCTCCTTCTGACGATCCTGTTGCTGCTTCATCGGGTATAGGACTTGAAGTAGAAAAAAAGATGAACCTTCAATATGAAAGAACATTAAATAAATTAAAAACACTGGGGAGTTTTTACGATACGGCAATAACAGGTATACATGAACTTCTGACAAAGGCAAAAGAGATTGCCATTACACAGGCATCTTCTACAATGGATGCTGCAACAAGAAAATCATCGGCAGAACAGATAAAAGGTATAATAGAACAGCTTGTAACCATTGGAAATACAAAACTTGGAAATACATATATATTCGCCGGTGAAAAGACAGATACAGTGCCCTTTACTTTAAACAATGGCTACACAGTCACATATAACGGCACAGAAGATGTGTCTTCAGTTTTTATCGACAGGGCTACAAAAGAAGAATCTGGTATATCAGGTAACAGGGTCTTTATATCCGATACAAACATCTTTACTGTGTTAAAAGATTTAAAGGATGCCCTTGAAGAGAACAATGTGGAGGGTATAAGGAGTTCCCTGGATGGATTAAATGCATCCCTTGAAAAGACAGAGACAAACCTATCATATATTGGAACTTATGTATCAAGGATAGAGGATTATATTTCCTATAAGGAGACAAGAGACCTCGACATAGAGGAAGTAATTTCCAGTATGCTCGATATAGACATTACACAGGCGGTTACAGAATTTAATATGCTTACAAATGCTTATCAGGCAATGCTTTATAGCATGGCAAAAATTCAGGATTTAAATGTGTTGAACTATCTTAAATAAGGTTAGATAAGGTGATGGATGCTCGTTCTTTCCCGTAAAAAAAATGAAGGCATCATTATAAAAGGTAAAGATGGGGACATAAGGATTTTTCTCATTGAAAGTGAAAAAGGCAGGGCAAGGATAGGTATTGAGGCGCCTAAAGGTTATACAATAGTAAGGGAAGAATTGTTAGCAGAGATTGAAGGGGCAAACAGAATGTCTGCCCTGAAAGATATGGAAAAAATAAAGAGGTTTATAGGTGAAGGAAATAAATGAAATAAGGCTGAAGGGAAAGATAATAGGATTTGATAAGTTTACCGAATATCTCCTGGAGGCTCCTTTTGGAGAAGATTCACCCTTCAGGGTGTTGAAATGTGTAGATGCACCTGTTTCTTTTGTTGTAATCAATCCCTATTATATACTGGAGGATTATTTCTTTGATGTTGATGATACCATCATTGAAGAACTAATGGATAGGTCAAAAAGTGAAGAAAGTATAGCAGTGCTTTGCATAGTAAGACCCAATGACAGAACACTTTATGTGAATTTACGTTCACCTATTATTATAAATACAAAAAAAGGCAGATTCATCCAGGTTATCCTTCAAAATGAAGGATATGGTGTATCTGTCCCCTTTGCCATAAAAAAAGAAGAATAGAAAAGAAATAAATGAAAAAGAGAAACAAAAATGATAAAAATAGGCACATTCATAAAAAGATAACATCCCGGCCTGTTCAAAAACCCAGCTCACCTACCCTTTCTATATGCATGATTGTAAAAAACGAGGAGGAAAACCTTCCGAGATTACTCAATTCAATACAGGGTCTATACGATGAGCTAATCATTGTTGATACAGGTTCTACTGACAATACAGTAGAGATTGCAAAATCATTTGGTGCAAAGGTCTATTGCTTTGAATGGTGCGACGACTTCTCTGCTGCCAGGAATGAATCTTTAAGGCACGCTACAAAGGACTATATACTCTGGCTTGATGCTGACGATGAGCTAAAAAAAGAAGAACACATAAAGATAAGATATGCCCTTTCTAAATACAGGGGATATGCCTTTTATCTAAGATTAATAAATTTTACAGACCAGGGAGATACAGAGTCCATACAGATGAGGATGTTTCCAAGAAGAGAAGATATAAGATTTGAGGGTAGTGTCCATGAGCAGGTTTATCCATCCATTGAGAGGGCAAAGATACCCATGACCTTATGCGATGCAGTAATCATCCATCATGGATATAAAGAAAGCGGCGATAGTGATACAAAACTAAAAAGGAATCTTGAGATTCTGAAAAAGGACCTTGCCAGAGAACCTGATAATATTTTGACTTTATTCTTTCTCGGAAGGACATTAAGGGGTCTTAATCAATTAGAAGACTCAGTCTCTTACTATGATAGGATTATTGAAAAAGGAAGAGATGATAACAAATTAAGGGCCACTGATTTATACCAGATTACCTTATTTGAAAGGGCAGGGATCTTAGCAACAAATGGAAGGCTCAAGGAGGCCATTAATTTGCTTGAAGACCTTGGAAATGCAGGCAAGAATAATATAATAGATTTTACAATAGGTGAGCTGTATTATAAGTCAAAGGAATACGAAAAGGCATATAAGTATCTATATCGCATAAAGGATGTAAGCTTTAAAGAAGAGTTAGTGCCTTTAGACCTAAAACTAATAAAAAAGAATCTATACAAATACCTTGGCGTATCATCCCTTTTTGTAAGAGACTACAATACAGCAAAGAGATATATAGGCCATTTAATTGACCATGACCCTCAAGACCCTCAAAACTATCATTACCTTGCCTTATGTGAGGAAAAGCAGGGTAACATAAAAAAGGCAATAGATATCTGTTCAAAGGCAATAGAGAGATTTTATGACGATATATCCTTTGTTAAAAAAAGATTTCTTTTAAGGCTTGAAAACGGGTATTTAGAAGACATAGATAAAGACCTGCCTTTTCTGGAGGATAATACCCAGGACCTTGATGTTTTATGCGGCCTTTTTCTTTTAAGCTCCCTAAAACTTTCTGTAGATGGCATAACTAAATACTACAATGCCATACAAAGGGCACTCTTTTTACCTGTTTTGCCCTTTCCTGAGGGCTATCTGGATGTAAAAAATAGACTTAATGCCCTTGACGAAAAAAAGGCACTTTCTTTACTGGATAGGGCAGTGGATAACCTGCTTAACCTAAATACCAGTATTACCGCTTAAGCTACCTTTTAATTTTAAAAAATTAAAAAAGATATAAAAAAAATCTTAAGTTTTTTAAGACATATTTCGATAATTATTGTAGAAGGGAAGAAAGGAGGTGAAAAAAAACTTCCCGAAAAAATAAAAAGGCAAGATGCCAAAAAAATTAAACAAGGAGGTTTAACATGGCTTTTAGAATCGCAACAAACGTCGCATCACTTAATACTCAAAGGTGGCTCTCAGTAGCCAATGCAGGGATGAGCAAGGCCCTGGAAAGACTGTCATCCGGTTACAAAATCAACAAGGCAGCAGATGACGCAGCAGGTATTGGTATTGCTACAAAATTAAATGTTAAGGCAGCAAGCGTTGCCAAGGCAATAGATAATGGCAATCAGGCAATAGCAATGCTCCAGACTGCTGAAAGTGGTATTGAGCAGATTGCAAACATCTTAACAAGGTTAAAAGAGCTTGCAACCCAGGCAGCATCTGACAATTTAACAAATACAGACAGGGCAGCCCTTGATAATGAAAGATCACAGCTTGAAGACGAAATAAATAAGATTGCCCAGAACACCAAATATGGCTCAACCGGACTCCTTCAGGGTGCCAATTCCATATCAGCATATGGTGCAAGTCTCACACCGGGTAATGGTATCTCTGATATTGATGTTACAAGTGCGGCTTTAACTGCAACAACAAAATTTACACTAACCGTATCAGCTGGTGCCACTACTACATTAACCCTTACCAATGGAACCACAACGCAAACAGTTACTGTAGCAAAACCATCCAATCTGGGAACTGCCACAGCTAATTTCTCTAATTTAGGTGTGAAGGTCACAATTAACTCATCTATTACTAATATAAGCGCTAACAATGCCTTTACTGTAACTGTTGGTTCCTCTTCTTTTGCATATCAGTTAGGAGATGTAAACGAGAGCTACGACCAGATAAGTATAAGTATTGCGAACTTCCAGACAACTTCTAATGTCCTTAACATCTCTGGTGATATTACATCAAAAGCAAATGCCCAGAGCTATTTAGGGACAATAGATACTGCAGTAACAAACCTCAACACAGAAAGGGGTAAGATTGGTGCTGCCCAGAACCAGATATCATATCATATAGCGAACCTCGAGGCTATGTACGAGAACACAAGGGCAGCCCAGTCCACAATCAAGGATGCAGATTTTGCAGCAGAGATGGCGAACTTCACAAAGTTCCAGATAGTAACCCAGTCCGGTGTTGCAATGCTTGCCCAGGCAAATCAGCTACCACAGTTGATTCTTTCTCTTATGAGATGATGCAACTATCCCCACCCCCTCTGATAACAGAAGGGGTGGGCATCTGAAAGGTGGTGGCTGATATGGAAATATCAGGGGTAAATAACATAATAACAAATCCTAAATTAGCTGATAGATTAACAAACGCAACCTCTGGAAAGACAGAAAGTAAAGCCTCTCAGAGTTTAAAACCCGCATCTTCTACAATAGGAGAAAATGAGCAAATAGCTAAAGATATAGAAAGAATGCTTCAATTTTTTGAGACAAATAATTCTGTAAAATTCCAGTATGACAAATCAATAAACAGGATTATTATCCAGGTTGTAAATGGTAAAAACAGCGAGGTGATAAAGCAGATACCACCTGAGGACATAGTGAGATTTTTAAAGGCTTTTAATGAATTAATCGGTATTATCATAGATAAGGAGATTTAAATGGCAGGGAATATCTCTTTAACAGGTCTTACAAGCAATATTAACTGGACAAACCTTATAAATGACATAATAAATGCAAAAAAGGCTTCTACTGTTACACCCCTTGAAAACAAAAAGTCAGATTATCAGGCAAAGCTTTCAGCCTATCAGTCTTTTAATAGCCTTCTTTTGAGTCTTAAAAACTATATAGATGATAATAAACTCGATACGACTTCAGGTTATAATATCTATAAATATAGCCTCACATCATCTAACACGAATATAACACCGGAAGATATTTTAGATGTCTCCCTCTCAACAGATGCAAATATCGGTAACTACTCCATTGAGGTTACAAGTCTTGCCCAGGCAGAAAAGATTGCCTCAGATAGTCAGACATCAAAGACTACTGCATTGGGGTTATCGGGAACAATCACTATAAACAGTAAAGAGATTACCATAGGGGCAGACGATACGCTCCAATCAATAGCATCAAAGATAAATAGTGCTGGTGCTGGTGTTACTGCAAGTATTCTATCCATTTCAGATACAGAACATAGATTAACCCTTGAATCCCAGTCAAAAGGTGCAGAAGGTATTTCCCTTACAGATGGCAGTGATATCCTTAAAACACTTGGTATATTAGATGCATCAGGGAATAAAAAAAATATCATAACAGCAGGCGCAGATGCATCTTTAAATATAGATGGTTACTCCATAACATCTTCATCAAATACTGTAACAGATGTCATATCCGGTGTAACATTGACCTTAAAAAAAACAAATACTGGTGAACCCATAAAATTAGCTATTACAGAAGACCAGAGTGCCATAAGTGGTAAGGTATCCGCTATGGTAAGTAGCATAAACAGCATACTCAGTTATATTAAGACCCAGAATACATATGCCGGTGAAGGTTCAAAACCCTCTCCTCTTATGGGTGATATAAATCTCCAGACAGTCCGAAGTAGCATCACCAGCGCCCTATTTGAAGAAGTAGAAGGAAATTCTACATATAAAACAGCCTCATCCATAGGCATAACCTTTGGCAAAGATGGCTCATTAAGTCTAAACACCACAACATTTAGTGATGCCTTAAGTTCCAGCAGGGCTGAGGTAATAAATGTCCTTACCCGGCTTGGTGATACCTTAAAGACAAATATGAATGTGTATGTGGACCCATTTACCGGGACACTAACCCAGGTAGAAAAATCAATTAACGAGACAATAACAAATATAGATAAAAGAATAGATGAATTAAATGACCGTTACGACAGAGAAATGGTAGAACTTGAAAAAAAATACAACAGTCTTGAGCTGCTTATCTCTTCATCTAATCTCATGAAGAACTGGCTTACCCAGCAGATAGACTATATGAAAAAGAGTAATAGCTAAAACAAAGGGGGAAATAATGACATTAAATGGAATTAACAGTTACAAAAATATAGCAAACACAATTTCTGAAGAAGATAAAGGCCAGCTTTTACTGAAAGTTTTTGAAAGAATGCTTGAAAAACTTGATTTGGCAGTTGAATATATAGAAAACAAAAACTTTGAAAAAAAATACGAAGA
>Ga0207433_10016816_pt1 | contig 10203 bp, 8 predicted proteins | sample YelNatPaOPGAMG01_FD_187559 | JGI IMG/M metagenome (GOLD analysis project Ga0207433, IMG submission 187559) | Hot spring thermophilic microbial communities from Obsidian Pool, Yellowstone National Park, USA - OP-RAMG-01 (SPAdes) (version 3) | ecosystem: Environmental > Aquatic > Thermal springs >... | reverse complement strand
TCAATCTTTACACCTGGTTTACTACCCAGATCCAAAGATGGGATGACCTAACGGAAAAAGAGTATGAAATGCGTATCGAAAGTGACGAGGACGCCCTCCAGATTGTTACTATTCATAGCAGTAAGGTATTAGAATATCCGATAGTTTTTTGTCCTTTTCTTTTTGACCCTCCCACAGAAAACAAAAGGGATGTTTTTCTTTTCCATGAATGGCCGGAGGAAGAGACGCTTCTTTGTGCTTTTCGCGAATCCCTTGCTGACGATCAGAAAAGAAAATTCGAGAAGGAATGCCTGGCGGAAGAATTACGCCTCCTCTATGTAGCCTTAACGAGGGCGAAGGTCCGTCTCTATCTCTGCTGGGCAAATAAAAAAGGAGCCGAAGATTCGGCTTTAGGTTATCTTTTGTCCGGCTTAGATGGCGCTATTACTACAAATGATGAGGCAATGTTTCGTTCTCTTGAGAGACTTGCCGCGCGGGCCGAGGGAAGGATAGAGGTTTGTTCCTTGCCGGAGGGGGAAAAAATTTCTTCTCTCCAAGGGAAAAGAGAGGAACCGCTTCTGACTTTTAGACCCTTTAAAGGTTCTATCGACCATTCCTGGGGCATTGCCAGTTTCAGTTCCCTAATCTCTGGAGTAAAAGATATGGGGGAACAACCCGACTATGACGGGACAATGTACGAGGACATAAGTGTGCCACTTGAGGAGGGAAAAAGCATCTTTACCTTCCCCCGGGGTATAAAGACGGGGATTTTTTTTCATGAGATACTGCGGCAGATTGATTTTCAAGACCCTGTAAGCGAAACGACAAGGTTACTCATAAGGCGACAACTTGTCACCCAGGGCTTCTCCGGGGAATGGGAAGAGGTGGTCGTAGAGGTTCTAAGGCAACTTACACTGGTAAAATTACCATGGGATAATGAATCCATATGTCTCGCCCAGGTGGATAAAAAAAACTGCTTAAGGGAAATAGCCTTTACCTTTCCCCTGCGGCGCCTCGAGACGTCAAGTTTGACTTCCCTTTTGCATAGGCTCAATATGACGGCCCATAAGGATACCTGGGAATGGGAAGGGGGAAGGTTAAGATTCAACCCTGTTGAGGGATACATGAGAGGTTTCATCGACTTGGTATTTGTTTATAGGGGTAGGTATTTTCTGGTGGATTGGAAATCCAATTTCTTGGGTGAGCGATGGGAGGATTATAGCGGTGAAGCCTTAGAAAGGGCAATGGTGCAAAATTATTACCATCTCCAGTATCTTCTGTATACCCTTGCCCTCCACCTCTACCTTGGGAAGCGTCTTTCCCACTATTGTTACGATGAGCATTTCGGAGGTGTGTATTACGTTTTCCTGCGTGGTCTTGCGCCGTTTGGTCCAAATGGTATCTTCTCTACAAAACCTGAGGAAGGCTTGCTCAATGAATTAAAAGGGTTACTCCTATGATGCCCCTCCTCGAATTTTCGCCTATCGATTGTTACTTCGGCCGTTTCCTGAAAGAGGTATCCGGTGAGGAACGGAAAGAATTTCTCCTTATTTGTTCGCTGGTAAGTAGGTTGACCCGCGATGGGCATATATGTTTGGACCTCGAAGAGATAGCCAATACTTCTCTTTCTCTCCCCGATGGGCCCTTTCGCCTACCATCCCTGGATAAATTGAGAGATATCCTACTTCGAAATAGTACGGTGGGTTTGCCCGGTGAATTTAAACCCCTTATCCTTGACGGGAATAACCGCCTCTATCTTTACCGTTACTGGTGGTATGAAGATCGTTTGGCCCGTTATCTTGCCGAGAAGTCGAAAGAAGAGGAGGAAATTTCTCCCATCTTGAGGGGAAGCTGGGAAACCAGATTGAGGAAATATCTCCCTCCCGAGAGGGACCTTTGGCAAGAACTGGCGGTGTGTCTTGCCCTTTTTAAAAAATTAATCGTTATTTCCGGTAGTCCTGGGACTGGGAAAACGACCACCATTGCCAAAATTCTTGCCCTTCTCATCGAAATGAAACCAAACCCTACCCCTTCGATTTTCCTCGCTGCCCCTACTGGGAAAGCGGCTATACGGATTAAAGAGGCGATAAGAAAGGTGAAGGAGGCCCTTCCTTGCCCCGAGGAGGTCAAGAAGGTTATACCCGATGAGGCCTATACGATACATCGTCTGTTGGGCGTGACCAGGAACTTAACCTCTTTTCGTTACCACGAAGGGAACCCCCTCCCTGCCGATTTGGTGGTTGTTGATGAAGCCTCTATGCTGGATCTTCCTCTTTTTGCCAAATTTGTGGCAGCTTTACCGAAAAAGGTGAGGCTTGTCCTTTTAGGGGATAAAGACCAACTGACGTCCGTACAGCCCGGGGCCGTCTTGGGTGATATCTGTGGGGGTGAGAATATCGATATCTTTTCAGCGTCCCTTGTGCATAAAATCGCCACCGTTACCGCATTACCCATGGGCATTGAAGTTTCATCTAAGGCCTTAGCTTTAAATGATTGTCTTGTCGAGTTGAAGAGGAATTACCGCTTCGATAAGGAAAGTGGCATCGCTCAAGTTGCCCGGGCGGTAAGGGAGGGTAATGCCGAACTTGTCCTTTCTCTCTTGGTGGAGGGTAATTTTTCTGATATACGGTGGATCAAGGGGGAGACCTTTATTCCTTACTTGAGGAGTAAGATACGGGAGGGTTACGGTGCCTACTTGAATGCGGCAAGGAGGGGTGAGATAGAGAAGGTCTTTGAATTATTCGATAGCTTTCGGGTGTTATGCGCCCTCCGTCGCAGCATATGGGGTGTTGAATGGTTGAATCGGATTATCGAGGGAATACTTAAGGAGGAAGGGTTGATTACGTCAAGGGGGACATGGTATGAGGGCAAACCTCTGCTCATTACGAGAAATGATTATAGAACAGGACTTTTTAATGGTGATGTGGGGATTGTGCTTGCGCATCCTAATGGGGAGGGGATGAGAGCCTTTTTCCGGGAGCCCAAAGGGTCTATTAGGCATTTCTTTCTTCCCCACCTGCCTCCTTACGAGGTCGCCTATGCCATGACCGTTCATAAGAGCCAGGGTTCGGAATTCGATCGAGTACTTATCGTTCTTCCCGAAGAGGATAATCCCTTACTTACCAGGGAACTTATCTATACGGCCCTCACGCGCGCGAAGGTGGGTGTGGAAATTTGGGCGCGCGCGACAATCTTAAGGAACTCTATTTTGCGGCAGGAAAGACGGAAATCGGGATTAAGAGACAAACTTTGGAAGTAGTAGACTTTTTATGACGAAGGTAATCATTTCTTACTTTTTTATTTTTCTTTCCTCTTTTACCGTTGCCCTTACGGGGGCCATGATGCCCGGCCCACTCCTTACAGCAGCTATATCCGATAGTTTAAAAAAAGGATTCGTTGCCGGTCCCCTTCTCATTGTCGGTCACGGTATTTTAGAACTTACCCTCCTTGTGGCCCTCCTCTGGGGGCTTTCCCCCCTTTTTACTCAGAAATGGTTTTTTGTGACCGTCTCACTTGCCGGAGGATTTATCCTCTTCCTTATGGCCTGGTCTATTTTCCAATCACTGCCCCATCTTTCGGTTGGGGGTGGTAGAGGAGAAAAAGCGGTATCGCCCAACTTGGTTGCAAAGGGGATCGTCATAAGCCTTTCCAATCCCTATTTTCTCATTTGGTGGGCTACGATTGGGATGGGTTATATTGTGCAAAGTCAGACCTACGGATTTCTTGGTATCTCCCTTTTCTTTTTGGGTCATATCTTGGCTGATGCGCTTTGGTACTGCAGTGTTACTTTTGCCATGGCCCGGGGGAGGAATTTTATGACCCCTAAACTTTACAGGATGATTATGGGTACGGCGGCCTGCTTTCTTGTAGGTTTTGGCACGTATTTTATGTATGCCGGGATGGAAAAGATTCTTTGAAGTAGTCGGCAAGGATGCGCTCGTGGTCAAAGGCAAGGGGTGAAGGAATGGTCTCTTTTTGGAATATGCCGATGGCTACCGCATCGTCCGCGGCCTGGGGGGTACCTTTCCCTTGGGCGATAAAGACGGTGGAAATGGTGTGCCTTCGGGGATCACGCTTTGGGTCAGAATAGGTGTGAAATTGTTTGATAAGTTTAACATTGAGTCCTGTTTCTTCCCTCGCTTCCCGAACGGCCGCTTCTTCTAAGGATTCTCCGTAATCCACAAAGCCGCCCGGCAAGGCCCATCCATAAGGATAGTTTTTCCGTTTTATTAAAACTATGCCTTCCTCCATTTCAATGATGATATCCACCGTGGGAAGGGGATTAACGTATTCTTCCCATTCCGCTTGACAGTTGGGGCATTTCTTTTTTGTTTTAATGGCTAAACTCCTTCTTTTTTAATTAAAATTAAATCGATATCTTGGGAACGTCAACAAATATTTGACAAGGGAGCGCCTTTACTATAATTAAAGCAGCTCAAAAAAGGGGAAGTGATAATGAGGGAAGAGCGAATTTTACTAAGGGGTAACGGTGATTTCACCGTGGAGCAATACTTGGAAGTGCTGCGGGGAGACGAGGGAGGAGCACAGCTTTTGTCCCTGGGACTTACAACTGCACCGGGCTGCAACATGCGCTGTATTTACTGTTACAACGAAGGGGGAAGGAACGAAGCGGGCAGACCGGTAGAGGACCGGATGAGCCTTAAGGATTATGAAAAGGCCATCAGACAAGCAGCCGCCTTAGGTGCCCAATCGGTGATTATGGTCGGCGTCGGGGAGACGATGCTCGACAAGAATTTCGCTACCCTGGTGGAAATGGTAGATTTTCACGGAATGATTCCCCTTGTCTTCACTAACGGTACCTTGCTGGATAAAAAGATGGCCAGCTTTCTCTTTCGCCATCACGCAAGCATCTATTTGGCCTTAGATAGTGTGCGAGAAGAAACCTTCAATATTATTACTCGTACCCGGGGGGAACTACCGGTTGTTTTAAAAGGTATCGATGCCTGTTTAGAAGCGGGTTTTGGGCAGGTTTATTCCCGCAATGGTTATCAGGTGACCGATTTTGCCGTGAATACCATGGTCATGCGGATTAATGAGCCTGAGCTGGCGGAAATAGAGGAGTTTTGCCGCAGGAGAAACATTCTTTTTACCTGCCGCTTTCCCGAGAAATTGGGAACGGCCCAGGAGCTTTGGGAGATATTCGTGGCTATTGATGGGGAGGAAGAGCGCAGGTTAAGGGAGAAAGCGAGGCAGCATTCCTTGGGTAATGAGGTTTTCCGCACCGATTTAGGTTGCCTTTTTTGGGTGGTTGGTGTGCTTTTAGGCATTGATGGTAGGACAAGGCTTTGTTACTCCTTAAACCAGCGTCAGGATTTGGGAAACATCAAAAAGGATGATTTGATTGATATTATAAGGAAGAAGCGCCTTTTTTATCCTCACCATGAAAATCAATTCTGTCCCATTCACCTGGAACAGGCGGTGGGCACTTAAAGGAAAATAATGGAAATAATAACGTATCTTAGTCCCTTGCCTGAGGAGGCAACACCGCCAGGTTCGTATGTGGAACGAAACCCCAATTTGTCTTACTTGCTCTACGGTAAGGAAAACGGCCAAGCCTTAATGATTGATGCCTGCGGTGATATAGGGCAGGTTAAAAGAGATTTACAAAACCGCAAGCTTCTCCTCGAAGGTATTCTCCTTACCCACTTTCACCATGACCATGTCTTTTACCTGTCCCACTGGTTGAAGCATTATCCGGAAGTATGGGTGGGAATCCATCGCTCCTCATATGGCAGGCTTCACGACCAGGGCGTGGAGAAAGTGCGTCTCTTTTCTGACGGTGAGGTAGTTGAGGTAGATGGTTTTTATCTCCACATTTGGGAAGCGCCGGGGCATACGGTGGATTCTCTCTGTTTTTGGGATGACGAGGGGAAAAATATTTTCACTGGCGATGTACTCATGGGAGGAGGTATAGGCTGCAGCGATTATCGCCGCGGGGGAAACAGGAATAGTTTTTATCGTACATTAAGAAAGCTACTGGCCGTACTTCCCCCAGAGGCCAAGATTTATCCCGGTCACTTTTCCGAACATTATCGCCGTTTGCCACCCTATGATTTTGCCTCTGAAAGGGAACGAAACCCCTATGTCAGAAGTTGTTTGAGGGGTGAAAGGGGCGCTTTCGACCGGCAACTGAAACTTTTTTCCCTGGAATTTGAAAGGGGAGAAATACGGCTTTTGGATTTGAAAGACCTTGAAGAGATATGCCGTTTGGAGAAGGAAATCTGGATTCCTCCCCTCCAGGCGCCGCGGGAATTGATTGAGAAAAGATTACTTCAAGGACATCGCATGCTCTCCTTTGCTGACCACGGTGTCACGGAAGGCGTAGTTAGTTGGTGTTATTCGTCCTTTTCTTTAAAGGATGGGGTAGATGCCTTTCCCGATGATTTTTACCGATTTTCTGCCTGCAGTTCCTGTGAAGCAAGGAGGGCCAATTCTGCTTTTATCTATAACGTGGGGGTAATACCCGAGGCCCGTGGCAGAGGAACGGGCGGGCTTCTCCTCCAGGAAGCCTTTGCGATGATACGGAAAGAGGGCATAGCCCAAGTATTTATCGACAGTCGGCTGCCCTCATACGAAGGAAGTTACGGTTTTCCCCAGGAGGAGGTGCCGCAAAATCCTGTTTTCAAGGAAGCGATCGATACCTATTTTGCAACAGGCTGCCTGCCGCCGGAAGATATTTTGAGAAAGGACCCTGCCGTAAGCTTTTATCTCAAAAATGGGCTTACGCCGTGGTGCGTGAAGAGAAATTTCATCCATGACCCGCCGAGCGGAAATTTACGCCTTATCTGCTATGCTAATCTGGTGAAGGAAGATGAAGGGGATGTTATCTCGAACTTTAATTAAAAATAGAAGAACCTTTCAGGAGTACAATAAGTTTCGCAAACAGATTTTTACCGAACTTGCCCCTAAAGAAAGTGTATATGTTCTTTTCCTTCTTCCCTGGCTTTTGAGTATCAATCATCGGAGTTTCCCCGGTTATGTGAAAAATTTAAGAAAACCTTTTAAGGTTTATAACATCGATAATGAGAGGGAGATAATCCGGCGGGAAGAGACCTTCAAGAAAATTTTTCAGTTCGATGGAAGAGAACCATTGCGTCCCATAAGTCAAGAAATATGCTGGATTCAGGGCGTCTACACCATAGGGAGTATAGGTACGGTAAGCCAAACATCACGTTCCGACTGTGACATTTGGATCTGTATCGATAAACGGGATTTCGATGATACCCTCTTTGGACAGTTAAACCAAAAAATCAATCTGATCAAGGATTGGTTCGATTCCCAGCAAAGGATTCCGGTATATTTCTTTATAAATGATGTGGAAGATATCAGAAATTGCGTGTTTGGCGAGGTAAAACAGGAAAGTTCAGGAAGTACCCAGCGGAACATTTTGAAGGAGGAATTCTACCGAACATTCATTCTCATTTGCGGCAAGATACCCCTCTGGTGGTTGGCCTATGAGGAGGGAAACGAGGTGGGTTATGAAGAATGGTTGAGGGAAATAGAAGAAAAGAGACCAGAGTATGACGACGTGATTGATTTAGGTGATTTGCCGGGGGTAAGAAGGGAGGAGTATTTTGGAGCTGCCATTTGGCAGTATAACAAGGCCCTTACCCATCCTCTTAAATCGTTGCTTAAAATGCTGCTATTAAAGATGCAATTGGATCAAACAAAAGGAGAGCTCTTATGCCATGAGTTTCGCCGAGCTGTTCTCGGTAAGAAATCCGATGAGCCCTTTATTGATCCTTCTTTATTTACGATGAATGCCGTATTAGACTATGCTGCCAATAGCTTTGAGCGTAAAACCTATGAGTTCATCAAAAAGTGTTTCTATCTCCGTTATGATATAAAGTTAAATGCGCGAAAAATTACGCTGAAAGAGAAATTGGCGGCAGATCTTTTTAAAAAACATCGCTTGACCCTCGAAGAAATCCATCACCTAAATGAATTTTCTTTATGGAACCTAAACGAGCAAATTGCCTTCGGAACGGCCATCTTCGATTTACTCTTTAAGATCTACAGAGATATATCACCGCTCGCTAAAGGGGTTATAAGTGAAGTGACCGAACAAGATTTGACTATTATTGGCCGAAAACTTTTTGTTACCCTGGAGAAGAAACCTAATAAGATTCCCATTTTTCTTAAACCATTAGAAGAAATGAATCTTTCTTCCTTAATTTTTAAGTTCTACGGCAGAAACTGGCAGGTAGCCACAACGGGCGATTTTGCCCATCCCCTCGTTACCCATAGCAACATCGTCTATTGTATTGCTTACCTGGTTTGGAATGGCTTTTATGAGCGCAACCTTATACGGATGCTACCCAATCCGACCACAGTTACAACCCAGGAGATTATAAATCTGGCTGAGATGGTTAAGCATGTTTTCGGCACCTATAATATTGCCAATATTGGCATGGAGAACTTTTTGGAGGAGGAGAAATATATCCGCGTTCTCCTGGTAGTAGGTTTTGAGGATATCCATGGGGGTTACTACATGAATGATATCTGTTTGCTTTACAGCAATAATTGGGGAGAACTGTTCGTGCGCAAATTCACTGCATTTGAGAGACTTAAAGCCTTTCTCGACAAGTATCGGACAAAGTTTTTTTGGAAAGAGATGAATTACTATATCAAAAGAAATAGCCTCTATTACGAAAAGGTTATAGAAAGGACAAAAAGAATCGTAGCCCAGATTCTTATGCCGTCTATGTCCCTTTGAGGACCAAGAAGGTGCCCAGGATGAGAAGGGCATTGCTCAAAAGAACCCAGCGACTGAAACTTTCATACTGGCGGTTGAAGAGGAACGAAAGAAGAAGGATTCCCAAGGGTGTAGTACGGATAACGGCGGTAACAACGATCACCGAGCCGTATTTCAAGGCAAGATAACGAAAAAGTTGAGCGATATTGGTCGTTAATCCCACAAGGAGAGCAAGTTTAAGGGAGCTTATGTCGGCTGAGATCATTTCTTTCCTGTTTTCTTCTTTCCAGAGCGATGGGAAGATGGCAAAGGTAGCTCCTATATAGGCAATCATGCTTCCTGCTATGGGTGTTCCTCCGTTTTCCAGACCTAGCTTGATAAAAATGAAACTACTTCCCCAGAAGAAAGCGGCACCAGCTCCATAAAACATACCCCTCATGAGAGTGGCGCGATCCACTTCTCTGCCGGCTTGGCTGTGGTTCATAACCGCTTTTGCCGCGGTGTGTTCCTTAAAGAGGGTAACGAAGGGACTACTGAGGGAGCATACAACACCGGCAAACATAAGGGGAGTTAACTTTTCCCCCAGAACAATCATGGCCTGAAGGATGCTTACAATAGGGGATAAACTGGTTACGATATTGGCACGATTGGCGCCGATTAATTGGATTGACCTATATGCCCAAGTGCGGCCTAAGGCAAAATGGATTATACCAGACAGGGCAAGATAGAGGTACGCTTTCCAGGGGAAGTGAAAGATCTGGGAGAGTTCACCCGATATCCCGGCAAAAATTGCGGCAAAAAAAGGACCCATCAGGATGGAGATATTAGCAATGTAACTGGAACTTGCCCTAAGGACGCCTCGCCTGGTGAAAATGGCGTTGAACGCAAAGGCAAAGGCACTGGCGAATCCTAAAATAATGCCAAGCATGATTTCCCCCTTGTGGTTGAAGCATTCCCCAGGTCGTGGTAACGCCCGCTAATTACCCTGTCAAGTAGTCTCCACTCTGAACAATCTCCAGTCCTGATGTGGGTCGATTATAGAGATAAATCCAGGCATCTATAATGTTACCGTCTAACCGGCAAACCTTGACGATGGTCCGGATAAATTCTCCCTCATCTCCTAAAGAGAGTTTACATTCCTCGTACTCATCCAGACGGATAAACAGGGATTCTTTTTCCTTCAAAAGATAAAGTTCGCCTTTTACCCTGTCCTTTCGGTCGTCCGATGGTACGGCGCCCACATAATCGGAAATTTTATATAATTTCCCCTGATAAGTGGCTTCACAAATAAAAGAGGCGCTCTCGGCAAGGAGGGGATGCATTTTACCCTCACAATTTCTCCTGAGAGTAACGTATACGAAAAGGAAATTACTATCCATTATGAAAAGAGTAAAGAAAAGGGGTTACGATTTCATTACGGTAACCCCTTTATATTATGGTGGGTCAGGGCAGAATCGAACTGCCGACACTCGGATTTTCAGTCCGATGCTCTACCGACTGAGCTACCG
>Ga0207433_10016814_pt1 | contig 10205 bp, 10 predicted proteins | sample YelNatPaOPGAMG01_FD_187559 | JGI IMG/M metagenome (GOLD analysis project Ga0207433, IMG submission 187559) | Hot spring thermophilic microbial communities from Obsidian Pool, Yellowstone National Park, USA - OP-RAMG-01 (SPAdes) (version 3) | ecosystem: Environmental > Aquatic > Thermal springs... | reverse complement strand
GACTGTGCTAAACTGTAGGTTCTCTTACAACAACTCTCATAGCGAGATCACAGTGAAAATCAACCGTTATAATAATAACAACTATCGTGGGACTCTGAACAAGTACGCAATTTATCCTGATTGGTGGCCTAAGAGATGGGGTGCTGCCCCTCTCCTAGGTTACGTTGTAGCTGATTCAGAGTTCGATGCTATTCGTGCAGCATATGACTCTAAATTGCTGGTTGTTAACCGTACTTTTGAGCCCCTTCCTGTCTTATGTCAAAGCTAAGTTCCCTCTCTCTTGAGGAACTTTATGCACAGCCAAAAATAACTCCCTCCACGAGGAAATACATTCTCCTCAAGGAGGAGTTTTCTTCTATAAAGAAGAATTGGTGTAATAAAGTTTGTAGAGTTACTCACAAAGAACTTCCAAATGATGATATTCTCAAAGATTTAAGTGAAGTAGATGTCCTCATTATTTCTGATTTCGTTCCAATACCAGACAAAAAATACAAAAAGACTCAGCAAGAATTAAAGCATACCGAAGAAGCTATTATTGGAGGAATAGCAAGAAGAGCTCTAGGTCAAGGCATTTCTTTTTCGGTTGTCACACTTACAAAGTGTCAAACTGAAGAGCCTCAAACCCAGCTAGCAATGCTGGATTGCACTCCATATTTAAAACAGCAGATTGAATTAACAAAGCCTAAAGTCATTATTTCTCTTTCAACAACAACTAGTAAAGCTTTAGATTTAAAGGTCAGTAATTCTTCTGATGCGGGGAAGATCTTTTACTATAAGGACATTCCTGTAATTATTACGTTGCACCCTCGTATCTTAACGATGGTTAGACAGAATCAATCTGGGGCACTTTGGGGTGCAGACTATTATTCTGTTATTTTGACAGACTTTAAAAAAGCTGTCATGATAGTGAAAGACAAGGTAGTTTTTCCCACTTTAGAGGAAGCTATCGAAAAGGTTAAAAAAAGGGTTCATGTTTGCCAAACTCTTGAGCATGTAAGTAGATTAGCGGCTTATTTAAAAAGCAATTCCTCTATCAAGTCCTTTGACATTGAAACGACAGGTCTTGATCCCTACGCTCCAGATGCAGCAATTTTATGTGCTCAATTTGGGTTTAGAGATGCTGATGGTGATTACACTTCAGTGGTTGTACCTTTGTTTCATCCTAAGTGTCCTCCACCGTATGACCCTGAAGAAGCTTGGCAAATCTTAGTTCCAGTATTGACTGACCCTGAAGTCTTTAAGGTTGGACATAACATTAAGTTTGACGTTAAATACGTCGCAGTGGTAAAAGGGGTTAGAGTTCAAGGCGTAAAGTTTGATACAATGCTTCTTATGCATTCGATCAACTCTGGACTGCAAGGACTTTACTCTCTAAAAACAGCGGTAGGATATTACCTACCAGAAACAGGTCTTATGGGTTATGAAGACCTCTTACATCAGAAAAAATAGAGATAGATATGTATAAGACAGAGTTTTTACATAATAACAGACGGGAACGTCTTATCTTAATTAGTGACACTTACGAAGAAGCGGTAAGAGCAAGACCGGCGTTTCCTTTTTACAACTTAGTCAAAATTAAAGAGGTGAAGTGGGAAAAACCCACTCCATTCGAATATGAGCAGCTACGCGGATTTCAATGTAGATGAACTGCATCTTTACGCAGGCATCGATACTTACGTCACTAGCAGGCTCCTGAAAGCTCTTCAACCGGAAATGATCAAGCAGGAGTCCTTAGCAGAAGGAACTCCTCTTAAATCAGTTATGAAGGTTTATGAAGAGCTGGTAACTCCAGCGTTCGAGTTCATTCTCGACATGGAGTTAACAGGAATTCTATATGACGTTCAGCAGAATTTAGAGTTTAAAAAGCAATTTCAGGAAGACTTTGGTAGGCTTGAGGAAATCTTCAAGCCCCAAATTGGAAGTACAAATGTGCATTCTGATGAACAACTGAGCAATCTACTTTTTAAAGTAATGAATTTACCTGTACTGGTAAGAACTTCTAAAAATGCTCCAGCAACTGATGGTGACACGTTAAAGCTTCTTGCTAACCAAACAGGACATGCTTGGTTAAATGACCTCGCAAAGTACAAAGACTTAACTCATGCATATAACACTTTCCTCGGGACTTATGTCGAAGACTTTGTTAAACCTGACGGTAGAATTCATCCTACTTATAACTTGCATGGAACTTCTGGGTTTCGTATCTCTGGAGAGTATCCGAACTTAACTCAGTTGCCTCGTGCTAAATATGGTTATAACATCAGAAAGTGCTACACCGTCCCGGATGGATATGTTTTTCTCGCTCTTGACTATTCTTCTGCCGAAGTCAAGGTTCTTGCGAATATTTGCAGGGATGAAAAACTTCTTGAAGCATTGGCAGCAGGCCTGGACCCCCACACCTTCTCTGCCTCAAAGATCTTCAAGATCCCGTATGAGGAACTTGCGGCGGTATTGGCTGATGACTCCCACCCATTGTATAAAGAATACAAGAACAAAAGACAGCTTGCGAAAGCAGTAACTTTTGGTATTCTATATGGTTCTACTGCAAGAGGTATTGCTGAGAAAAACAACGTTACCCAAACAGAAGCTGAGTCTTTTATTGCAATGTATTTGGATGAGTTTCCAGGGATTAGGAAATATGTATCTAAGACGCATATGGAAGCAATTCAGAATAAATTTGTCGTTACCCCTTTTGGAAGAAGAAAACGACAATGGGGAGCAGACCTTTTATTTAAAGGTACAGCGGCATGGGGTGCTTCGCTTAGGAACTCTCAGAACAGTGTTATTCAGTCTACTGCTAGTGACATTGGTCTTATGGCCTTCTCCGAGCTTAACAAGAGAATTAAGCATCTCGGAGCACGATGCATTTGCACAGTATATGACAGCATTGAAATTGAATGTCCAAGCGATAAAGTTGCTGAAGTCCTTGAAATTGCCTTCTATGTAATGGATGATTGGATTGTTGATGTCCTGCCATGGATGACACTTCCTATTGGAGTAGAGGCAGAGTTAGGTAAAAACTGGGGCGAATGCAAAGTAGTACACAGAGGCAGTTCACAACATCAACTAATGAAGGTTTTACATGATGAATAAAATGAATGTAATGGTTGACATCGAGACGATGGGCCTTGGTGAACATGCGGCTATGGTCTCGATTGGAGCAGTAAAGTACAACGACGATGGATCTGGATGGGAGACTTTTTACCGTGCTATAGATCTACATTCTAGTTGTGAGGAAGGGGGAATCATTAATCCTAGCACTATCTTGTGGTGGCTAGATCAGTCCAAGGAAGCTCAACAGGCTTTTCTTTCTGGTACTCGTTTTCATGTGCACAAAGCTTTAGAGGACTTCATTGCTTTTTATCCAGTTGGAGGTCTTTTCTGGGGATTTGGTGCTACCTTCGACAACATCATTGTAAAAAATGCTATTATTCGCTCTGGGCTGACACCTCCTTGGAGTTATCATAATGACAGATGTTTTAGAACTCTGGTTGCGGAATATCCTGAAGTAGTTTGGAATACAGATAGAGGAGTTGTACACAACGCTCTTGATGATGCTATCTCCCAAGCACGCCACCACTTGAGAATTCTCAACGTAAGTCGGCAATAACTAGTCTGAACTGGGTTTTCCTTTTGGTATAAGTAATTTAGAAGGACCTCACTCCTTCTCTTACAACTTCAAAGGGAATCCCTAGTCATGCCTAAATACATTTCACCTACCCCCTCTCAAATTTCTCAAATGGTGAAGTTCATCCACACTCATTGGTGGGGTGAAAATTGCCATGGTAACTTATCGTTTGGAGACGCATGGAAACAAGGTACCAAAGCCGTGTTTGGCCGAAGTACCACTGTTCAAGGGGTCAGCCAGACTCCGCCATGGTTTCGGGAAGCTTATAAGGCAACACCGATCCCAAAGTTAAACCCGATTACGAAGCAGTTGTTAAAACCGACCCCAACCAAAGTAGTACCTGAGAAACCAGTGCAGAAAGTAGAAGCACTGAAGGTTAGAATGCCGGAAGCTTTACCTTCTGCAATTACGGTCCCTCCAGTGATGGAAAAGCCGAAGTATGTGGAGCCAGTCTCCCTATCTGAGTCACAGCTGGAAAAGTTAGCAGATATGGTTGCCCGGAAGTTAGGGCACATGTTAAAGCTTGCTCTCCCTGCTGAGGAGGTAAAAGCTTTGGCCGTGGAAGTAAAGCGCCCAAAGAAACTCCTAATTATCGGCCTGCTTGACTCTCAGATAGCTCCCTTAAAGAAGGAGTTTGAAGGGTGCTTTGACATTAAAAGTTGGAAGGAAGAAAGCTTCCAATATTTGAAAACAAGTGCAGAAGCGGCGGATATTATCATGACAACGCGCTACATGTCTCATAGCGCGACTGCCGTAATAAAAAAGCACTCAGCCAAAGTTAAGCCGTTCGTTGGTAGACATTCAACAAAGTCCATCATCGAGTTCCTTACAACACTATACTCCACAGACGAAGAATGAAATTCGTTACCGACAGCCCTATTCCTCAAGTTGCCGGTATGAAGGTTGAACGTGCTCTAATTGAACACGTTCTTTTTCATGCTGATAACAAAAACACTGTTGTGTCCATTAAAAACCTTGACATCAAGGCCTTGTTCTATGGCAAGGGGACACACTTTGAAGAACTCCCTGAGCTCCAAGAGGGAGACATTGTTTATACTGGGTCAATTCGCCCAGGATCTACAATCATCACTTGGTTCAAAACTACATACGAGGCTCCCCAATGACAGCTCTTATTATCAAAAGTGACAACCCTGATTTTTCTTATCTCTTAGAGAAAAATCCCTCCAGCCCTCCCTTCACCAAATCTTTGAGAAAAGGAAAGGTAACTGGCTTTTTCAATGGCACACAAAGTTATTGTGTGCATTTTACAGATCATCCGACTGAAGTTAGCTTTTCTCACAAGAATAGTGACTTTGAGTACCTGGACAGAACTCGGTACACAAGTTCTTTGGCTTTGGCAATGAGCGTTTCGACTGCTCTTCGTTCAGCATTGCAACGTCCCAATGACGAACCCAAATTCTTTTGTGTGGCTGTTACAGCAGTGGAACTTAATCATCCTAAGCTGATGAAAAGGATCGGAAAGGAACTAGGTCTTGAGTTTCTTCCAACGCAGGAAGGAAGTCCTGTTGGGCTTCTTTCTCTCAAAGAAACACAAGTTGGAACCCTGCTGCGAAAATTGGTACTTTTTTGTATCATTGACACTTTCCATGCACGCGGGGAAGAAGATCCTTTGTTTGTGGAATTAGAGTTGTTGAAGAAGTATGCTCAAATCGCAGTACAACTTGATGCGCCTTTCTATGTCCGCTATCTCTTTTTGCGGCAGGTTGAAAGCCCAAAAGACTTTGAAGTCATTCGCAGCATTGTTTCAAAGCCGGGTGAAATCTTCAACTTCGGATCAACTCGGCTTCAACGGTTCTCTGCTATCAAAGACATTCTGAAAGGTGGCAAAGATATTTATGACTTTGGCTGTGGAGAGTTGTATCAGACAGCCAAATTGTCGCGTTCCTACACCAACGTCTTTTCTATTGACAGTGATGAAGGCTTGCAGGAAATCAATAAGCATTACGTTGCCCGCAAGAAATTAGAAAATGTCACCCTGCTGACGGCACTTCCTGAAATTCTGGAAGAAGGCTGTGACATTTTGGCGTCAGAAGTCATTGAGCATATACCATTGGAAGAGACTGGTCAACTCTTTTCCTTCCTCTCCAGACAAGACTTTGCAAACCTTGTCATTACCGTTCCAAACAAGGAGTTCAACGTTTGGTATGGACTTGGAGAGGAAGAAATGCGGCATCCTGACCATAAATGGGAACCTACTAAGGTTGAGTTCGAGCAGCTCATTATGACTGGATTCCCTTCACACACAGTACGTTTTTACGGTGTTGGCGATAGCGTCAACGGTGTTCATACCTCCCTCATGGCTCACATCACCAAATGACTACTCTGATTCCCTCACACTCCATCATTCTCCTCATCGGTCCCACAGGTTGTGGCAAGTCCACCTTCGCCAAACACCTGGAACAAGAAGGGGCGAACGTTATCTCCTCCGATATGTGGAGATCCTACTTTTCCGGCTATGAGCCTGACTCCAACGACCCCGGTCATATGGAAGTCAGCGAACCAGCTTTTAAGATGTTTATGACAGAGCTGGATGCTATAACAAGCTTTCCTATTTCAGCTCCTCAAGTCGTGGTGGACACAACTGGGCTGTCCGAGCATTTTCGTCTTTCTGTTGCGGAAATTGCTAAGAAGAATCACTACAATCTCGTTGGTGTCATTTTTGACTTCAATAAGAAAGCAGACTATTACAAATTCTCAACACACCGAGAAAAAGCCCTCGTTGAACGCCACGTTGAAACCTTAAAGCGACGGGTTCTTCCTATTATCAAAAGCAAAGACTACCATCTTCTGATTCGACATCATACTGTAGGAGTTCTTCCTGATGTCACGTTGGATATCAAAGAAGACATGGTGCTGGACAATGCGTTCATTATTGGGGACATTCATGAATGCGTTCCAGAGTTTGAAGCTTTGTATGCTCAAGCTCCTGAAGGTTCCACTGTTATTCTGCTTGGGGACTATCTGGACAAGGGCGGTCAGACAAAAGAGATGATCGAATCCATCGAAGCCAAGCTCGGTGACAGGTTCTTGATTATCTGTGCCAACCACGAAAACTACGTTGCGAAACGCATCCGTGGCCTTATCGAACCCAACCTTGAGTTAGAAGCTGACTACTTCACCTCTTTGAATGTGTTGCTCGAAGACAACGATTTGGCTCAGCGCTTCTTGGCTATCTGGGACCAATCTATTCCTTTTGTGCGTTTGAAGGCGTATGGGCAGAGCACCGTCTACGTCACTCATGCTCCGGTCGAGACCAAATATCTTGGGAAATGGGATAAAATTTCTCAGACAAAACAGCGGAACTACATTTTGGATCGAGGGGATAATGTCTTCAAATTTCCTCTTCGTCCATTCAACACTCCGCTGCAAGTTTGTGGGCATATTAGTCACTCTCCGCAAGACAAGCTTTTGCATGGTGGTATTTATTACCTCGACACGGGTTGCGTCGATGGATATGCACTGACGGCTTTGCATTACAGTGAAGCGGGCTTTGCCACAGTACAAGTCCCTAGCACTCGGGAACGCACAAAGGAGCTTTATACCTTTGTTCCCGACCGTCCCCCCAAGAAGTTGGTAGTTGAAGATCCTCGTGATCAGCGCTTCCTTCGCAAGCTTCCATCTACGGGGGTTCGTTTCATTTCAGCAACGATGGCACCTTCTCGTTCTACAAACACTGACATCGAAAGTCTTGAAGAAGGAATCAAGGCATTCAAAGGTGAACTTGTGGAACTGCAACCCAAGTACATGGGTTCAAGAGCACAGGTTTACCTGGGAACAGACCCTGACAAAGACTTTTGTGTTTCTCGCAATGGCTTTGTTGTGCGTGATTTTCCCGGCCTCAAAGAAGCTTTTGCTGCACTTCGTGTGCAGATGAATAGGAAAGATGTCGTTTGGAAAAATAACATCATTCTTGATTGTGAGTTGTTACCTTGGTCAGCTCTTGGGAAAGACCTGATTACAAAAGAGTTCATTCGTTACCAAGACGGTATCCTTCTCGAAATCTCTCTCTTGAAAGAAATGGGGGTGGATGTTTCTGAAAGAGAAGCGCACCTTGTTGCTTTTAAAGCACAGCTTGATCGGTATGGGCAAGAAAGTCCCCCGGAATTCAAACCTTTTGGAATTCTGGAATTGGACGGCGTGCTTATGGCTCATGAAGCTACCTTCGACAAGGTGAGTTTTGACTTGTCCATGCGTACTAAGACTTTTGGTGCGCATGTCCAATCCTTCTTTGACCATCATGTTGAATCGAATGGAATGGAAGGTATTGTCATCAAACCTGTTCATTGGAAAGAAGGATTGCCGCCTTTCATTAAGGTGCGAAACAAGGAATATCTGCGTTTGGTATATGGTTATGACTACCTTGACCAGAACAAATATGAAGCCTTGTGTCGTAACAAAAGGGTTGGGTCTAAAGCCTCCTTGTCTGAACAAGAACACATTTTGGGAATTGGCATGTTGACTTCCAAGACTGAAGATGAGCTTGTTCGGAATGCCTTTGAGATGCTTGCTACGATCAAAAAGGAACAGACTTTGGATCCTCGTTTGTAAGAAAGAAGCTTCTTTTTGTGGTATAAGTATTGTAGAGGGAGACTGTCGTCATCTCGCTCTGCTAGGCGTGAGGGGCCTTTGCTTATGTGAGAGACGACTTACCTAAAGCGGCACGGCGCTCAAGGGAAAAAGCATGGTGTAGCGCGCGCACCTACCGTGCACATATTTATGGAAAGAGAGCCTTCTCTTTTCGCCAAACGAATGCGGGCGTTTCCTTGGTTGGCCCGCTATCGTTCCGGTCTTGGTCGTTCTAACCGGAATCCCCTGTAAAAGTAATGACCACTTATTCTAGAAAGAAATCGGAAAAGTAGATTTTCTATTTTCACCCACGAAAGTAAGATGGTGAAAGTATTGCTATCAGTCCCTGTCTGGTCAAACACATGTTAGAAGTAGCGACACAAATTTTTGCTCTTTTCCATTGTGGCAGGTGCTCCCCGACGCACACCAAGTAAACAAGGTCGTTTTTATAGTAGAAGAATTTTCTTTCCTACCGCCTCGAAGGTTTCCTTCGTGTCAGGTAGATCTAACAAAAGGAATGCTTTCTTTAGGAGTTGAGAATGAAAATAGAAGTGCCGTTGTCCCGCGCTCACAAAATCGTGGAGCGGTTGTCTGAATTAGTGTCAGACGCCATGAAAGAAGCCTTGCTGGAATATGAGCCTCAAATTGCTTTGGAAGATTTCACAAAGGAGGCTGTCATGGCCCCTGTGGAGAAAGTCAGGCTCTTGATCTTAGAAACACAAAAAGTCAAGAACATCATTGCTCAAGCAAACGCTTCAGCAGGAATTTCTACACATATGGGTGATTTGTCTGCTGTGGTGAAGCTTCTCTCCTTTTACACCATGGTTCAGGAGAAAAGTCGAGAAGCTACAGGAGCCGTTGTACAAAACCTCTACCAAGATATGAAGACAGTATATCGTCGTAGCTCGGCTCCGAATCTTGTGCAAGAAATTACAGAGCTTCAAATGAGAAAAAACTACCTCAGTGATCTCATTTCTGTAGCAAATCAAACCCAAGTTATTTTGGATCTCCCAGATGATTTAATGACACTTGTTAGAGGGTTTCCCACTAACGTTTGAAGTTGGCGCAGTCAAGCCCAGAAGTGTCAGCGCTGTCTGAGAAATAAGGGGCATTTTACAAAGGAACCTGAGGATTAATTGGCCAGTAAATATGTGCGGCAGGGTATTTGAGATCTGTTAGCATGTTGAAATTGTAGCCATGAAAATTCTACAGTGTTAGTTGTTAATTGTGAGTTGTTAGTTGTTGCCGCCCCTTGTTCTCAGACTCTTTCCCCTCCCTCAATCTACCCCTTTTTTCTATCATGTCCAAAGCAAGAGTATACTATATCGTCGGCTGCATTCGTCACGGAAAAGAAAACAAAAACTGGGCTGGCAAACAAGTCCTAGTCTCCAAACCGAAGTCTAAGGATGCTGGAAAAAACTTTGGTTGCCCGATGTGCAAAGCTGAAGCAGCTAAACAGGAGTAATCATGTTTGTCGTTACTGCCCAACTCTACGGAACAGACAGGGAAGTTCAATACTACTCTGATATTTCAACTACCTTTTGGTCAAAGGTGTTTTCGAAAGCCAAATTTTATGAAAGTAAAAATGACGCTCTCAAACTTATAACTAACTTTGAGAATTCTAAAGGAATCTACCACCCAAGTTCCAATACAATCATTCCAATTGCAGAGATCTGCACAGCACTAAGGTTGACAAAAGAAAGTGGCAAAACTGCTGCTGGGATCTTCAACGTTGTAGAAGTAAACTTAACTCCTGTCTACACAAGCACTATTGTTGGGCAAGTGATAGCAGCGCCGGGTCTTTCAGACATCATGGAAAAATTGACGGAAGAAGAAAGGATTGTCATCCGTCATCTTGTGAGGTAAAATACCTCTTTTGCTGGCTTAGCTCAGTTGGTAGAGCAACTGCCTTGAAAATTACCTTTAGAGGAAAGGTAATTACCAGGATGTGGCGTAAAGCTCCGTCCTTCAGGTCGGAGATATAAGCCGT
>Ga0207433_10016809_pt1 | contig 10208 bp, 10 predicted proteins | sample YelNatPaOPGAMG01_FD_187559 | JGI IMG/M metagenome (GOLD analysis project Ga0207433, IMG submission 187559) | Hot spring thermophilic microbial communities from Obsidian Pool, Yellowstone National Park, USA - OP-RAMG-01 (SPAdes) (version 3) | ecosystem: Environmental > Aquatic > Thermal springs... | reverse complement strand
GATGAAGCGGAAAAATTTCTCTCCATCAAATGAGCCGATTGTTTTAGATTCCTGCTGCGCGTTTTCCTTTCTCTCCAATTTCATCTTCTCGCCCTTCATTTGCCAAAGATAGTCCCTTGAAGGAGAACTTTTTCGCCTTTTGGAAGAGACCTGCCCCTTCTCCGATGGCGCTTTTTGACTTAAAATCTTTTTAATCGCCTCATCATCTTGCTTCAATGACATCGTGAAATCAAGCTTTATTGTATTGATAGATGATTCCTTTCCCTTGAGCTTCTCAACAATTGTCTGCAAAACATCTTCGTTTAAAGAGGCACTTAAGAGGATGGCTTGCGAGAAAAACATCACTAAAGCGAGAAATATCAATGTTTTCAAGAGAGATGGTTTCCTCATTTTATAATCAACCTCAATAAGTTGGCGAGCTCAGCGGGGCTTACCTCTTTTGCCCCCTTAGGGGGAGTAAAGAGAAACATCCCCTTTTTGATTACGGGATTAAGGGAAAATTTAAGTATCTTATGCGAATGAACCTCTATGCGTCCCTCAAATTTGGGGTCTTCGGCTTTTTCCAATTTCTCCTCTGTTTGAACCTCAATTGGGAGGTAGGTTTTCGGGTCTACCCAGACTTTAAAGGTCAATGTGCTCACGCTCACCAGTTTTTTTGTTTCCGATGAATAACCTTTTAGGGCTTGTTTAAAAGAGGGAACCACAAGGAGCAAAGCTTTTCTTCCATTGATTGTCGTCTCCTTCAAAGTAGCTTTGCTGAAATCCCAAAACTTCTTCTGCTGAGGGTCCTTATCATTGTAAGTAAATACCCCTATAGGTGAACCAGATAATATCATCTCTATATAAGTTTGCCTAGTATGATTTGCTAATCCCGGTGTAATGATTTGTTTTGAGAAAACATTCTTATTTTTGATGTATTTCCACCAATATTTCCCATCGTAGATGCTGTAGTAAATGAGGGAAGCGTTCTCATCTAAAAGGGTATCAGTTTCACAGCGCCACTTCCCGGAAGAATCGGCAAGAAATCTTAAAACTTCAGGGGAAATTCTACCTTTATTCCCACTTTGTGGCTCGTAGAAATAACCTTCTGTGCGTGCAACGATTTCCAAGTTAGGGGCTTCCATCGCTTTCCTTATCTTACTCAGGATTTTGCTTATCTCTCCATCAGCAAAGCCCTGAAGACAGAAAGACAAAATTACCAAATAGATCGAAAAGACGCCAACGATTCTTTTCATATTCTCACCTCCAAATATTGATAACAAAATCACTCATTGGTAAATCTTTCTTGAAAACCAACTTCTCCAAATTTTCACCTTGACACTCGGACTCCCTAATCATCGTTATCACCTGCTTATCAACAAAGCCTTTCCGTTCCATAGGACATCAAATCCAGAAATCGGCGCCACCGCAAGGATAGTGGGAGGGTCTAAAACTATAACCTTATCCTCCTCAAAGCCTGCGATTGCCACGAAATGCCCATCAGATAAATAGGCTATCGCAAATTTCCCCTTCTCCATTTCCTTCCTTAAATCCTCAACTGTTAAATCAACTCCCTCCGCCTTCAAGCCCTTAGCCTCAGCAGCTTTCTTCAATATCGCTATATTCAATAGAACAAATAAGAGAAAGCGGCTCATTTATAAGCCTTCTTTCCTTTGATAATTAGACTCAATAAATTTGATTTTTGTTCCTGAAAATTTTAAAAACTTAATCTTTTTCCTTTTATGTCCGCAACCTTTAAAAGTAAGCCCTGTCTCTTCATCCTCCCTGCTATTAAGATTATAATTGTTAAAAATCAAGCAAAGACAGGGAGGTAAAAAGAAGATGAATCATTCCGGTCCAATCGTCAGAAAAAGAGATTTGATGGAAGGTTGGGAGAAATTGGGCATAAGGAAGGGGGATGTGGTTTTCGTCCACTCCTCCCTCTCAAGTTTCGGTTATGTGGAGGGCGGAGCGAAAACAGTCATTGAGAGCTTGATGGAGGTCATCACTGAAGCTGGCATACTCGCTATGCCCAGCTTTCCCGCTTTCGTTGGAGGGGAATATGGGATAGCCAAAAGTGAAATGATTTTCGATGTCCGTCTTTCCCCTACAGCTATGGGGAAAATCCCCGATACATTCTGGCGAATGGAAAAAGTGAGAAGGTCCCTCCACCCCACCCACTCCGTCGCCGCTTGGGGAAAGGAGAGGGATTGGCTCATAGAAGGGCATGAAAGATGTCCTTGCTCTTGTGGAAGGGATACACCATTTCATAAACTCTGTAAAATCAATGGGAGGATTTTGCTGATGGGAGTTGGGCACAGCTCAAACACCACCCTCCATACTGTTGAGGATGCCAATGGATGTCCAACAAGGGGCTGCATACCTTATTATCCAAAGGTGGTAGATTACGAGGGAAGAATCATAGCGGTGGAGACCTATCCCCATCTACCCGATTTGCCGAGGGATTATGATAAGGCAGATGAGATATGCAAGCAATACGGAATTCAGAAAGAAATAAAGATAGGAAATTCCCTCTGCAAGCTAATTGAGGCAGGGAAATTGTTTGAGATTTTCAGCGAATTCGTCAAGGTAAACCCCCTCTTCTTGATAAATATGGAAATCTATAAAAGCCCGCCTTTATCATAATTTTGCGTTCTAACAAGTTTCCTGATAAACTTTTTAAAATCCTGATAAAAAGGAGGCGAATCCTGTGGTCTTGGCTGCCTTTCTTTTGACCAGCGCTCTGGGAGCGGGAAGCGAGGGAGATTTCAAAGTGAGCCTAAATGTAGAAAGCATCCCCAAATTGAACCCCGTTGACCTCTCCCATATCCTCCTTCCACCCTCTTATCTCATCGTCCCCGATGAGGGTTTCCTTATTGTAAGGGTGGAGATTGAGAATGTCTCAAATAGAAAGGCTTCACTTACCATCCAAGTCATCCCTTCCTGGGAGTTTCCAAAGGAGGACCTCGAAATTCTCCACTCGGGAGAGAAGAAGAGGATTCTCACCAGATTGGACCCTCCCCTTGGTTCCAATTCCCTGAAAGTGATGCTGAAGGAGGGAGATGAAATCATCCTGGAGAGGGAGTGGAGGGTAATTTGTGAGGAGAAGGGCGATATACCCTCTTTCGGCGCTTCCTATGGCGATTTGACATACGACCTTCCCGTCCTCTTTTATAAAGAGGGAAAATTTGAGAAAAGGGAATGGAAGGAAGTTTGGCGATTCGGATCCCTTTCCGATATCATCGTTAGATTCCCCAACGGCGCTCGCCTCGTCTTATGGAAAGGAACGAGCTTTATTCCGATTTGGGCGTTTCAAAAGTGTGGATTTTCCTATGAATGGGTTGAGGTGGTCAGTCCTCGCCCTCCCGAGTTCGTTGATTGCGTTGAGCCCTTAATGGATAGGGAATGCAGATATTCTCGCGCCTCTATTATCCACAACACGCCCGCTCGTGTCCTCGTCCATTGGCGATATGCCCTCTGCGATTTCAACTATAGAATCTACGAGGATGAATGGGTGGACGAATATTATTATCTCTATCCCGATGGTGCTGGCGTTAGAGCGATAGTGGGATGGCTCAAGCCCGGTGTTCGCCACGAGATGAACGAGCTCATAACCGTCCTACCACCCGCCACCCATCCCAACGATGTCCTCCCCTCAAATGCAGTTGACTTCTTTGATTTGGAGGGAAACAAGGAATCAATCAGCTGGCCTCAGCCAAAATTGACCTGGCCAACTGGCAAGCCTTCCGTGATAAGGGTCAAACTAAAGGACGATTTCCATCCCTTTATGGTCTCACCCTCAATTGCAGAATATCTTGCTGTTTGGGATGGATGGAAGAAGGATGGAGAATATGTTTCCCCTTGCTACTGGGGAAATCACTGGCCGGTAACGAGGGGGCTCGGCACGGTGGGATATATCCCCGTTGGCTGGGAGGATGGACCAGCTCACGCCTCCCTCATCTCAATGAACCATAAGCCGCTCTATGAAGAGGATGTCTCCCCTTCCATTCACAAAACAGTTTGGGCTCTGCTCATAGGTGCTATTAGAAATGATGAAAGCGACGAAAAACTCCTCCTTTTAGCTTCCTCTTGGCTGAATCCCGCGGATATAAAAGTGGAAAACCAGGGAATTGAGCTCAAGGGTTATGACCAATTGCAAAGAGCATATGTTTTGCAATGCAAAGCAAATGTTTCCTCTATTGATTTGAGGATAGAGCCAAAGGCGAGGATGATTAACCCAGTTTTCGTTTTCAAGAATTTGGCGAAAGGAATCTCGGAAGTTAGCTTGGATGGGAAGAGATTATCTCCTGACCTCTATAGATGGGGGATAGAGGTGGAAGGGAATAGGAAGGATTTAGTGCTTTGGCTTGAAGTCGAGATTGAGAAGCCGACGGAATTGGCGATATCCCTTCTTGAAGGGTGAATTTTATGACAAAGAAAGAAAGGGTTAAATTAGCCATAGCCCATCAGGAAACGGATATCGTCCCCTACGATATCGGCTTCACAATCCCCGCTTGGGAGAAGCTCGTCAATCATTTGGGAAGAGCTCCTACGATAGACGAACTGGGTTTGCATATAGCCCATCTCGGCACAACTCCGGAAGGCGCTTGGGTGGAGGTCAAGCCCGATTTTTGGCGAGACGAATTCGGCGTTATATGGAATAGGACGATTGATAAAGATATAGGGAATCCCGAGCCAATTCTCCTGGAGCCGAGTTTAAAGGGATACGAGTTTCCCGACCCCGATGACCCAAAAAGATATGCCCATTTCCCCTCCTTCATTGAGGCAAATAAGGACAAATTCATCCTCTGCGAAATAGGCTTCTCCCTTTTTGAGAGGGCTTGGTCTATGAGGGGGATGGAGAATCTTCTTGTTGATATGGTGGAGAATCCCTCCTTCGTCCACGAGCTTATGGAGGCTATCGCTTGGTTCAATATAAGGGTGATTAGAAATGCCACTAAATATCCCATAGATGGCTTCTATTTTGGTGATGATTGGGGACAGCAGAAGGGGTTGATAATGGGTCCTCGCCATTGGCGAGAATACCTGAAGCCTCGCTTGAAGATGATGTATGATGAAGTGCATAAGGCAGGACTTCCCGTCTTCATTCATTCCTGTGGCGATGTTCAGGAGCTTTTCCCCGAGCTAATAGAGATAGGCGTGAATGTCTTCAATCCCTTCCAGCCGGAGGTTATGGATATATACGAGATGAAGAGGAAATATGGGAAGGATTTGACTTTTTACGGAGGGATAAGCGTGCAGAGGCTATTGCCCTTTGGAACGCCGGAGGAAGTGAGGAAGGAGACGAGGAAAATATTGAAGGAATTGGGAAGAGGCGGAGGATACATAGCCTCTCCTTCCCATGCCATCCCCAAAGATGTTCCCATAGAAAACATCCTCGCCCTGATAGAGACCCTACAGCAGCAATAGGACGAGTTAAAGTCTAATTTTTAAATAACCAATAAATGCGAGCCCGCCCAAGGCGGGCGTGGCAATCTCAAATTTGGGGAAAAGTCTGTCATTGCGAGGCTTCCCGAAAGGAAAGGGTGGCAATCTCATTAAAAAAGAAAAGGGATTGCCTCTCAATCGTGCATAATGACAAAAGCACCAATGACAATTGGGATTTTTGGAATCTCCAAACAATTTTATTAATTTGTTATTCCGAGAATTTTAGTTATAATTTTATTTCAATATGCTTGAAACTCTCAAAGCTGATATAAAAGCGGTCTTTGAGAGAGACCCAGCAGCAAGGAACATCTGGGAGGTCCTAACTTATCCTGGGCTCTGGGCGATAACTATCCATCGTATAGCCCATCTCCTCTGGGAGGCAAACCTCCGCTTCCTCGCCCGCCTAATATCCCAAATCAACAGATTCCTCACGGGAATAGAGATTCATCCGGGAGCAAAAATCGGAAAAGGTTTCTTCATAGACCATGGGATGGGAGTAGTCATCGGGGAGACGACAATTATAGGCAATAATGTAACCCTATATCAGGGAGTGACGCTAGGAGGGACGGGAAAGGAAAAGGGCAAACGCCACCCCACAATAGATGACGATGTCGTTATAGGAGCTGAGGCTGTCCTTTTGGGTCCTATTTATGTCGGCAAGGGAGCGAGAATTGGAGCGGGCTCGGTTGTGTTGAAATCCGTCCCCCCTAACTGCACAGTAGTGGGCGTTCCAGCTCGCATCGTCCGCAGAGAGGGCAAGAGAATCCCCCCACTTGAGCATGCCCGTGTTGGCGACCCTCTTGAGGAATATCTGAAGGAGATAAATAGGCGTCTCTCCCAGTTAGAGGAAAGGATAAAGGAGTTAGAAGCAAGGCAAAATGGCTAAGGTTCTCGTGGCGATGAGCGGTGGGGTGGACTCTTCCCTCTCAGCCTATCTCCTTCTCCAACAGGGTTACGAGGTGATTGGGGCAACGATGAACTTTTTGGAGGTTCCCTCGCCCTCTATAAAAGATGCTAAAGCCGTTGCTGAACAGCTCCGCATACCTCACTATGTATTCAATCTCCAAGGGGAGTTCCAAAGGAAAGTCCTCCAGCCCTTCCTTCTCGGATATAGCAAGGGAGTAACGCCCAATCCCTGTGTCCTTTGCAATAGGATGATTAAGTTTGGAGTGCTTTGGGAAAAGGCAAACGAGCTTGGCTGTTCCTATATCGCTACAGGTCATTATGCGAGAATCTCAAGCGATGAGAAAGGAAGGAAAGTCCTGCTGAAGGGAAGAGCTAAAAAGGAACAATCCTATTTCCTCTATAACATAAAAGCAGAGCTCCTTGATAAGATACTCTTTCCTCTGGGAGATTGGGATAAGGAAATGGTGAGGGAGAAGGCGAGAGAGATAGGACTCGCAGTGGCTGATAAAGAGGAAAGCAAGGACCTCTGCTTTGTCAGGGGGGATTATCGCGATTTGTTGAGAAGGCACTTTCCAGATGCCTTTAAAGAGGGAGCGATTTTAGATAGTGAGGGAAGATTTCTTGGGTTTCATAAGGGGATTGCCAATTATACGATTGGGCAGAGAGAGGGATTGGGCATAGCCTTAGGTGAACGCTATTATGTTAAGGAGATAAGGGCAGAGGAAAACATCATCGTTGTGGGGAGGGAAGAGGAAATTGAGGCAAGGGAAATCTGGGCAGACAATCTGAATTGGCTCAGCGAGCCGCCGAAAGAGGGCGAAACAGTGGGAGCGAAGATAAGATATGGTTCTCCTGAGAAACCGGCTAAAATCTTTTGGGATGGCGAGCTTTTAAGGGTTGAATTTCTGGAACCCGTGAGAGCTCCCGCCCTTGGTCAATCTGTTGTTTTGTATAGAGATGAAATAGTTCTTGGAGGAGGTATAATATGCAGGATATCTTGGCTGAGATAGAGAGATTGAAGAAAAAGAGGAAAGCCATAATCCTCGCCCACAATTATCAACCGCCAGAGGTGCAGGATATAGCCGATTTCGCCGCCGACTCCCTTGAATTAGCGAGATATAGTATGGATATAGATGCCGAGGTTATAGTGCTCTGCGGAGTGCGATTTATGGCGGAGATGACACATATCTTGAATCCCGAGAAGATAGTTCTTCTACCAGACGAAGGAGCGGGTTGCCCCTTGGCTGATAGCATCACACCCGAGGATGTGAGGAGATTGAGAGAAGAATACCCAGATGCTATATTTCTTGCCTATGTGAATACATCTGCAGCGGTCAAGGCGGAATGCGATATCTGTTATACCTCCGCTAATATCCTTGAAGTTATAGGGAAGCTGCCCGCGGATAGGAGATTGGTTGTGCTTCCTGATAGACATCTCGCGAGCTGGGCGAAGAGGAATACGGGCAGGGATATAATCATCTGGCAAGGCGAATGCCCAGTTCATCAAGCGATTAGAGAGGAAGATGTCTTGAGGGTTAAAAAGGAGCATCCCGATTCCGCTGTTATGGTTCATCCGGAATGCAAGGAGGAAGTCATTCGCTGGGCGGAATTGGTGGGTGGGACGGGCAAGATGCTTCGTTTCGCTAAGGAGAGCGATTACCAAAGCTATATAGTGGGGACGGAGAGAGATATGTGCCATAGATTGAAAAGGGAGGTTCCTCAGAAAATCTTCCTTCCAGCAAACAGGGAAGCTGTATGCGAGGATATGAAGAAAATAAATTTAGAGAAAGTTCTCCGCTCCCTCCAAACTCTAACCTATAAAATAGAGCTGGAAGAACACATAAGGGAAAGGGCAAGAAAAACGATTGAGAGGATGTTTTCCCTCTAAATCAATGATTAATGACTGAATAATTTCAGAAAGATATTGGACTTGCTAAAAGTTTTTTTCATTGCCCCACGCCCTGTCATTGCGAGGCTTCCCTTCGGGAAGCCGTGGCAATCTCAACCCCTCTGTCATTGCGAGGGCTCTCCAAATGGAGAGCCCTCGCAATCTCATTAAAAAGAAAAGGGATTGCCTCTCAATCGTGCATAATGACAAAATACGAGATTGCGAGCCTGAACGCTTAAGCGTTCAGGCTCGCAATGAGAATGCCGAAGATAGAGAATTAAAAGGAGTCTAAAATGTTAGGTGATTATACACTGACTTGCTATTCCTTTTTTGTTTTAATATACTTTTATAGAAATCCCATATTTTCACATCACGAAAGGAGGTCAAACAATGAGCAGTATCACCGATGTCAAAGCGAGAGAAGTCTTGGATTCCCGAGGAAACCCTACAGTTGAGGTGGAGGTCTTCCTTGAGGATGGAGCAATGGGAAAGGCAATCGTCCCCTCAGGAGCTTCTACAGGAGCGCATGAGGCTCTTGAACTTAGAGACGGAGATAAGGAGCGATATGGAGGGAAAGGAGTTCTGAAAGCTGTTGAGAATGTGAATGAGGTAATCGCCGAGGAAATCGTCGGTATGGATGCCCTGAACCAAGCGGAGATTGATATGACCCTCATAGAACTTGATGGAACGGAGAACAAGAGCCGTTTGGGCGCCAACGCAATATTGGGCGTATCGCTCGCCGTCGCCCACGCTGCCGCAAATAGCCTCGGCTTACCCCTCTATAGATACATAGGGGGATTGACAGCGAGGGAGCTTCCCGTTCCAATGATGAATGTGATAAACGGAGGAGTGCACGCGGATAACAAGCTTGATATGCAGGAGTTTATGATTGTTCCCGCGGGAGCGGATTCCTTCAGGGAAGCCCTGAGAATTGGGGCTGAGGTTTATCAATCGCTTAAGAAGCTCCTCAAGTCAAAGGGATTGTCCACTGGAGTAGGGGATGAAGGTGGATTCGCTCCCGATATATCCACCCCCGAGGAGGCATTAGGGCTTCTTGTGGAGGCTATTGAACAGGCGGGTTACGAGCCCGGCAAGGCTGTTTATCTCGCTATGGACCCAGCTGCTTCCGAGCTTTGGGAGGATGGGAAATATGTCCTCAAGGGAATGGGGAAGACATTGACCTCGGAGGATATGGTGGAGCTCTACGAGAAATTGATTGAGAAATTCCCCATTATTTCACTGGAGGACGGACTCGCCGAGGACGATTGGGAGGGCTGGAAGCTTCTCACGGAAAGGCTAGGAAACAAAATCCAATTAGTGGGAGACGATATATTCGTAACCAATATCAAACGACTCCAAAAGGGAATAGAGGAGAAGGTCGCGAATTCAATTCTCATAAAGGTCAATCAAATCGGGACGCTAACGGAAACCCTCCAATGCATACAGATTGCCAAGAAGGCAGGCTATACTACGGTTATATCCCATAGAAGCGGAGAAACGGAGGATACGACAATCGCTGATTTGGCTGTTGCTGTGAACGCGGGTCAAATCAAAACTGGAGCTCCTGCGAGGACGGAAAGAGTTGCCAAATACAATCAGCTTCTGAGGATAGAAGAGGATTTGGGCAGGGCGGCGATTTTCCCTGGCAGGAGCGCCTTCATTAGATGAGGAAGACGAAAATAGTTGCAACGATAGGACCCGCGAGCGAGAAGCCCGAGGTATTAAGGCTTCTCATAGAAGCGGGGATGGATGTCGCACGGCTCAACTTCGCCCACGGCACATATGAGGAACATATGGCAAGGATAACAAATATAAGGAGAATCGCCAGTGAATTGGGCAAACCCGTGGCGATTCTTCAGGACCTCCCCGGTCCGAAGCTCCGCATCGGAGAGCTCGCAAGCGAGGAAGGAGTAGTTTTAGAGGAAGACTCCATCGTTAATCTCGTTTTGGCTGAGAAAGCCGAAAAGGATATACCAATCCCCATTCC
>Ga0207433_10016805_pt1 | contig 10211 bp, 7 predicted proteins | sample YelNatPaOPGAMG01_FD_187559 | JGI IMG/M metagenome (GOLD analysis project Ga0207433, IMG submission 187559) | Hot spring thermophilic microbial communities from Obsidian Pool, Yellowstone National Park, USA - OP-RAMG-01 (SPAdes) (version 3) | ecosystem: Environmental > Aquatic > Thermal springs >... | reverse complement strand
CACCTCCCGGTACACGAGCACTCCAGCCGGCTGACCGTTCAGCTCGAACCAGAACGGCTCCGCGCGGCGATGGAAGAGGCCATGGAGGATGTGCCGGGCCCACCAGGAGACGATCGGCATACGAAGCACCCCATCAAGCCTGGAATCTCCCTGGCGCACCGTTTCCAGAACCGCCCGCGTGAAGTTTCCCCGTTCCTCCGACGAGGGAGGCCGCAGCGAAGGCTCAGGCCTCCGCCCCGCGTTTCCGCTTGCCAGTTGGCTCACCACCGCGGCACACTCCTCGACCTGCACCCCCAGGTGCACCAGATCCTGCAGGTTGGCCCGCTGCCGCTCCGGGGTGGCCGAAGAGGTCCCATCCGCCAGCACGATCACGCGATACCCGTACACCGTGGCATCGTAGACGGTCGCCCGGATGCAGTTGGGGGTCTGTGTCCCACCGATCACCAGCGTGTCCACGCCCACGCGGCGGAGCCGCAGATCAAGGTCGGTCCCCCAAAAAGCGCTCCAGGCACGCTTGCGCACGACCGGCTCGCCGGGAGTAGGCGCCAGCGCCGGCACGATCTCGGCCCCCCAGCTGCCGGGCAGGCAGAATCCCCCCAGCCGAAAGAAGGCCTCCCGCCGCACCGATTCCACATCGCTTCCGTCGGGGCGGTGCTCTCGGACGACGAAGAACACCGGCCGGCCCGCGGCACGAAAGGCCTTGAGCAGCTCCGCCAGCCGCGGGACCGTCTCAGGAGCGCCTGCCACGAAGAGCTTCCCCTGCGGGTCCACAAATTCGTTCTGCATGTCGATGATCAACAGGGCCATCTCCATCGTTAGGCCTTCCTCCGCGACTTCCAGCCCAGCGCATAGAAGGTAGGGACAAAGAGCACCCGCCGGCCGGTTCGCAGGGCCTCGGCGTCGACTCTCTCCAGGCGGTCCTGCTCTTCCTGGGAAAGAAGCCCCTCCAGGTCGCGCCGACGGATGCCCCACTCCGCGGCAAACCCCTCGTCCGGGGCGGCCGGTACGCTCCAGCTCCCCCCCATCACGCCCACCATGGCGTGCAGGCCCGCGGCATGGAACCACTCCCCCAACCGGCGCCCGGTTTCCGGGCAGGCCCCTTGCGCCCTCAACGCCTCCGCCTGCAGGTGCCCCAGCGGCTCGAGTTCCGGGGGATAGTCGATCCGCCCGGCATAGTCCGGTTCGGCGCACGCCAGGACGCTTCCCCCACTCCGAACTACCCGGGCCATTTCGGCCACCGCCCGCGCCGGGTCCCGCACCCACAGCAGCAGGTAGTGACAGAAGACCAGGTCAAACGAGCCATCGGGAAAGGGCAATGCATGTGCGTCCCCCTGGACCCACAGCACCTGCGGCACCCTTTCTCGGGCAAAGGCGAGCATCTCGGCATCGATGTCCAGCCCGATCACGGCCGCGCGGCTCACGGTTGCCACCTCGGAAGCCACCACCCCGGTGCCACAGCCGACCTCCAACACCTTCGAGGCCGCACCCAGCCGGGCCTGGCGGAACAGCCACAGCCGCGTGGGGCGCGTCCACGACGCCTGGTGCTGAAACCATCCGTGCCACGCTTCGGGCGAACCAAAGGGCTCAGGGACCATGGGAATCTCCCGCAGATCCACGGTGGGCGCCTCAACGGGCTACCTGGATTTCCACCCAGTCGACCATCACCCCTAACCGGCGGTTGTCGGAAAGATGGCGATCGTACCGGTGCGGCCGGTACGTCTGGCTGCGCAACTCGAACCACAAGACGACCCCTGCTTCCTGGTTCCCGAGCGGCAAGGCATAGCGGTGCCAGCCGTTTTCCACCACGAACCATCCCAGACACGCGCCCCCCTGCCACACGGTGACCTCCGGCAGGGGCAGCGTTTCCGGCCGGCCAGCCGACATCCGGAACACCAGCTGCGCCGTACCATCGGCCGGTACCTGGAGCCGAAAGCGCACCGAAGCATCGCTCCAACGAAAGGTCGTATCGCCCTCGGCCTGCTGCGGCAGGTGCCACCCCAGCACGTGGCCCAACTCCAGGTGGCTCCCCAGGTCCAGGCTGGGGGGCACCGAGGAAGCAAAATGCACCAGCGCCCAGCGCTGAAGGTTCTCGAGCGAGTTCGCTTCGAAGGCCAACTCCCGCGCGGCCTGTCCCGCATCCGTGTCCCGCAACAGGTCCCCCAGCAAGAGATGGGGATGGGGGTGCCCTGAGCGGTACGCGATCGCCTCACGGAGCACCGCCTCGGCGCCCGCCCGGTCCCCTTGCGCGCGCAGCGCCTGCGCGAGGAGCACCCGCGCTTCGGAAGACTCCGGGTAGGCCCGCAGGGCTGCTCGGGCGTGCTCGGCTGCCCCGGCTACTTGCCCCCGTTGCCAGGCCCACTGCCCCAAGACGAGATGGATCCGCTTGACCGCGATCCGGTAGCTCAAGTGCGGATAGTTCGCATGGGCGAGCACCAGGGCAAGAAAAGCCAAGACGCACAACACTGCCCAGGCCACGCGGAGCGCCTTTCGTCGTCTGGGGAGCGCTGCTGGGCGTGGCGCTGCCAGGGCCGCTGCTGCGTAAGGGATCAACACCAGGAGGAAAGGGAGCCGGTAGCGCAGTTCCACGTGGAAAAGGGTGGTGGTGGCCGGCACGTAGGCAAGCCAGACCAGCTCCAGGAGAAAGGCTTGGGGGCGGTAGCCGGCGAGCCCCACAAGACCAGCAACCACGAGCAGCAGGTACAGCCCATCCCCCAGCAGGACGCGCGCCCAGACTTCTCCCGGTGGATACCAGATGGCCGGCCTTCGGACGAAATCGTCAAAGTACTCCAGGGCGAAAAAGGCCCGCAGTTCGCGCCAGCACTTGTCCAGGAACCACTGCGGGTGGGCCCGGATGGACGCCAGGCCACGGCGCAGGGCCAGGCCTTGCCGCTCCCCCTCCGGGTAGCGAAGCAGCTCCGCCTTGACCCCGTCGCGCCCTAACACGGGATCGTTGTCCAGCCAGAGGTTCGTGGCCCCCGTCGTGTCAACGAGGATCAGCGCCCGGTGCTCCAAGGCGTTGCGCACCGTCCAGGGAAGGATCACCAGCAGCGCCCCCACCAGCACCACGGCCCCAAGACGACAACCTGTAGCCCAGCCGCGCTTCACCCGGCCCTGCCAGGCCAGGCCGACGGCCGCCAGCGCCACCCAGGGAAGGCCCGTCGCGCGGGTCAAGGCCACCAGGCCGAACAGAATGCCGCAGAGCAAGGCGCTCTTCCAGGAAGGCCGCGTAAGGCCGCGCTCCAGAACGACCAGCGCCAGCGCGAGAAGGGAGAGAAATAGCGTTTCCGTGAGCAGGAGCGTAGGCTGCAGCGCCAGCGGAAAGAAAAGCGCCGCCGTGGCCGCAGCCACCCGCCCGGCCTGCTGCCCATGCCGCAAGCGTGTCCACCCATAGAGCAGGGGAACCAGGCCCGCGCTCAACAGAAGCTGTGCGACGCGCGCGGCAGTGACCTCTGCACCGAAAAGGCGGAAAAGGACCGCCAGAAAGAGCGGGTAAAGCGGGCCGCGCATCAACTCCAGGTCGTGATACCCCTTGCCCTGGACGAATGCCCGCGCCTGCTCGAAGAAGGCCGCCTCATCCCCGCTCAGGGGATAGGGCCAATGCCAGGAAAGCACCAGCAGCCGCAGAAGCAGCCCGAACAAGAGAGCTCCAACGAGCCATCCGTCGACGCGCGCACGTGCCCCTTTTTCCCCCATCGGCCTACCTTATTCCGGTCGTATGACGGCCTGATCCAACATCAGCCCCAAAACCCGCAACTGCCCGGTGTTCAAGAGGTCGCGCGGGCCCGGGACGAATGGAGTGCAACGGAGCGACACCAGGACATCGCTTCCGGGCGGGGACGAGGGCAAGGGGATGGTCACTTCGGACCACCCGTCCATCCGCGCCGTGAAACGCGCGATTTCCGTTTCCCCAACAACAACGGTCACCCGCGCCGGAACCTCACCAGCAGGGCGCCAGGCCCACAAGCGCAGGGAGAGAAGCTGCGGTTTCCCGCTCCCAGCCCCGGGAAAACGCAGGGAACACGCCCCTTTGCTCCAGCGGAAGGTGCGCAGGCCTTCCTGCTCTGCCTGATAAAAGCCCTGGATGAGCCCCCAGTCCATCCCATTGCCCAGATCGATCTCCTGCGTCGGAGGAGGCCGGAGGTGGTCGTAGGCCCAGTCTACCGGATTGCGCTCGACCAAACGCCGGCTGGCAAACTGAACGCGCGCGCCTTCCAGGTCGCCCTGCTCCCGCAAAAGGTCCCCGCGCAGGAGCACAGCTTGATACCAGTCACTTCCCTCCAGCGCCGCCAGGGCTCCCGCCGGATCCCCCGAGGCCCGCAGCCACTCGGCCAGCACTACCCGAGCGGTGGGGAGCGGTTCTGACCCATCCGGCCGGTAGGCCAGAGCCGGGGTCAGCGCCGCCCTCGCGCCATTGAGGTCGCCCGCGGCCAGTGCTCGCTCGGCGCGGGCCAGCTGCCGCGCCACAGCCCGGCTGCGCAGCGCCAGTCGGGTCGCCCCCAGCGAGGCCGGGTAAGGCCCGAGGCACGAGGGCAGCGCGACCGCCCAGAAAGCCACGCTCAGAAGCAAGGCCGCGCCGGAGCGCAGGAGGACCTCCCGTCGGGCCAGCGTACGCCAGGACCGAGAGGCCACCGCACCCGCATAGAGCGCGAGAAAGGGCCAGAGAGAAAGACGGAAACGACCGATGGCAAAAAAGACCACACCGGTTCCCAGACAGTACCCCAGCCAGAGGAGCACCAGCCCCCGTCCGGGCTCCCGGCGGGACAGGAACAGCCCGGCCAGGGCCAGCGGAACCACAAGGACGTAGAGCAAATCTTCCAGCAGGAAAAGGGCAACCAGGTGGGGCACCGAGACCATCCCCAGGGAGAAACCTTCGACCAGCCGCTCGTCGGCGCTGTAGTTGATGCGCAGCAGTTGCCTCAACTCCACCAGGCGACCCCGTAGATAGGCCGTGGGATCGGAAACGATGGCCGCCCAGCCCTGACGGTAGGCATAGGCCTGTCGGGCGGCAGGGTCGGGCAATGCAAGCAAGGTTTGGTGCACCTGGTAGGTATTCCGGAACTGGCCCCCCTGGGAGCCCAACCAAAAGTTGTAACCGCCGGTGGTGTCCACCAGGACAGGCCTGCCGAACGCCTTCCAGGTGTATAGGGTCCAAGGGAGGAGCACCCCGACCACCACCACGGCGAACAGGGTGCAGGACAGGATGGCGTAGCGAGGGTTCCGCCGAGCGTGGGCGAAAGTCCAGGCACACACCAGCGGCAGAAAAGCCAGGGCGACCCCGCGTGTGAGGATAGCCAACCCGAAGAGGAGGCCAGCAAGGGCCAGCCAGCGGAGGCCGGCCCGGCGCTCCCTTGCCTGCGCAAACCCCACCAGCGAGGCTACGCCGGCCAGGAGCAACGGCAGGAAGAGGTTCTCGGCCAACACCAGGTGCGGAAGCCCTGCCAGCGGGAAGGCAACGCCGGCCACCACACCCGCGAACCGGGCCACGCGCCGATCCCACATGACACGCCCCAGATGGTAGACCAAAAGGGGAACTGCCAGGCTGAGCCCGATCTGCACCAGGCGTACCGCCTCGCGCACGGAGGGAGCGAGCGGCCCAGAAGCGCTCCCGAACAGGCGCAGGAAAGGCGCCAAAAACAACAGGTAAAGCGGAGGGCGCACCCACGGCCATTCGGCATAGAACGCAACCCCCTGCCCACGTGCCAGCCCCCACGCCGCGGCCAGGTATTCGGCCTCATCGCTCACCGGTTCCGCGCGCGGGAGGACCAGGTATAGCCCCAGGCGCACCCCCAGCGCCAGCCCAAGAAGGATCCCCAGGTCGCGCCAGTATCGCCGGGTCACGGCTTTCCACTCCCAGACGCGATCTCCACTTCGCCAACCGTACACCACTGCCCACCATCCGGCAGAAGGAGAGGCGCCTGACCGGCGTCTACCCGGCGGTACCCGACCTGGATTCGGTACCGGCCGGTGCCGAGGCCTTGGGGAAGCGGGATCTCGTAGTAGTCCAGGAATTCATCCCTCGGCAACCACCGCGTGGTGGGCAGGAATCCCCCCAGTGGCTCCCCGACGACAGAAGCCACCGGCTCACCGCGTTCGTCCACCAGCTGCACCACCGTCTCCAACCGGGGAAGCTCCGGCTGCAGGCCCACGACGTAGAGCGTGAGGGGCAGGGGGGTTCCCGCCCGAGGCGGAACGGAAAACGGCTGCACGTCGGCTCCGAAGAGCCGCACCATCCCGCCAAAGGACGCCTCCAGGGGGATCTGGGCTTGGGGAAAGCCCACACGACGTTCGGCATTGAACGAGATGGCATACAGGTCGAGTCCCACCCAGTGCTGCTCGTCGCACCGCAGGAACGGGTTGAGGGTGAACCACTCGTAGGCCCAGCGGTGCGGATCCACCGTTTGCTCGTGGAAGGGGGCGAGGAGCAACCAGGCCCGCCGCCGGCCCGTGGTCAGCCGATCCATATCGGCTTCAAAGCTGCGGAAGGAATAGCCTTGGGCAAGTAGGTCTCCCAGGGTGTGCAGCTCCAGCGGAACGAGGGGACGACGTTCGGCGTAGTAGGATACGGCGGGAAGGATGTAGTTTGGGTGAACCAGGATCAGGTCGCCGGGATGCACGTGGTCCTGGAGGTAGCGTGTCGCCTCACGGAACTGTTCCTTGTGGGGCTGCCCGGAAAAATGGTGCACCCACACTTCACGGGCGCACGCGACGGGCACCAGCACGCTCGAGATCAGGAACAGCCCGCCTGCGAGCACCCCGAGCCCGCGATCTCCGGAACGAAGCAGACCCACCCTCCAGCGCCACAGCCTCTCAAGCCCGAACGCGAGCAGGAGGAGGTACGCTGGAAGCAAGCCCAACAGGTAGCGCGCGTAGTAGAGGGGTCGCACCAGGTAAAAGGCGAAGAAAGCCAGGCCTGGAGCAACAAGCGCGGAAAAGAAGAAACGTTTCCTATCCGGGCGATCTGTCACTAGCTCGATGGCTCCGGACAGCGCAGCGATCGCAAAGGGGAGGAGGAAAGGACGGCGATCTGGACCTTCACCGGGGAGAGGAGCACGGGCACGGATACGAAGGCTCATCTGGCTGAAAGCATCCAATACCACCGCCAGATCGCGAGGGGCGGAAAACTGCCGCGCCGCGCCGGCTTGGCCCAGCCCCAGCCACAGCAGCAAGAGCGTCAGCAGCAGGGCAAGGGCCAGCAGGATGCGGCCTCGCCGCTCCTTTGTCCCGAGCAGAAGGAAGGTTAGCTGCCCCACCAGGGAGAGGATCGCGATCAACCGATGCGCGAGCAAGGCCAAAAGGGTCAGGAGGGCAAACGCACCCCAGGACCGCGCGCTGCGCCGGCCATTTGCTTCCAGCAAGGCGAGCCAGGTCCCCAGGGACAGGAACAGCGCGGCCGCGTACGCCTTGGCCTCCTGGGCGTACCAGACGGCGATCGGGGAAAGCACCAGGAAGGCCGACGCCAGGAGCGCGGCTCGGCGGCCGACCAACCGCCGCCCAAACAGGTACAGGAGGGGCACCGCCGCCGCCCCGAGCAGCGCCGAAGGCCAGCGCAGAGCGACTTCCCCGGAGCCGAACAGCGAGATCCACACCCGCATGCTGAGGATGTACAGGGGATAGCCTTGGTGTGGGTCGAACAGGGCCCGCAGGAGATCGGGAAGCGGCCGGCTGGCCTCCACCACGGTATAGACCTCGTCCAGCCAGAGGCTTTGATGGCCAAGGGTCAGGCAGCGAACCAGAAGGCCCAGAAGGAAGAGGACACCCAGGACCAGGAGATGCCCAGGGAAAGCGCGTGCCATGCCTCGGTCGGAAAGATTCCGTGCCACAGCCAAATACACCCTCGCTTTTCCGCTCCTGTCGCGGGCGGCCCCATCATAGCCCAGGGGAGAGGAAATGTCAAAGCAGCCGTCAACAGTCCGGTACCGGGGCAGCCGCTTAGCGCGAAAGGCAAGGCTCCCTGGGCACGAGCGGAACCCCTGGGATCCCTCACCGGGGCCTTGCGGCAAACAACGGGTTACTGTCCGCTATGCGGTGGGATGGGCGTATTTTGACCCACCTGCGCGCCAGCGGAGGATACTAGACCTTGATTTCAGAAGTTTTTAGGGTAAAGCCGGCTTGCAGACTGAACTCCCGGACAGCCTCCAGCCGCTTCTTCAGATCGTCCGCGGTGAACTTCCAGGAGAAAGGCTGGGCCCGTTCCTGATAGGAGTCCTGAAAATCGAGCAACCGCTGCATCAAGGCTTCCTCGCTCGCTACGTCCAACAGCGTCAGGACTTTGCGCTGGACGATGGAAAAGTACAGTTCGATCTGGTTCAACCAACTGGCATGGACCGGTAGCGAGACCGCTATGGCATTGGCGTACCGGCCCTGCAACCGGGTCGGAAAGGTGTTCCGATGATGCGCACTCCCGCCATCCACAATCCAGAACACTCGCTCCGCCGTCCGGTAGGGCGCTTGCCCCATCACCAGGCCAAGGAGCTCGGTGAAGGTGGCGATGGACGTGGTCGGGGCCACCCGGCCAAAGAGCTGCCCCCGAAAGACATCCCAGGCCGCATGATAGGCCACCGTACCCAAGCGTTGGTACTCGAACTCTACCCGCTGCACCTGCCCCGGCGCGGGGGGCAAGCCCGGATGCAACCGCGCCAGGACCTGGATGCTTTTCTCGTCCGCCGAGAGCACATAGTCGGCCGGGCCCAGCCGTTGGCCTTCCCAGAACCCGGCGTACAAATCCAGAATCACACAGGCGCGAGGCACAAAATCGGGGTCCCGGGGGAACAACCAGTAGCGATAGCGCCACGGCTTGAGCGCGTCTTGCCGGAGAAAGCGCCCCAGGGTGCTGTGACTGAGCTGCGCCAAGTCCTCCTCCTGCTGGACCACCCGCAGCAGGTCGGCCAGCGAGAACCGGCTGAGCGGCTTCTCGTGTTTCCAGAGCGTTTCGCAGAGCACGGCCGTGACGTGGGTGCGTTGGGCCAGGCCATACGTCACGGGGCGGCCACTGCGGGGCCGATCTTGCAGCGCCTGTACCGGCCCTGCGGCGCGGCGCGCCAGGAATTGCTTGCGCTGGTTCAACACCGTTTGCTCGCAACACCCCAATGTCTCCGCCGTTTCGCTGATGGTCTTGCCCTTGTAGGCCAGCAGGATAATCAGGATGCGGATGACCAAGCGCGCATCTTTGCGCCCTTTCTTCTCGGCCTGCCGCAGCAACTGCTTCTCTTTGCCGCTGAGATCAATTCGATACTTGTAGACTGAGCGTGCCACCCCAGTGCGACCTCCTTTCTATCAGGATGGTCACAGTTTACCCTAAAAACTTCTGGGAGACACCTCTAGGGGCTGAAAGTAGCCGGGATTGAAGCTCGATCGTTGACCGAAAACAAGTCCACCGCTGAGCGGACAATCACAGGTTCTGGTGACTGTCCGGTGAGCGGTGGGAAACGGGCTGGCTGAAGCCGGTGCCCGAGGCCTTGGGCCGAGCGACGGCCTGCACTGCCTGAAGCTTCCCAATGCGGTATCATGCCTCTGCGACCACTTGAATCGGCCGCAGAGGAGGAACGAGGGCGCATCCAGGTCCAGATACCGCAAGTTGAGCCAGCACCGTACCCACCGTGGCCGGAGCGTTGTCGGATCTACGGGAACCCCACTTACCACCGCCACGGCTGGGTGAGTAAGCCGATCCGGGACACGCGCCTCCACCAGGTGCGGGCGCGCCGCATCCAGTGCCCGGCGTGTGGGCATACGCTGCGGGTGTATCCCGAAGGAGCTCACCGCCCGCGACCAGGTGCTCAGCGCGCGCAGGCGCTGAGCATCCTCCTCTGGTTGCTTGGCATCAGCGATCGCGCTGTAGCCGATGTGCTCACAGCCCTGGGGGCCCGGTTGCCCCAAGAGCCAGATTGATGAGAACGTGCAGCAGGTGGGGGAGAAGGTGCGCCGGGCGCGGGAGAAACGGCTGCGGCAACGACGGGTGCGGATCTTGGCAGCGGACGGCACCCACGTGCGCGTCCAGGGGCAGGATACGGTGGTGCTCCAGTGGACCGATGGCGAAAGGGAGTGGACGCTACCGCTCGAGGTGCTGGAAGGGGAGGATCCAGGTGAGCCTGCAGCGGGCGATGGCCGAGGGAGCGCAGGCTGTTGGGGCCGAGCTTTTGCTGAGTGACGATGCCGACCCCTACAAGACGGTGGCGGACGAGCTGGGGCTGGAGCAGTAGATCTGCCCGCGGCAT